>Ga0209212_1001450_pt1 | contig 38223 bp, 35 predicted proteins | sample RifGroC2_FD_183996 | JGI IMG/M metagenome (GOLD analysis project Ga0209212, IMG submission 183996) | Groundwater microbial communities from Rifle, Colorado, USA - Groundwater C2 (SPAdes) (version 2) | ecosystem: Environmental > Aquatic > Deep subsurface > Groundwater | place: Rifle, Colorado...
GGATACCCAAAACATGCGCTGCCAATGAACCGTAAACATTGGGCTTCACCGTATAGCCTAAAAAAACCGCTGGACGTTCTCGCAGCAACAATAACCAATAGCGACAAAGCAATAAAAAATCTCTCCCAGGATGAGTCCCTTTATTATCCATTGGTAATGGCACATAGCGACATCCCAAACTTACCAACCGGGGGGCATATTCATCGTACGGCGCCACGGCGACCACTTCATATCCAGCAGCAACCAACGCCCGAATCAAACCCGACCGAAAATTAAACAGCGACCAAGCCGTGTTGGAGGAAATCAGCAGCTTAGTCACAGCGACGCCTTTTGATTGAAGCCATAGTAATCGACATACCACGCAACAAATTTCTCTATGCCGTCTTTCAATGGCGTAGCGGGAGTAAACCCAACTGAATTGCGCAAACCGTCAGTTTCCGCATAAGTTGACACCACATCGCCGGCCTGCATAGGCAACAGGTTTTTAACGGCTCGCTTACCCAATGCATTCTCAATGGTTTCGATAAATTCCATCAACTCTATAGGTTGGTGATTCCCGATGTTGTATACCCGAAATGGGGCATAACTAGTTGCGGGATCCGGATTGGCTGTATCGAAATCTTCGCTTGAACATGCCGGCGAATCCAGAACCCTTGCGACCCCTTCAACGATATCATCCACATAAGTAAAATCCCGCTGCATTTTCCCATGGTTAAAGACATCAATCGGCCGACCTTCCAATATTGCCTTTACAAACAATGAGGGCGACATATCGGGACGCCCCCAAGGGCCATACACGGTAAAGAATCGCAGACAAGTAACAGGCAATCCATAAAGATGACTATAGGAATGAGCCATCAATTCACCGGATTTCTTTGTTGCCGCATAAAGACTCACGGGATGATCTACATTCTGCCTTTCCGAAAATGGAATAGAGGTGTTTGCGCCATACACACTTGAGCTGCTGGCGAAAACCAGATGTTTGATTTTCGCATGGCGACACCCCTCCAGAATATTTGCCATTCCAACCAGATTGCTTTGTATGTACGCATGCGGATGGGTCAACGAATAGCGCACGCCAGGTTGCGCGGCCAAATGGACGACACTCTGAATATTGCCACTTTCGAACAAGCTCTCCAGCCCCGCTCGATCTGTGATATCCAACTCGTGAAATGAAAAGCCCGCATGTTTATGCAGTTGCTTCAAACGATCTTTTTTCAGATTGACATCATAATAATCGTTCAAATTATCAATTCCGACTACCTCATCGCCACGCTCAAGCAAGCACAAGCAAGTATGTAAACCGATGAACCCTGCACAACCCGTAACTAAAACTCTCATTTATTTATTACCTTTTTCATCATTAGGGTGGGCGATTTCTGTCGGAAATTTATCATTATCACTACTTCCTCAATAACACACCACCCAGAAAACCCGCTAATCTGCACACGGCCAGACACCTAAATAATCTTGAGTCATGCGCTGCAATCCATACCGTTCCACCACTCTTTCACGCCCCATGAGTTGACGCTCCCGCCATTTATTCCCGCTTTCATCCATCTTATCTATTGTTGCCTGTAAGGCCGCAGCAAGAGCAGTTGGGTTTCTAGGGGGAACAACCCATCCAAACTCACCCACAATTTTTTCTGCTTCACCAACTCTCGTCGTAACGACAGGCACACCGCAAGCCATTGCTTCAACAAGCACATTTCCGAATGATTCGCTAACACTCGATAAGACAAGCACATCAAGAGCATTCATCACACACTCAATATCGCCCCTAGCCCCCGCCAAAATTACCCGATTTGAAATATTGTGCTTCAACAGCAACTCGATGAGTTGATTATTTGAATCAGTCATGCCTTGTCCCGCCAACAGGCAGCGCCAAGGCTTACCAGAAAGATTCTCAAAATGCGCTAATGCTGCAACCAAGTTGGGGTAATCTTTACTAGGATCCCACCTTGCCACCATCCCAAATACAATCGTCTCATTGTCAATGTCAAACTCTGTGCGAATTTTATTTCGACATTGAGTATTAATTGTGAATTTATGAAAATCGAAACCATTTTCAACAATCACTAGCTTTGAAGCCTGATAGCCAATTCTGGCATGCTCTTTTTTGGCCCCCTCGGAGCAGCAAATAATTTTTGCTGGAACAAACCAAGAAAAGAATGCGCCTAGGTGGGCTACTAAATTTGTTGCTTTTGACAAAGTACCAGGTTTCAGAGTGGCATGATGAATACCCCACACCACACGCTTCCTGCATATGATCCTGCCCACTATCCCGCCTACCAAGTTGGCGTGATACAGCCAAGTTTGAATTACATCCGGGCTAACTGTATTGATACATTTATAGAGTCTGATTATTCCGGCAACGGTTATTTTTGACTTGGGCATATTAAGCGTAATTACTTCAATGCCAGCACACGTCAAACGATCTCCATAAAATCCCATATCGGTAAGTGAAATGACAACATGCGTTACCTCCTTGCTTGAAGTAACAAGAGAGTAGAGTATCGACTCTGCTCCCGCATTGGAGAGACCCGTGATAATGTGAAGCACTTTCATACTGACACCGTGGTACGTCCCGAGCAGCCGCTCATTTTTTAACTCCAGGGTCGCGAGACAATGCGGGGGACTCGTAGTCGTCCGCGCATATTGCACCAACCTTCCATCACGGGACGAAGCGACAATCTGATGTTCAATTTGAACACTTGCCGCATCGAGTAATAATCGGCGCTTTACCAGACCGACAAGCCTCCCCATTCCAAGCATAAATGCTTTACATTGGCATGTTACCATCCCTGCCCCCCCCCCGAGAGCCCCTACCCAGAGAATATGCATTATGGTCAGACAGACCGAATATTGAGGGAATTTTCTTGCAATGAACATTCGTACTTTAGTGTCGCTAACACCTTCCCCAAACAACGAACGACAGCTACCGGCACTGATTCCGTACTGATCTATATGCCTGCATCTCGCCTTGGAAAGTGCAGCGAACCTGGCGTGAGCGCGCATCATGGAACAATAGTAGAAGTCTTCTCCATACGCCTTCCCCTGTATGGGGTAGTTATTCGGGTTCTCGATCAGAAAATCCAGGTTCCATAGTGCTGCCCCACCCAAAACCCATCCGCACTCAATATCACGATCAAGGTTGCACAGCGAACTTCCAAATGCCGCCCTGGTCACCACCCCGGGCTGCTTCGGATGGAGTAGCAGCCTTCTGGATAATCGGCTCGATTTCCCCATGTTCACAATATTGAGGGCGAACCCGACAAAGCCTGAATCCTGATTCACATAACGAGCTGCTCCCGCCAGCGCCTCATTAATAGCGTCCGGCTCGAGCAGGATATCGTCATCAAGAAGCAACGCATACTCGATATTGCCGAACTCTTTTAAAAGGCTAATCCCGTAATTTCTTTGTTTTACTTGGCCGCGCAAGCCGGGTCTCATCAACCTCAACGGAAAAATGCAGGCTGGAACATCGTAATTAAAATCGGATGCATCGACTATGATGCAGACGGCAGGGTGAATGGTCGATCCTTCTACAGCCGCCAAGAATTGGGCAACATTCAAAGGCCTGTTTCTTGTGGGTACTACAATACCGATACGGTTATCAATCAAAGTCATAGCGCTTGCCAATTATCTATCCACCCGATGGTTTTCGTTCATTCAACAGAAGCTCAATCGCATGGAATCACACACGTCGCGCACATAGGATGTATCTTGATACCCTGACGCAAATATGATGGCGTCACTTCGGACATGAAGTCACTATTCCCATCCTTTAAATACAGCGACGGCACAAACCATTTACTGATGCGGATATTTGCGTTTATGAACTCTCTGAAGAAGGCCATTCAACTTCCCTTATCATTTCCGTTAGGCGCAGGTAAAACACGGGGGGGCAGGCCATTTGTAATACCGTGAATCTTGGCAAGTGACAGCATAAATATCGTCATATTTATAGGCATGAACAAAACCGGATAATGAGCTAATGAAACGATACCAATAACTGGCAAAGCAAAAAGTGCATTTATCTTCAGCTTATCGCGCAGCCTACCGGACTTAATCAAATTGGGGCGATAGTGACCAAGCTTGAAACATTGCAGAAGCCAAAACAGAAAAACCAACACACCTGCCTCAAGCATCATTCTAAAGAAGCCGATGTCACCAAGCTCTAGATCGAACCCTCCGACCAACCAGCCACCAAACAAAAGCCTGAGATTACCGAAGCCCCATAAAAGGTCTGAAATCAGCTCCGCACTAAAAAGCATTTCAAACAGCACGCTAAACAATATTCCGGCATATTCGAAAAAGTAAACGGTACCGAAGTGCGGCAACGGATTATTGCTGAAGTACCATACTGAGGCAGCCAACAAAGGCACCAGCACGACAGCAAAGAATGTCCGCAATACCTTCTGGTTACCCAGCAACAGTATAGGCAGAATTATCAGGTAGCCCAAGCTCTGCAATGATCCACCAGCCACAACGCCGGTCGCCATAACGATTACTTCAGCCAAGGTTGCCGATCCTTTTAAATGCAACTTGTAAAGGAACAACAGCAGCAACAAAAGACCTGACCCATGAAAATTAAGCAAGAAGCCAAACGATCTTATCGATTGCCACCCGAAAAACACTATGTGCGAATCAAGCGGATATTCCGATATCTCATCAGCGACATTCGACAGCCCCACAATCAGGCCTCTATAGTCTCCGGAGAGCTGCATCGCCGTGAAATCGAAGGCCTGAAAACACAAGACAAACCAATACAAACCGATTACGGCCTTATTGATGTGAATCAGGCCGTCTTTTCTCTGCATCAATTTGTAAAGCACCAGGAACGTGACGAAGGGTATGGCCAATCTACGAAACCCGGAAAGATAGGCGAGAGCAGCGTTGGGATCACCACCAGATCTTGATACGATATTTATAAACGCTACGAATGCGGCACAGACCAAGAACAAATATACAAACCATATTTGCTTCGAGAATGATCGAAACAAACAAAACGCCAAAAATATGAGCACCCAGGCGAACTCAAAGGCAATAAATGTTATGTCTTTAGCGAGAGGGGAAATCACTACTACGGTATTCGCCAACCATTTTTGAAACGGCAGGAAGTAAATCAAGAACGCTGATAGCCTGGATAAATTCAACGTCAACATGTCATTCATTCCGGAAGATACTGGGCTTGTTCAAGACCGACAAATGCTCTTGACGCACCGCTGGTCAGAGGCTCAAACAATTCCGACCTGCAATCACTTCCCAGCTTCCTCAATTCAGTCATATCCTCAGGTTCCAGATCAGCATATGACCGCAGAGCAGAGCTCAAATCCCCCGCCGAGTAACACACCTGCCACAAACGAGAATCGACGGTTTTCGGTATGGGATTCTGCGTAAGGAGTCCCGGCCTGCCAACGATAGCGACAGGGACGCCCCGTGCGATAGCTTGCACGCAGGTACTGCTAGCAGCACTCACCAAAGCATCCGCATCATCCAATGCTCGGTCAAAATCGCCATCGATCACCCTAAAAACTGGGGACAAGCGAAGAACCTCATCAAGGATCGCCTTTTTCTGCGAGGCAGGATGTAGCTTTATATGGAAACGGCATGGCCGCGAAGTGACTCCATCGAGTATTTTGGCCGCACGCACCAACATTGCCATGACGGCAGCACTCTCATCCTTCATAACGGGCAATGATATTAAAACCGTGAACCAACCCGGGCTCGGCTCATCACGCCGATCGAGCATCAACGCCTGAAAACGAAAAGCTGGCGCAACGATGACCCGCAAATCAGGGCAAAACTCCTTGGCCGGGCCAACCAATGCTCCGCCTATCACCGCCAGGGTGTGGGGCAATAAATTAAGTTGTTGCTCAAGTGCGACAGGGAACATGCACAAATACGTACGCGATGCCAAAAAGCCTTGATAACCCATCACTTCCACATTCGGATAGAATTTCCGCCAACCTGCGACCGCACCATGATCCAACTCCTGGTTCTCGAACCATTCCACCACACGATGCACGCGAATGCCTGCATCGCGCAGACGTTGCGCAAAACAGTAGCGCAACAGACCTTCAGCACTACCCGGATTAGCCAGATTTTCTGTATAGGCTTCATTCACGAGGCCGGTTACTTCCATCCCTGAAAATGTGCATTTCGGCAATTGGCGAGATGCGCGCCAAATATGACTTATGGCGAACACATAATCTGCCAAATGCAAATAGTCATCCGGGAGCAGGAAATTATCCTTGCACGCCCGCAAGCGGTGATACAACTGAAAATAATTTCGCACCCCGTAATATGTAGGCGCCCGGTAAATAATGCGACGCTCGGACTCCGTAAGCTCATCGAGCAAGCCCGGATAATGCCTGTCAGTAAATATCCCTGCCCGGATACTCTCGGGGTAAACAAACGTATCCAGGATAACAACAGGCTCAAGAGGCAAATCGCGCCGGACGGGGGGCAGCAGTCTGGAGAAAACAGTTCGCCCGGCATACATATAAAGCGCAATGGCCAAGCGTCGCATCACTGCTGCGGCAACACGCAAGCTCTTACCCAGTGGCGATATAGTGCAACGCACGCTTACCGAAGCCGGCAACACCTTCTGCAACAGTCGCGCCAGCTCAGGGGTATCGACAATCACCTCCAGAACCCCGCCCTCTGCGGCGATACGCCGCGCCAGCGTCACTTTGCAGAGTCGTTCGAAAAGGTGACAAACATAAGTGTTCCGACTAGCGAACGGCGTTACCCACCAGTCGACATCAGCACCATATGGCGCGCTGATTGCCTGCACCAACTCGACATAGGGCAGCCTCAACTCTTCGGCAATCTCGTCAAGCTGCACAGCATAACCTCGCTGTAGTTCTGTGACGCCTCTCAAATCCAGTCGTGTCAATTTCAGACTATTGCCTTATTGAATCCATCGAAACGCCACAGTCCCATCCCTGCAGGGGCATATGCAGCTACTGTTGTCGCATCAACTGCTCGACCCTCTTCAGGTCGTCCGGCGTGTCGACCGCCTGGGTATTGTGTTTAGTCGGCGCCATTCGCACCTTCATTCCATGCTCCAGGATTCTCATCATATCGACCGATTCGGCAATCTCCAGGGGCGTAGGTGCCAGACGCGTATATTCCAGCAGGTAGTCGCGCCGGAACGGGATGATGCATACCTGTTTCCCCATAGGTATCTTGTCAACCTTACAGCGGGTCGGAATCGGCTCGCGAGAGAAATACATCGCGTTCAGTTTGAGATCGCATACCACTTTGATGCAATTGCGATCCTCGAACTCAGCCATATCCTTGATCTGACCCAGCAGGTTGACCACCTGAATCTCCGGCTCATCCAGCAACGGCTGCACTGCCTCAGCAATCATATCTGGGTGGGTCATAGGCTCATCGCCTTGCACCATCACCACGATGTCGTAACGCGTATTGTTGGCCTGTTCCAGTTTCAGCAATGCTTCAGCGCAACGATCCGAGGCTCGCTCGTGCCGGTCACCCGTCATCACGGCGATGCCGCCTATAGATTCTATGTAGTCATATATCTCCTTATCGCACGTAGCGACAGCAACCAGGTTCAGCATGGAGGATTGAGCCACTCGCTCATAGACATGGCCGATCATCGGCTTACCATTGATCGGCGCCATAGGCTTGCCGGGAAAGCGACTGCTGCCCATACGGGCGGGGATAAGGGCAATGATTTTCATAGTATGCTCAAATTGATCAATTGTTTTTTACACAGAATTGGGAATTACGAGCCCAATCAACAAATTTTTGTAATCCAACATCCAATGGAACAAATGAAGTCAGGCCAAGACAGATCTTTAGCGCCGAGACATCCGCAAATATGCCGCTTTGGTCGCCAGGCGTTGCACCTTGTACAAAATAACTGCTGCCGGGTACAAGCTCACACACCCGCTCAAGCAGGACACCCACTGTTGTTTTGATACCTGTGCCAACATTCAATGTCTGCCCGAGAGCCGAGGAATAGGTGGCTGCACGAAACCAAGTTTCGACCACATCGTCGATATAAATCAAATCGCGAAAGCGATCTGTGCCGCCTTTAACCTCAATCCGACCGTTGGCCAAAGCTTGTGCCAGATAAATACTAACCATCCCCTGTCGAAGATTACGCAAATCCTGGCCTGGCCCATAGACATTGAACATGCGCAAGGCAACAAAGGGAAGTTTACTCTGGTAAACACGCAAATAACCTTCTGCCGCGTGCTTGCCCACTCCATAACATGATAATGGCCTGCACTCATGACTCTCGCTGATTGGCTTGTTCTCCACCGTACCGTAGGCCGACATCGAACTCGCATAGACCATACGCTCAACTCGATTCTCGATGCCGTAACGGATCAGGTTCAGCGTGGAAACCGCATTTTTCTCCAGATCGGCTACCGGATCGTCAAAACTGATTTCACCCGACGACTGTCCCGCCAGATGCAGGATCTTGTGACAATCATGCGGCAGTAGGGCGATGGTGGACGCTTGAGCAAGATCTCCCTGAATCAACTCAAGCCCAGCCGGAACATTCTCAATTCGGCCGCTCGATAAATCATCGACACCAACGACCGCATATCCTTCCTGTAAAAAACGTGAGGCCACATAAGACCCGATGAAACCTGCCACCCCTGTCACCAGTACTTTTTCCATAACCCCTCGTTTCATTCCTTGCTGATGATCCCGACCAGCGTATCGCATTTGCCGATACGGATCAGTGCCTGCTTATAACTGTCCTCAAGTTCCGAGCCGAGCGCCTTGGTGAAGCGCCCCATCCCACCGGGTCTGCCATCCCTGGCCCAAACCATGTGATTTGACAAGTCATAGCGCTGATCACGCAAAATCTCATATGGGCATCCAAGCTGCTTGAGCAGGTAATGCATTGACGGCTCGCTGAAATACCAAGGGTGCGCCACCGACCAATAGAAACGCTCGAAAGCAGGAATGTCATAAACCGAGTACAAGGGGTCGGCCGCGTTCGGGATCTCGAAAATAATCTTGCCGCCGGGCTTAAGCAGAGCAAGTTGAGCTTTCAGGAAAGCCACGGGGTCAGCAATATGCTCAAGCACAAAGAAATGCAGGATGATGTCGAACTGCGCATTCGGTACCGAATCCTGCAGTTGATCCAATGAGTCATAGACAGCCAGGCCGCGACTCTTGACAAACTCGCTAAAAACACCAGAAGGCTCGATGCCAGCACAAGCATGTCCGGCCTCCGCAAGAGGAAGAAGCATGAACCCGGAAGAACAACCGACTTCGAGCAAACTGGAGTTCCCATCCAGATATGGAGCCAGATATTTCATGCGGCGTTGGCGAGTCGGCTCGTTAGCGGCGATGTGCTCCTCCGCCTTGTGCCACCCTCCCTTATTTCCTGCACGGCTCGCCATGAACCCTTCGAATTCGGCGGCATAAAAACGCGCCTCCTCTTCAGGCGTCAGCCCGGGATACTGGTAACGCACATCGCAAAGCTCGCAATGAAAAAAGGCATGCCCCCGGCCTTCTCCCCCGCCAAAGACATGAGGGGTTACAACGGCCTGTTTCTCCGGGCCTGTATGACACAACGGGCATTTATCGGGTAGCGCCATTCTCAATCCTTATCGTTCATATTAATGGTATAGCGCGCTGCAGTGTGCAACAGCACGGAGTCTATCGAATAGGCAATGAACCGATATCCTTCTGCTATCCTTTGCTGTAATGCTTCGGCCCCCGGCATCACCACATGCACACCGCAAGGGATGAGATGCTCACTGCAAAGTGTACGAATTCGGTTCATCGTCGCCATAAATTCAGGTGCGTCAAACTTTGCTGTCAGCCCCATAGAGGCGGACAAATCATACGGGCCAATCAGAATCGCATCCAAACCTTCGACTGAAAGTATTTCTTCCAGATTCTCGACAGCACGGATATGCTCGATCATGGCCACCAGTAACGGCGCCTGAGCCTCTTCACGATAAGCGTCGAAGTGCACGCCAAACAGGTTGGCACGAGAGAAGCCCACGCCACGAGTGCCCGCTGGTGGCCAGCGACAAGCATCACGCACCATCGTCAGCTGCACTGCCGACTCGACCATGGGAACAATCACGCCTCCCGCGCCGGCATCCAATGCCTGCTTGCAATCCTTGCCATGTCCATGCGCCAATCGCGCCAGAGGCAGGGTCCCCCCCAGCTCCAAGGCACGAAAGAGATCCGGTAACTGGTGAACGGCAATTGCACCATGCTCCATATCCACCGCCACCCAGTCATAGCCTGCCTGCCCCATGATTTCGGCCACGGATGGATGGGGTATCTGTATCCAGCTACCAATTGACGGCTGGTTGTTACCAAGTGATTTACGTATTGCCCGAATTTTTTCCAAACGATTCATAGTGCGGTGAAATCCCTAACTGAAAAACCTGTATAGCCAGCGAACACATCAGAGTTGGTTTCGTGGTGGCGCAGCATAAAGGGCACCTGATTGGCTTCCGCAGCCTCAAGATCAGCCCGCGCGTCACCAATCATCAGGCAATCATGCGGGGCCAATCCGCGAGCAGCCAAAGTCATACGGATCGCATCGTTCTTGCGGATCGGCGCGCCGAAGACTTCCGAAAAACATCCCGTCAAATCCAGCGTATGAAGAATCTGCTCCAATTCATCTTGAGGGGTAGCAGAGACCAGGATAAATATTTGCTGATGGGAATTGGATCGAAGATAGGTCTCACAACCCGGCACCCACGGCGCATTAATCACACCCTGCAACACCAATTGGCCGAATTGATCGCAAAATGCGCTTACTCGGGCCTGAGTCGGCTCTTCCCCTGCCCATTGAAGGTAAAGGGGTAACTTATCGAAACGAGACATGCCCCCATGTGCCAAGTGATGCTCACGCACCCGCTCGGCAAGCTCGCCCCCAAAAGGTTCAAACAGCTTGACGAAGGCCTGGGTCTTGACCTCGATGGACTCTTTGATGACCCCGTCGAAATCCCAGAAAATCAATTTGTAGTTATACAAAGACTCCATCACCAACTTAGGGGCGCCCCCATATCTGGTTATATGAATTCTGGAATCCATTGGTGTTGGTTGCGATCATTTCAGAATGCCGCTTCCCCATCAGCACCAGGCCGGCCTGAGTCAACAGGGCTCGGCACTGGTCAGCCTGCTCATGGAAGTCATCATTAACCTCGATCAACACTTCTCGGACATTTGCCAACACTGACCGCCCGCCTTTCAAGATGAAGTGTTCCAGACCATCCACATCCATCTTGAGGTACTCCGGCTGCGGGATTGACAGCTTCAGCACCGCGTCCTCCATACTTAAACCCATGGTCTGAAATTTGAAAACTTGCCGGATCGCTTTGCCATCCCATCCGAAATCCTGGCCAAAAGTTGATAGCGCGCCCCCCCACTCCGTAGTGGTCATATGCATCTGACTCGCCCCCATCCGATCACTCAATGCCAGCGGCACAATGCATACCCGATCCGCCAATCCATTTGCAGAAATATTGCGTGCGAGCAATTCAAGGTTGAAAACGGATGGCTCGAATGCCCATACTTCGCAATTACGTTTCTTGGCCGCATAGACGGAATAAAGGCCAATATTGGCGCCCACATCCCAAAGCACCGAACCTTCCGGAATCGAATCTATCCATTCCAGCGTCTCCGGCTCCTTGGTCGAAAAGGTTCTGGCACGCCAGTCGCACAATGCATTGGGAGTCGCAATATTAAATTGCAACCCATCGTGAGAAACCACACGCGCCTGCTCCATTGCTGTGTTGATTACCTGATTAAACAGATAGCGCCCGATACGGGTTCGTCCGCTAAAACCAACCATCATTCGAATGATATTTCTTACAGCCAATTTGATTTGTGCCTTCACACCCGCCCATCCTTTAATGTGTAATCTTTTGAATTTCTTCTATTAACTCCAGCAATCCCTGCCCCAGGTCCACATGTATTGGAGGCACGTATTTCCGGCCCAATCTGGTTTGATAGGCATAAGGAGTGCGAATGTAATGTCCGGCGTAGTCCGTTTCGATGAATTCAACCGACTGCGGCATCCCCAATATTTCTGCCAGCATCTTGAGCAAATCCATGACGCGCATTGGCTCTTGTCCGGTCAACACGACATGCTGGTTGCGGAATTCATCGCCAAGAGCGGTAACGCTGGCCCGAGCAGCATCTTCGACATGGATGTATTCACGCATGGCCTCCGGGCTGCCTTCATAAGTGACCCGACCTGTCTCCAAGGCCCTTTTAACCAACCGCCACAGCCCATTGTGCTGATCGGAGCGTGGCCCATACAGCGAGCCATAACGAAGGACGGTGAAATCCAGGCCGTATCGGTTCTGATACTCTTCAACGAACTGCTCGGACGCATGCTTGCTGCAGCGGTAGAAACCGCCTTCGCGACTATGCACATAGACGGTGCTGGCGTAGACGTAGCGCTTCACCCCGTGACGGCGGCAAGCCTCAAGCACCATGGCGTTGCCAAGGATGTTCACCTTGATCGTTTCGATAGGCTTATCCAGCGCTTCGTTGATGTCTGCAATGGCAGCAAAGTTGTAGACCGCTTCACAACCTTTGATCGCTTCATCCAACGCCGCCTCATCAAGAATATCGGCCTCAACCATGAGCTGATCAGAACGACGCCAGGGAGAAGGCGCCCGATCGTAGACAAGCACCTGATACCCCGCTTCTGACAATTGATCGCAAACATGCGACCCCAAGAAGCCGGCGCCACCGATCACGCAGACTTTCTTCATCTCAAAGCCCTTGTCTTTGCACATTGTATTCCTCTGGAGGCACAATTCCATGCAAAGCTTGGCCAGTCAAGAATCGCACAGCCTCTTCGGTGGCCTCTATCTCCATCCGCGTACGGCAGTCAATCGACATGGAGCCCATATGCGATGTAAGCAAACAGCGATCAATTTGCGCGAGCGCACCGTTATAGGGTTCCTGTTCAAACACATCGATGGCCGCCCCGCTCAAATGACCGGCGTTAAGAACCTCTGCCAAATCATGCTCATTGATAATTCCGCCACGCGAGGTGTTGATGATCATCGCATCAGGCTTCATATGCAAAAGATGCTCGCGACAAATCATATTCTTTGTCTGTGCGGTCAGCGGCAAATGCAGGCTGATGATATCGGCATGACGATATATTTCCTCTTTGTCGACCCACTCAAGTTTAAGCTCGGGTGCCGCCTTGACGTTTGGATGAATGTCATTGACCAGCACGCGCGGTGTGCCGAACCCGGCCAGACGGCGCAGCACCCGCCCACCGATTCGGCCAACTCCGATGATACCGATGGTCACTTCCGGGATGCGCCGCCCGAAATAACGTTGCCATTCTCCACGATGCATCTGTGCATTGGCGACATGCGTTGAGCGCAGCAAGGAAAGCATGAGTCCAATTGCCAATTCAGCCACTGCGGGAGCGGGTGCGTCTGGCGTGTAACTAACCTGAATTCCACGTCGTTCGGCAGCCAACAAATCCACACTATCCAGCCCGATACCGACCCGGGATATTAGCTTTAGTTTACTGGCACTACCCATCACCTTGTCGGTAATCTGCTCCGTTCCGGCGATCAGTACATCAAAATCTGCCGCCATCTCTGCAAGCTCATCTTCTTTGAGTTTGCGCCCGACTGGATTGATCAGATACTCAATACCTGACGCTTCGAGCAGTTCAAGCGGCAACCTGTTTTTGTCACCAAAGGGAACTGTGGTGATCAATACCTTGGACATAATCGCGCCTCTATCAATTAATAAACACGTTTATAGGCAGCAAAACTCCTGCAACCGTGTCTCGTTCAAAACCGAGCAAATGGTAGCATATATCAAAGTCCTACCGCCCGCAGAGTCACGATAGCCCTGCATTACACAGTAGTCAGTAATTTTGGCAACATTGCATCGTTCCCATGCTCTGCGTGGGGATGCTGGCCGTGCCGCTCTGCGGTACGGGACGCGGAGCGTCCCCTAATGCGTTCCCACGGAGACCGTGGGAACAAGAAAGGTGTCAAGTGTCGCCTATATTTCTGACTTATAAGTAACAAATCTCGCCGCCATAATTTGCGCTTAATGCGCGCGACAAATTACAAGAACGATCGGGCCACTTCCGCGACATGAAGTGATTTTCGCTCACTTAGATCCGCAATCTGGTGACGGCAAGAAAACCCATTGGTCACCAATTGAACCTCCGCACCGGCTTTAGCCAAGCGAAGTAACAGGCGTTGCCCGGCGATCTTGCGCGAAAGTCCGGCGTGTTCAATCTCATAACCAAAAGTGCCCGCCATGCCACAGCAACCCGCTTCGGTATCTTCCACAACCGCGCCGGGTATGCGAGCCAGCAAGCGATGCGTCCAGCGACCGCCATCCAGCGTTTTCTGGTGGCAGTGTCCATGAACCAGGAAGTGCAGGGGCGCATCGCTTTCTACATTGTTCCAGGGCAGCGTACAACGACCGGCAGCCAACTCCTGCTCCAGAAAATGATCCAGCATCTGCACATGACCGGCGACGCGCCGAGCCTGTTCGGCGTCATCCAGCAAATCCGGCAGATCATCGGCCAGCGCCGAAGCACAACTGGGTTCGCAGACCAACAGCGGTATCCCGTCTGCAAGCAATGCGTCGAGTCGCTGAAAAAGCCGCGTGCCGTTGCGCTTGGCCTGATCGAGAAGCCCTTGGGAGATCGCACTGCGCTGGCTATCGCCCAGGGTGGCCAGTTTGACTTTGTAGCCGGCCGCCTCAAGCACTTCGATCGCTGCACGGCCTACTTCAGGCAGGTAATTCTCGGTGTAGGTATCGTTGAAAAGCACCACTCTGCGGCTTTTATCGTCGCTCATGCGTGGTTCCATTTTATCTTGGCGGGAAGAAGGCCGCTCCGCGAACCATCGGCTCAAAGGCTGATTGGTAAAGTACGGCAATGGCCGCCGGGGATCGATTCCCAGCACTGTTCCCATCAGACTGCGCATGGGCGTGCTGCCCATCAGGGCATTGACCAACGGCGCCTGCGGGCCGGATGCCAGGCGTGCCAATCCGGACAGATTGCCGAAGAATCGTGAGCGCAGCGTGATCCCATGCCGCTGCTGATGCTGGTGCAAGACTTCAGCTTTAAGATGTGCCATGTCCACGCTGTTGGGACACTCGCCCTTGCATCCTTTGCAGCTCAGGCAGAGATCCATCACGGACCTGACCTCGTCGCCAGCCAAGGCATCTTGGCCCAGCTGGCCTGTCAGTGCCAGGCGCAGCGCATTGGCACGACCACGGGTGCTGTGCTTCTCATCGCGGGTCGCCATATAGGATGGGCACATCACGCCCGAAAAAGTTTTGCGGCAGGCTCCCACTCCAGTACATTGCTCGGCTGCCGCCAACATGCCGCCTTGCGTGCGGTAATGAAACTTGCTTTCCACCGCCACTGCTTGGTAACCCGATCCAAAGCGCAAGTCACTATCGACGGGGGGCGTTTCTATCACCTTGCCGGGGTTCATGCGACCTTCCGGGTCGAAGAGCTGCTTCACTTCCCGAAAAGCGCTGTAAAGCTGATCGCCGAAGAAACGCCGATTGAAACCGCCGCGCACGATGCCATCGCCGTGCTCGCCGCTCCATGACCCGCCGTATTTCTGCACCAGAGGGAATACCTCCTCTTGTATCTGCTTCATGCAGGCAACATCTGCCGCCCGATGCAAGTCGTGCAACGGTCGTATATGCATCAAACCGACGCTGGCATGACCGAACATGGATACCGGTTGGTCGTACTTGCGGCAGACCTCCAACACCTCATTCACATAATCCGCCAGCACCTCAGGGGGCACGGCCGCATCTTCAATGTAGGGAACCGGTTTCCTGGAACCCTCCACGGTAGTCATCAGGCCAAGGGAACTGGAGCGCAGTTGCCAAACGGCCTGAATAGCTCGTGGCTCGGTCATCACTGGCACGCTATAGGCACGACCGGCAAGACCATCGGCAATACGCTGGATATGCATTGCCGCCGCCTCAGGAGTATCGGCCTGAACCTCGATCACCAGCACGGCGGCTGGCTCACCCTGGATTAGAGAACAGACATCTCGCGTTAGCGGGTGTGCCCGCGCCTGACGCAAGATCACACCGTCGATCAGCTCAACCGCAGAGGGACCTTCTGACACAATGGGAGCGGCCGCACGCAAGCTGGCATCCAGCGTGTCGAAATGCGCCAAACAGACGGCACTGCAACGCGGTAGCGGTGTGAGTCGCAGCTTGGCTTCGAGAATCACACCGAGCGTCCCTTCGCTGCCGCAAATCAGTTTGGCCAAGTTCCAGGGATGGGCATCGACCAGCGCATCCAGAGCGTAGCCCCCGGAACGCCGGATCACCTTGGGATACCGCCGACGAATCTCTTCAGCGTTTCGCTCCACCAAATCGCGCACGCCCTGATATATCTCCCCCTCACACCCCGACAGATCGCATTTCCCGGCCAGCCCCACCGAATCCAGCGGAGCAAAATGAAGCAGTTCACCAGTCGCCAGAATCAGGTCTATCTCCAGAACATGATCGATAGTCATGCCATAACGCACCGAGCGCATGCCGGCAGAGTTATTTGCGATCATGCCGCCGATGTTGGCGCGGTTCTCCGTAGCCGGATCAGGCGCGAAATGCACTCCATGCGACTTGAGCAAGGTGTTGAGTTCGCTGCACACCACACCGGGCTCGACGCGGACCCACCCCTCCTCCAGATTCACTTCCAGCACATGATTCATGTGTTTTGAAACGTCCAGAATCACCGCCCTGCCAATGGACTGCCCCGTCAGACTGGTTCCGCCACCTCGCGCCAATAAAGGCAGCTTCTGTTCCGCACATTGCCTGACCACCCTGATCACATCATCACGATCCACGGGTTTCACCACCGCCAATGGCTGCATCTGATACATGCTCGCGTCGGTAGCGTAGAGCCCCAGCGACATGGCATCGCCAACCACCTCACTGCACGTCTCTTGACGCAAACGAGTGATTGAAGCTGCCGTATTGGAAGGAGTATGTGTTTTCAAGAGAACGCCTATTGGACCGAAATCTGGGCGGAAAGCCACGCATCCAGTTCTGCCGTCCCGGAGAGAATGGGAATGCCATGTGCTGCCCGATCGTCTCGCTGCAATGAACCGCTTGGGTCGTAGTAAGCCGATGGCTTGCCCATTTCCCTAGCGATCAATGCGGTCGAAGTGAACGGCATGGAAACCACGGCGACACATGACTCGATGACGCGAATGGCAGAAATATCCGGCTCGACCAGCACCATATGGCTATGTTCCGCAAGCTGATCGGCCAGGTATCGATAATGCGGGTGCGCAACGCGGCCGATATTCCTTTTCCGCTTCCACAACATCAACAGCCCATGTCTGTTGATGGCGTCGCTTATATGCTCCAAGAATGGATTGGCGATCGCAGGCGTATAAAACTCGCTATCCAATCCCAGTGTGCAGTAGCGCGAAGCGCGATGTGGCGTCACATCAAAAACCCCCACACCGGGTTTATCAAATACCGGCATCTCGACAGCGCTGCTCTGGAACCAGATTATGCCAGCAACGTTGATGTTGGCTTCCGATCCAGCGGCGCGGCGAACAAAATCGGCCTGATATTCATCCCACACCAGATAACGAGGCCAACTCATGCAGCAATATCCGTATGAGACCGGAGGATAACCGTCCGATTTTTTAAAACCCTCGCAATTCGTCGAGTAGAAATACAATGAAACTGTCGCCCCACGCTGTTCGGCATCATAGGTCCACAAAGGACGATATATCCAGCCAGAGTTATGAAACAGATATTCCCGAGCCAAGGCATCCGCGGGCAGGATTCGCGCTTGGGCCGACAGCGCTGACTGGCTCAATATGAAAGCATGCCACCAACGGCCACGCAGGCAATCGATCACTGAAATGGCAAATGCACCCAGAGCCCAAAAGACATATCGCCCCCTTTCCCATCCCGCAATGGGATGCAAAGGCCCACTCTGCGACAAGACCTGAACACCCCCAACCGAAATGGGAGACGAATCGGCGACATTGTGACGGACGGACTCAATGCTCTGCACCCTCCCCGTCCATTGCAGGTACCACGAAATGACATCATGGCTTTGCAGCCCATCCCGTATTTTCGGCAGATTCCCAGGCCCAAGATCGGTGAAGTAAACGTAGCGGCGACTCTCGGCACCTGCGCATTTTCGGGGAATCGCCCTCGCGAACACCGTCATGCCGATCTTCAACATGCCGTAGCACAAAAGAGCGGCCACATAGAGTTGCCAAAGCAGCGCCGATCTCGAATGCGCGACTTTAAAACCATGTCGCTCCAGAAGATCCCGCCATTCTCTGGGCAGGGGAAACACAACACTGCCGAACTCGTCAGCCGAAGCCAGCAACAGAGCCCGATTCAGATTGATGCCTCCCAAACGAACCAGCAGATACTGCCTTACGATGATCTCGCCGGATGCAGCACCGCAGCCCATCACCATCGACGAGAAGGATCGCCGGCTCAGATCGAGAGCGTGCACTGTCAGCGCCTGCTTGACGACAGCGATCTTGTCCAGTCGCCCCGATTGTTTCAGCCTCCGATAGCCGCGCATGATCTTGCGTAATCGACTGCGCCGATATCCTTTTAACGGGGCGAAGAAAAGAGAGATTAATGTTCTTATCAATGTAGACTCAAATGGTGGTGATGGGGCATCTGTCAGACATGCTCCCTTCTGTGTCAGACATCAACAAATGACTGGAAGCATTGCGGCTTATTCATGCACCCGAATTTCGTGCGGCGTACACCTTCACCCTGGTCGGTATCCCTTCAAGAATATATTTATCGGGAATGTCGTAGACCCACTCATACCCAGCCGCCAAAAATGTTTTCTGCGAGGCGATATTCTCAGAATAAGCTCCCGCCTCTATCCAGCGCAGATTCAAAGTGTCGAGCGCCCATCGTGTCACTGTACCGACCGCCCGGGATCCGAGCTTCTTGCCCCACGCAGATTTGTCGAACAGACATATTCCTATGTGCGCAGTCCTGTGGTAATGCTCGATTCCGTGTATACGCACAGTGCCACAATGCTGCGCTGAACTCGTTTGCCAGATACCCCAAAGCACTGCATTGTCAGAAGCCTCATTGGCTGCCACAAAGTCGAGAACGCTTTTTGTCGTTTGCCTTGTGTGCTTGACGCCATCGAGGTAGCGATTCACTTCAGGATCGTTCAGGCCTGAAACATAGCCGGGATGAACGTCCTCTGGCTTCAGCGGCCGCAAGTGCCCGCCTTCAAATTCCAGAATTATCTCAGGGCTCACCCTAACAACCCCCAACCCAGTGCCGTCCCACGTTTTACATCCTGATTCACGGACTTGCCCAACACCTGCTCCAGATATTTTGTCGGCAGCCCCAAGCCCGGACGAATCGCGCGCACATTCTCGCGCGTCAGCACGTCGCCCGCCTTAATGTCCTGCACCACATACAGCGAACGACGGTACTGCAGAGATTTCTTCTCGACTTCTGTCGGCCCATAGCTTACTTTTCCAAGCGCCTGCCATGCCCGTTCGGATTCCCACACCAGTTGCGCCATCTCTGCCGGCTCCATGGAAAAGGCTGAATCCACTCCCCCGTCGGCACGGCTGAGGGTGAAGTGCTTCTCGATGACACAGGCACCCAATGCGACGCTTGCTACCGACACGCCCACCCCCATGGTGTGATCCGACAGACCCACTTCGCAGCCAAACAGTTCTCTCAGGTGCGGAATGGTCAGGATGTTGGTGTTCTCTGCCGTGGCGGGATAAGTGCTGGTGCATTTGAGCAGGATCAGGTCTTTGCATCCCGCCTCGCGTGCAGCTCGCACGGTGTCATCCAGTTCGGCCAACGTAGCCATACCGGTAGAAATAATCAACGGCTTGCCAGTCGCCGCCACACGACGGATCAGCGGCAGGTCGGTATTCTCGAACGAGGCGATCTTGTGGCACGGCACATCCAGGCTTTCGAGAAAATCCACCGCGGTGTCGTCGAAGGGTGTGCTGAACGGGATCATGCCCAGTTCGCGCGCGCGATCAAAGATCGGCTTGTGCCACTCCCACGGCGTATAGGCCTCACCGTACAACTTGTAGAGCGAGGCTCCCGCCCACAGACTCTTCGGATCACCGATGTGAAACTCACGCTCGTCCAGATCGAGCGTCATCGTATCAGGCGTATAGGTCTGGATCTTCAGCGCATGCGCACCCGTTTTGGCAGCCGCCTCGACGATCTCCAGAGCACGTTCCAGAGACTGGTTATGGTTGCCCGACATCTCGGCGATGACGAAAGGCGGGTGGTCCGGGCCGATATGGCGGCCGGCAATCTGAATGGATTTCATATGTTCGCTCTCAATAACTAACCGTCGCACCCTGGACTCTTACCATGATGCGATCCTGCGGGATCTCCGGAAAAGAGACCTGCGTTCCTTCCGCTTCTTCAATGGCCCAGAGTACATCGGTATAGCCCAACCGATGTCGCATCAATACCGTCGAGGAAAAGCGCGGATTGATCTCGAACACGCGCGGCCCCTTGTCGGTCAAGCGCAGTTGCACATTCATGCTGCCGCGCAGGTCGAGGCCGTTCGCGATTGCCTCGCACATTCGATTCGTTTCCTCATCCCTGATGATCTTTGCCCAGCCGGTGAATCCCCCCGTCAGACGCCGCAACATCAGCAGACTGGAAACTGTCCCATCGAGACGGCGATATACGGCACAGGTCACCTCCCGCTCTGCCGTCCCCAACAACTCCTGGAAGATCGCATCCGGATGTCGTTTGACAAGGTAATCCGCCTCTTCGTCATCGGCAACAGTAAATACCGCACGCGAACCGGAACCTGTGCGGTTCTTCAGGATGCATGGATATGCTGCGGGTCGCCCGTCGCTTACCGGCCGAGTCCAGGGCACCGGTATCCCAAGGCCGATCAAGGCATCCATCGTCTCCAGCTTGTCCAAACCCGCCTTGACGACACGCTCTCCGGCGGTGATCCATTTGACCCCGGGAGCCAATTCCGGGAACGGCAGAGTCACCGCCAGCTCCGGCTCCGACATCGGTATCACTATACCGACCGAGTGTTGCCTGACGACATCCTTTATCGCATCCAGATACCCCGGGGCATCGGCCCTTGGAACCAGCTGAAAGTGATCCACGAACAAATGGCCGCCATGTTGTGCATGCACATCCACTCCGATCAGGCGGAGATCGGGACGGTTTTCCCGCAGTATCGTGGCGACGCCTTGCGAGATGTCGCCGCCTATTCCTGTGATAAGTACTACGTTGCTCATATGCGTATCAGGACCTCTGCAAGATAGGATAATTCCGGGTTCCTTTGCTGGCATTCCTGCACCAGTTCGGAAACGTCATATTGCTCACGATGAAACTCCACGCTCCGGGTGGCCGTATCGAAAAGCGCCCAATGTGCTCCCGGCTGCCGGTTACGCGGTTGCCCGACCGAACCGGGATTGACGACCAGCGTGTCGCCGATCTGACGATGCATCGGGTAGTGCGTATGGCCCAGTACGACCAAGTCATATTTCTGCACGGCACAGCGTTCCAGCAATTCCGGTTGCGCATCCGGATAGACATAGCGGTCATTATCCCAAGGAGCGCCGTGGCACAGCAATATCCGGCATCCATCGAGCTCCAACTCCAGCGGATGGGGCAAACCGCATAACGCGTCGATCTGCTCTTCGCTCAGTTGATCAAGGGCGGAGCGCAGGCCGCTTCCATAGCGCGCATCCACTTGGCTCAGGAATTCTGGATCGGCTCGCGCGGCATTCAGCATGTCCTCATGATTGCCCCGCACTATATGAATGTTCCATGATTTCAACAGCTCCAGGACCTTCAGCGGCGCGTAATAATAGCCGACCATATCTCCTGTAACGAGCAGCCTTTCCGCTCCGGATGAAGAGGCGGCGGCGAGGACTGCCAGCAACGCTGAATCATTGCCGTGAATATCACCCAACAACCCCAGCTTCATTTTGGATTTATTATTAACTGCATCAAGTTATGCAATATCTAGCGCTTCTTCGCCACCATCATCACATCCCGGCCATAACCGCCTGCTGCCAGAGTTTCATAAAAATGATCTAGCACATCCGTCATCCCGGCCTTTTTCATATTTTCTTCGAACATCACGCGCCGCTGGTGCGCAACAGGACCCAATTCCGGATGAGCGATATAGTCAAGGTCTTGCAAAAGGAATAACTCAAGCGGGTATAGCGCTGACTGGTCAATCACGTCAAATCCATTCTGTTCAAGAACATTTTTTAGAGATTCAAAGTCAAAATAATTAACATGATCGGGAAGGTGAACAAACCAAGGCTGGTGTCCTTTTACTTTCAAAAATGCTCTTTGCAGCGGGCTAAAATCGTTCGGAACCGTGATTCCTAGCAACGCGCCTGACTTCATTACACCGCGTATTCTTTCAAGCAACTTGATGGGCTCGGTCACATGCTCCAATACATTGACCATCACGAATGCCTCTGCATCCACCTCTCCTTTGGCCTCAGCCTCATCGAGAAACGACCAAACGCTCTCTTTATAAAACGTACCAAACCCCAACTGCTGGGCTCGCTCAAGTCCTGGGCTTTGGTCAAATCCAATGAGGTTATTAAAGCCCAAGGAGTGCATCTCTTTAAGGAAACCGCCGTCTCCACACCCCATGTCAACAACCTTTGCACTGGGTTGCAGATTTCTAGCCAACAAGCGAGCCGTCTCAGCCAAATTGGCTTGGGGTGTTGGCATTTCATAACGACCGTAAAAATCGATAAGGTATTCAGCAGAAGGGTAGGGATCCACATGATAGAACTTACAGGTTTCGCAAAAACCAAGCTTAGTTCCTCCAATGGGCGGGCTATTGCGCCACAACTCATCAGGTATGGGATTAAGTGTGTAGGTTGAAAAATGGTGTCCTGTGCTAGTCATTGGTATGCCCTTATTAGTTAGTCGAAATTTTTCTCATGGCGGCAGTTATTGTTCCAGTTCCCCGCCATTCCCTCAATACAAAACAAGCCTGCTCTGAAAGATTCCTTGATAGAGCCGGGTTATCTATAAGGCGCTTGATCGCGCATGCCAAATCAGCGGCAGTAATATTATCGGCCCATCCCAGAAATTCAATCGCCCCAAGTTGCTCCAAATCCAAAGTTGTTTGAAGCTGATTGTCCGCGAATACGACAGTAAGTGTGGGCAGACCCAACGAGCATCGCTCCCAAGTGGTAGCTCCTCCGGCACCGATCGCAATATCCGCAGCCCCAATTAACTCGGCCATATTGGACACTTGGCAATGATATTGCACCTTCGGCATCTCTTGCGACAGGGCTCGGATTTCATCCTGATATGGATTAGAAGCCCCCACGACAACATCAACGGCAATTTCCGGACTGGAAATCAGCTTTATGGCATCTAATGCTTTGCGTGTCTGATTTGTGGAATCACTGCCCCCAAAAAAAATCAGGATGCGCCGAACGGTTCCATCTCTTGTTCTGAGCCTTCTCCGGGCTTCAGCGAATTCGGGGCGCAACAACACATATGCCGGGCCGAGCAGCGTGACGCATTGTTCAGGCAACAGCCCCTGATAGCGCCGATCCTGATTTCGATAGTAGTTCTGGTCGAGCAACAGATCGCAATCATGGTTCCGGTTCGCGAGGTCGTCGATCACCATAAGCTTGCGTGCATGGGGGCGAAGCATGCGTTCCCATACGGCATCAAGCTGATAATGGTCAACCACCAACCAGTCGACACCGTCAGGGAACAATTGGCCGGCAGCCTTGATCGTCTCCTCGGCATCAAACTGTTGTGCGCCTTCGCCCGCTTTAGCCAAAGGTAACTTTGCGCTTTGGTATCCGCGAGCGTTCAGCAAATCGAACATCCCGCCGGGAAGATCACGGCAGACAAAAGCCACTTCCGAACCATCATTACGCAACTGGTCAGCCAGCGTCATACAGCGCATCAGATGGCCGCTACCGATCTCGACCGAGGCATCGGCACGAACGAGAACCCTCATATTGGCCACGAAAATTTGAAACTCATATCAAAGCCCGGTACAGATCCGGCAACCGATCCTGGCGAGTAGAGAAGCCCCGTCTAAAATCAAACAACGCCTGACGGCTTATTTCGTAAATATCCATCTCGCCTTCGCTGAAAACAGGCTCGATGAACTCTCCGTTGGCATTCACGACTACTGAGCTGCGCTCATATTCCAGTCCGTTGCCATCCATTCCAATACGATTTACGCCGACAACATAAGTCTGATTCTCGATGGCGCGCGCCTGTAGCAATGCTCTCCAGTGCATGACCCTGCGTTTCGGCCAGTTGGCTATATTGACCAGCACATCGCAATCTTTCGCCAAGGCACTGTAAAGTTCCGGAAAACGCAGGTCGTAACAGATAGAAAATCCCAGCGTGAATTCCGGCATCCGCATTTTTGCCAGGCTGTTTCCGGCCTGAAAAAAATGATCCTCTCCCGCAAGGGAAAATGGATGTATCTTGGCGTATCGCGCCTGCTCCATGCCTTCCCCAGAGAAGGCCGCTAGCGTGTTTGCAGCCTTGCTGCCATTGCTCACTACCAAGCCGACGACGAGCGAGATGCCATGCTCCTTGGCTAGTGCGCCGAACGCGTCCAGGGTGGATGATTGCTTGGGGTCTTCCGCCGACAGTTGGGTATTCATGGTAAAGCCTGTCAGGGTCATTTCCGGAAAAATCACCAAGTCTGCACCACAGGCGGCAGCACGGGCTGTCAGCTTCGCGCAACGCTGCATGTTGTAGGTTTTGTCCTCCCACTTCTGGTCGAGAGAAATCAGTGCGACTTTCAATGTCGATCCTTGGTTTGTTGCTAAATCTTCTTGCGGAAAACTGGCTTTGCAGGCCTACCAATCAACAGGTTATCTGTGTTACCTGCATCAATAGCCTTGCGATATATGGCACATGATTCGTCAAAAGCCATGGCAAGATGATCCATCTCCGGTTGCTGGTGCGACCAAGTAGGATAAAACATCCCCTGAAACAAAACGCCCCGCGCAATCATTTCCTGCATCATCAAGGTGCGAAAAGCATCATCGGGTACACCTGCGGGGTTACGGCACACCAGCACAAACAGGCAGGGGTAGCCGAGCAATTGCAGCGCGTTTTCCAATCCGTGCTTGCGGACTATCTGTTCAAGACGCTGCTTTAGCGCTTCGCCTCGCGCCCAGTTGCTCTCGATCATGTTGTGCTGCTTGAATTCCCTGATAGTGGCAATCATGGCAGCAAGTCCCGTGGTTTCGGCACCGTGGGTTGTTGAGATTAAAAACAGCTTGTCATCTCCTTCGCGTCGAATGCCGCCCAATTCCATGATGTCGGCACGCCCGGTCAACGCACATGCCGAAAATCCATTGGCAATCCCCTTGCCCCACGTCGCCATGTCGGGCTTGACGCCATAATAGTTGTGCGCGCCATTCAGGCTCCACTTAAAGCCTGAGATCATTTCATCAAGGATCAACAGCACACCGCGGTCTTTGCACAACGCAGCAACCTTATGCAGGAAATTATCCTTGGGCGGGTCGAATTTAACCGGCTCCATGATCAGGCACGCAATGTCATGATCGTTATCGGCAAGCAGCGCCTCAACGGATTCGTAATTGTTGTAGCTGAATGTCGCCGTCATGGCACGGACGCGCTCAGGAATACCGCGATCACAAGGGGTGGTGACAATGAACCAGTCGTCGTAACTGAAAAAGTTGTGTTCCCGAGCGAGGGCAACCCGGTTGCGCCCGGTAAACGCGCGCGCCAATTTGACTGCCGCTGTCGTTACCGTAGATCCGTTTTTGGCAAACTTCACCATGTCGCCGGACTGGACGGTTTCGAGGAATGTTTTGGCTGCCTCCAGCTCAATAGCGGCGGGGCGCTGAAAGTTGGTCCCCTGAAAAGCCGCCTCACACACTGCCTGCGCCACCGGCTCATATCCGTGGCCAATACAGACCGATGTCAGCCCCATGCTGCAATCGATAAACTCGTTGCCATCAAGGTCCCATACATGCGCCCCTTTGCCGTGTGTAATTGCGCCCGGCGCATTGAACGGAAACTGGTCGTCGCCCTTGGAATAAGTGTGTGCCCCGCCGGGGATCAGGCTCTGTATCCTGGCAGAAAATTCCCGTGTTTTATCGTAATTGCTTATCTTGTCCATCTTTGTGCCCTTAAAAAATGATTGAAGCCTGCAACCTCACCAACTCCGCTGCTACGTCATGAAATATCCCATCAAGTAAAAGGAGTAGCCCGTTCGATCTTACCCCTCGCAAGAAAGCCGGAAGAGGCGCTCTGCGTATGCCAGATCCTCCGGCGTATCAATATCTATCGCTCTTTCTGCCGGAAGCACATAAGACAACACCTGTCCCGTCAGCGGATTGTCCGTAACGAGATGCTGGGGAGACCATAGGGTAAATGGGCCACATTCATAATAGGCATGAGGTAAATCCTGCGATCTCTCAAGCAGGCTTGTCGGAGAAAGAGCAGTCATCGATCCATCTTCGCTACGGCGGAAGGCCCACTCGACCGGGACCGGGAATTTTGCAAACACCAGCAATGGATGCCTTGCTTCATGCCGATCGAATATCTCGAACGCCTCAATAAAATCCTGGCTGCGAATCAGCGGAGCATTCGGCATGATGCAGCAGATCTGATCGTAGTCCTCTCCTCTGCGGCGGTACTGATCCACCACCCAACGCAGCACTGGCACCAAGCCCGTGAAATCATCCGCCAAAGCCGGATCACGCTTGAAGTCAACGGAAAATCCGAGTTTCTCCACGACTTCGCAGATCTCCTCGGAGTCCGTTGAAACATGGATCTTGTCGAACATGCCCGAATCGGCGACCGCTTCCAAAGCATAGGCGATCATTGGCTTGCCACAGAATGGCGCAATGTTCTTCTTGGGTATCCTTTTGCTACCGCCACGGGCAGGTATTACGGCCAGCCGCATAAGTCTTTCCTTCAGGTGATTGTCTTCAGCGCACCGCCATCGATCGCGATGCATGTCCCGGTCATGTAACCCGCCTTGTCACTTGCAAGGAACGCAACAAGCGCACCGTATTCGAGCGGATCGCCAAATCTGCCCAATGCCGTCCCGGCTTCGGCATCCTGTTTCCACTGTTCAAATGAGACTCCCTTTTGCCTGGCCGCAGCCATGCCGAGCTCTTCGACGCGGTTGGTCAGGAACGGGCCCGAGAGGAGCGTATGCACCCTGACCCCGTCCCGCGCGTATTCCATCGAAAGCGTTTTCGCAAAAGCCGTAGCTGCGCTCCGAAACACGTTTGAGAGCGTCATGTTCTCGAGCGCACTTTTTACGCTGGTGCTTTCGACATTGATGACACGTCCCCAGCTGCGCTCCACCATCGATGGCATGACGCGACGGCATGCACGAATCTTGCTCATCAGCACCAGCTCGAATGCCGACTGGTATTGTTCATCGAGGAGATCCAGAGATTTTCCAGGAGGCGGCCCGCCGGAATTGTTCACCAGGATATCTACATTCCCATAAACACCCAGAACCCGGTCGAAAAAACCATCCAGCGAAGCGGCGTTCGCCACATCAGCAGCCTCCGCGAACACACGCACACCTGTGGCCGCCCTTATTTCTTCCGCGACCGATTCCAGACGCGCACCATCGCGCGCGCAGATGGCGAGATCGCAGCCCTCTTGCGCAAGTACCGTTGCAATACCCCGCCCGATTCCCGAACTCGCAGCGAGAACAACTGCGACCCTACCTTTAAGTCCAAGATCCATAACGATTCCGTTTCAGTTTAAGGTTGATTGATTCAAGTCAGATCATCAGGCTGCAATTGATGCTGCGCCGACAAGTCATGCGCCACCTGCCTTCCCACAAGATCATGGATCACGCGCGGATCGATTCCTCCCTTGCCCGGACGCAAAGCGACCAGATCGCCCGAAGCGATCTTGTGTCCGGCTGCCAGTGCGGCTTTTGTATGTATGCCGCGACGATGGAGACTGCGATCCTTGAATTCTGCCTGAGATATCTCTTTCGATGCGCCGCCAGCCTTGGTTGTGTAATCAAACATCGCCTTGGCATCCTTCCAGGATTCAGGCTCAAGACAGACCACCCAGTCCGGCCCCTGCCAATTCTTCTCTGGCGCCAGGTGTTTCATAACCAATGCCGCGCCTTTGGCCACGGCGATGGATGGAACGAATTGTGTGGCTGTGTGATCGACGAACCCCGTCACCAAACCGTACCGGCGTTTAAAAAGCTCAATACAGTCAAGCTGAAGGAGTTCCGGCGGCACGCCCCTTGTCGTGTCGGAAGACATGACATGTTGCCCATGCAACAACCCAATATCCGATCGGCATCGGGAAATTGCGTAATTCACGGCCCAATCTATTTCTTCCATTGTTCCCATCAGGGTAGCAAGCCAAAAGGGCTTGCCGGTGGCCGCCACAGCATCAATGATCTCGGGATTCGTCAGATCGGTTGCATTCACACAAAATACGTCCGCACCTGCATCCGCACTCAATTCAATAATGCTGGGCGAAAGCCCGGCGACCTGACAGATCAAGCCTTCATCATGAGAAACCGCTATCAGCTCCCTGATTTGGGTCGAAGATAGCTCCCGGCTCTTATATATGGCATGCCCGGGGTCATCGCGGACATACATGTCGTCAGCAAGGAAGAGCTGGAATTCAATACCGTCAGCGCCGGCAGATGCTGCCGTTTTGCACATGCTCTTGGCTACTTCAATATTGCCTTGGTTGGCTTGCCCTTCTTCAGCAAACATCAGGGGGGCGCGCCCCTCACCGATGATCTTGTTCGCTATTCTCATTAGTGCCATGAAGTGCCTCTCTTTAATAATCTGCCCAATTTTTAATGCCTGCATGGTGCAGCGCCTCGAGAACCTGAATACCGGTATCAATATCCAAGTCGAACGAGGTGCGACGCAACGCGACCATCTCCAAGAAATATTTTAACTCGGACAAGTACGCATCGTTTCCTGAATACTGGAGAGGAGATATCTCCGGATCCAGATCGTACAGAACGCCATCCTCGAGTATTTTGAAGCAATTTTGCTTGTCTACGCATGCGCCCTTGTCATCCGGGGAAAATCGCTTCTTGCGAGCATCCCAGACGCTGAGTGTCTTGCGGTTGAAGTCAGCCTCCAGATATCCATGCTCTGCGTTGACCCTTAAAGTGCGACGAGGACAACGGCAGAGGAAGTCTTCGGACAGGGTAACGGCAACGCCTGCAGATGTATGCAACGTGCAGACGACCGCGTCATCGACATCCATTTCAAGATCGCTAAGTTTCATCCTTGCTCCGGCGATCTTTTTGATATCCCCAAAGAACCAGGCAGCTATATCAAAGAGATGACTTAAACTTGTCAGCAGCACCCCGCCACCCAGTCTCTTTTGGGCCGCGTATTCACGGCGATAGTCTTCATGAATATGCCAATCGGGTAAGTACCATCCACCCATGAATTCAGCGCTATAAATACGCCCCAGCGGATTGGTGTCCAGAATCCGTTTCACCTCCAACCACTCCGCCCGAAAGCGGAAGGTATGCGCCATCATGAAAACCAGACCGGATTCACGAACAAGTGGTTTAAGCTCAATGGCCTCTGCAATCGAGGTGCAGAGTGGCTTTTCCATCAATACATGTATCCCTGATGAAAGCAGGGCGCGTGCGGGATCGATATGGAGATTACTGGGTGTGGCTACTATCGCCGCATCCGCCCCCGAGTGTTTCGCGGCCTCTTCATAATCGACAAAGTACCCGGAAGCTGCTATCTCCTCGCCAAATTCGCGCATGCGCTCTTCGCTAACGTCGCACAAGACAACCTCGGCCCCCAAAGCGCGGGCATTCCGGGCATGGCGACGGCCAATCGAACCACAACCAACAACGAGTATTTTCATAGAGGGAAATCTTGCGGGGTTCAGGACAATGAAGCTTTCAGTGCTGTAATAACGCTCGCCTGCTGTTCATCTGTGAGATCATAGAAAAGCGGAATGGTCAGTGCTTCTTGATAGTACTTCTGCGCATTGGGGTAATCGGTCGGACTGAAACCAAGTTTGCGGTAATGGGGCTGCGCAGGAACCGGAATGTAATGCACCTGACTGCCGATTTTTTTCTCCTTGAGCGCTTGCATCAACTGACCTCGATTTATACCCAACCCTTCAAAATCGATTCTCAGCACGTATAAATGATGTCCACTCGCGTCACGCCCCGTTGTTTGCGCAGGGCGGAAATTGCGCATCCCAGCGAATGCCTCATCATAGTTCCCGACTAGCGCACGCCGACGCGCAATGAACTTGTCGAGCTTCTTGAATTGGGAGAGCGCCAAGCCACATTGCATATCGGTGATGCGATAGTGGTATCCAAGCTCCTGCATCTCGTAGTACCAGGGATTGGGCACTCCATTGGTCGAAGCTTGCTCCGGCAACTGGAAAGGGTCGTCCAGTTTGTTGATGCCATGACTGCGCAGCCGCAGGAGTTTGCGATAGATGGCTTCATCGTTGGTGGTGATCATGCCGCCCTCGCCTGCAGCGATCGCCTTGACCGGATGAAAAGAAAAGATCGTCATCTGCGAATATGCGCAGGATCCGACTCGCCGGCCATCCGGATATGTCGCCCCCAGTGCATGTGCGGCATCTTCGATCACGATAGCCCCGGCTTGGTCTGCGGCCGCCTTGATGGCCGGCATGTCGCATGGCAAGCCGGCAAAATGAACTGGCACGATCGCTCGAACGTCCGGATTATTTGCCAGTGCTTTTCTGAGGCTGTCCGGTGACATGTTGATGGTATCCGGGTCGATATCCGCAAATACCACGCGCCCACCCGCATAGAGAGCCGCATTTGCACTGGCAACAAAGGTTATGGGCGAAGTGACCAGCGATTTACCGGGACCCACACCCGCAGCCAGAGCCGCGAGATGCAAGGCCGCCGTACCACTCGAAAGCGCGACCGCGTATTTGGCCCCGACATATTGAGCGACCGCCTGTTCGAATGCTTCGACGGCCGGTCCTTGTGTCAATATTCCACTTCTCAAGACATTCGCGACAACCTGGATATCTTCTTCGTCGATATGGTGCTTCCCGTATGGAATCATAGTGCTTGTATCTCCCGGGCGAGCCCGTTTCGTTCTTGTTGGTGTAGTTTTGCAATATGCTCGGAAGCGCCACCAAGTTTTTTGCCAAACAACATGCTAGCTTTTAGATTGGATAGACTCATGTCATGTGGTCGCTGAATCAGGGTTGGCTGATCCGCCAAAAAACCCGGTTTAATCAAGGTCGCGTCAAAACCGAATTCATTCGCAATCTTGAGCCCGAATTCGTACTTTGAAATGCGCTCGTCTCCGACCACATTAAAAATACCGCAGGCCCTCGATTCAACCAACTCGTGCGCCGCGCTTGCGGCAGCTTCTATGAGAATCGGCGTATAGAAGACATCCTTAAACAAAGTCAGCTCTTTGCCCGAACGGAGTCCATCGATGACCGCGTCGCTAAACGAACGACGGTAGCTAGTGCCCCATCCATAAAAGTTTGTACGCATCACCACCGATTGAGAATACGCGTCCAATACCTGGCGCTCCGCTTCAGCCTTCGTTCGCCCATACACGTTTACTGGCGCCACGGGAGTGGTTTCAGTGGCCATCGATTCCGTTCCCGGAAACAGATGATCTGTGGAAATATGCACCAGCGGCAGGTTCAGCCTTGCACATGCCTTAGCCACGTTTACCGCCAGATCAACATTGATATGCCGCGCCATCTCGGGCCTGGCCTCGCACTCATCCACATTGGTGAAGCCGGCCGCATGAATAATCATGCTGGCCTGTGCCTCATCAAAAGTTCGAACAAGGTGATCTACAGACTCAACATCCACCTGTCTGGCGCGAACGCCTGCCAAGGATATCTGCCGTTCATGAAGACCGAGTACAACGTCATGCCTATCCCTGATTGCCAAAGCCCAATTGAGGGCAAGCAGTCCAGAGCCGCCGGTGATGAGTACTGTTGCAGCCATGTCAGATTGAGTTAGATCGTTCCGATTTTGTTACGGTGATCCTCAATCCAGCTCCGCAATGCCTCGACCGACATCCATTCCGTATTGTTATCGGAGGTGTACATAAAACCCTCATCCACCCTGCGCCCGTTGCCGATACGCGAAGGATCAGAGGACCAGTTATGAATGGCCGGCAATATCTTGTAGTGATCTGCATATGCATAGGTGTGCGCAGCATCTTCCAAGCCAATCATCTGCTCATGAATCTTTTCGCCCGGGCGAATACCGATGATCTTGTGTTTTGCTGCCGGATCGACTGCGTTCGCAATATCCGTGATCGTCATGGACGGGATCTTCTTGACGTATATCTCACCGCCCTGCATATCGTCAAAAGCATGCCATACCAGTTCAACACCTTCCTCAAGAGTAATCATGAAGCGCGTCATTCGATTGTCGGTAATCGGCAACACGCCCGTATGCACCAACGACATGAAGAACGGGATCACGGATCCGCGCGAACCCATGACATTCCCATAGCGAACTACGGCAAAACGCGTGTCATGTGTTCCGGCATAAGCATTGCCGGCAACAAATAATTTGTCCGATGCCAGTTTTGTAGCTCCGTAGAGGTTGATGGGATTGCTCGCCTTGTCCGTTGACAGCGCCACCACGCGCTTGATCCCATGATCGATGCAGGCATCAATCAAGTTCATAGCCCCATTGATATTCGTTTTAACGCATTCGAAAGGATTGTATTCCGCCGTCGGCACAATCTTGGTTGCTGCCGCATGAACAACATAATCAATGCCATCGAGCGCGCGGGACAGACGATCCTTGTCCCTGACATCGCCGATGATGAATCTCACCCGCGGGTCGTTCTCGAATTTCTGAGCCATCCCCCACTGCTTCATCTCGTCCCTTGAATAAATGACGATGAGCTTTGGATTGTATTTGGCAAGCGTCATCGGTACGAAAGTATTGCCAAAGGAACCTGTGCCGCCAGTAATGAGAATGGATGAGTTAGTAAGCATGTGTTAATCGTTTAGTTAGTTGATAGGGATTTTATAACAAGCTCTTGATAGCTACCAATGCGAAGAATACCACCGTTGCTCAACTCCACTATCTGTGTGCAGTTTTTTAGGGTGGTCAGGCGGTGTGCAATGATGAGAATGGTGAGGTCTTCGCTGAGACCTTCGATGGCTTGCATGACAGCTTGCTCGGTTTCGTTGTCCAGCGCGCTGGTGGCTTCGTCGAAAATGATGACATCTGCTTGCTTGTAAAGTGCGCGTGCGATTCCGATGCGCTGGCGCTGGCCGCCGGATAACCGGATGCCGCGTTCGCCAACAAAGGTCTGGTATTGTTTTGGCCAAGTCTCGATGGCTTCAGCAATCTGAGCCTGTTGAGCAGATTGCCTGACGCGTTCATGGTCGATCTGGTCTTTGGGTACGCCAAAGGCGATGTTTTCTTCGATAGCACTGTCGGCGAGAAAAATGGCCTGCGGCACATGCGCGATATGCGCTTGCCAAGCACGGTGGTTGCCCGCTGTAATGGGCTGCCCATCGATCTCAAGCGTGCCCTCAGTAGGCGGCAACAGGCTCATAACAATATCAAGCAGAGTGCTCTTGCCGCTACCGGTTGTACCGATGAAGCCGATGCGGCCGCCTTTGGCGATTGTAAGATTGATGTTGTTAAGTACCCAGGGTGTTTGCGGGCTGTAGCGAAACGAGAGTTGGTTCAGGCTGATGTGTTGCTGGAACAGCAGCGGCTTGACAACTGGCTGGTCGGCATAATCGGGGAGCGGCTGATCAAGCAACTCCAGCGTGTCTTGCAGCGAGGCCTGCCCGCCCTGAATACCGGACCACGCCGCGTAAGCTTGCTGCAAGATTGGCAATAATCGCTGAGCTCCCAGCGCTAAGGCACCAAGGACAGGAATGGCTTTGGCAATACCTTCAGATTGCTGGGCGAGCAAATAGGCAAGTGCAGCGATTAGTATCATGCCCAGTGCTTCCATGCCGTAACGTGGGCTTTGGCTGATAAAAAGATTGTCGCCTTGGGCACGGCGCAAAGGGAGATCGGCATTGCGATAAATTTGGCAGTAGGTAGACTGACTGCCATCAATAAGGACATCGCGGATGCCGCCTAATCCTTCTTGCAGGGATTTGATGACCTGTGTGGATTCTCGTGCTATGCGCTGGCTATTTCTAATTTTTCGAGTACGGGTAATCCAGATAATTAAACCGTAGATCAAGCCAAACCCGCCAAAAGCAGCTAACGCGATGATGGGGTCTACATACAACAGAGCCACCAAAATGGCAATCAACATAACGCTGGAACTGAGGAGAGCCAAAGCCGGCGCAATGATACTGTAAATGACGCCATTGGCTTTGGTCGATATGCCGTTGATCACCACACTGCTGTTGCGGGCGACATGTACCGCGTACGGCTGGTAAAGCGTACGGCGGTAGATGCTGATACTGAGATCAGCGCCGGCCGCGAAGGAAAGACGCGTGCTGATCCAGAGCAGCAATAAGCGCATCGATCCAGCCATCAGGGCCGCGAAACCAAAAAAGATGGTCAACGGCAACAGGAGCTGGTCGGCCGAGGTTAGCCCTATGGTTTGAATAAAGGGCTGGGCAATAGGGTGTTCAAAAATACTGCTCGGCGCCGTCAGCACACCAAGGAAAGGTAGCACAGCGCCAATGCTGAGGATTTCCGCGAACGAGGCGAGAATCATCAAAACGAGCAGAAACCCGAACTGTCCGCGCCGACGTGGACTGATGTGCTGCCAGAGTCGGCGTAGGAGTTGCATGATGTGTTGGGTAGTTTGCATGAAATTATTCAGCCATACCGAACACATGCTCTTCGTAAGCGCAGGAAATGCCGTCCGTAAGATAGGTTTTTATCCACCATCCCAAGCCATGCATCTTTGGGTTGGTGGTGCAGGTTTTCTTGGTTCATTGCGGGGTTAGCCATTCCTTGTTAATCTTTCCCAAACAAATCACGGCTATACACCTTGCCCGCCACATCCTTGATGTCGTCGGTGATGCGGTTGGCTACGATGACATCGGCTTCTTTCTTGAATTGTGCCAGGTCGTTCACCACGGGTGAGTTGAAGAAGCTGTCTTCTTTCAATACGGGTTCGTACGCGATGACTTTGATGCCTTTGGCTTTGATGCGCTTCATGATGCCCTGGATGCTACTGGAGCGGAAGTTGTCCGAGCCGACTTTCATGACAAGGCGGTGGATACCGATAACTGAGTGCCGGGTACTGGGTGCGCCGTCGGTGCGATTGGCCAGCTTTTTCAATATCTCTGTTGTGATGAAGTCTTTGCGCGTAGTGTTGGCTTCGACGATGGCGTGAATGAGGTTTTGCGGGACATCGCTATAGTTGGCCAGCAACTGTTTAGCATCCTTAGGCAAACAGTAACCGCCGTAGCCGAACGAGGGGTTGTTGTAGTGGTTGCCGATGCGCGGATCGAGGCAAACGCCGTCGATGATCTGTTTGGCATCGAGGCCGTGGGTTGCGGCATAGGTGTCGAGCTCGTTGAAGTAGGCGACGCGCATGGCGAGGTAGGTATTGGCGAAGAGCTTGATGGCTTCGGCTTCGGTGGAGCCGGTGAACAAGGTGGGGATGTCTTGTTTGATGGCACCTTGTTTGAGCAGGTTGGCGAAGGTTTCGGCGCGCTTGGATTTTTCTCCGACGATGATGCGTGAGGGGTGCAGGTTGTCGTAGAGGGCGCGGCCTTCGCGGAGGAATTCGGGGGAGAAAAGCAGGTTGGGAGTGCTGAGGACTGAGGACTGAGCACCCTCTCCCCCAGCCCCTCCCTCGCTCGCGGGGGAGGGGAGTTTAGTGGCGAAATGGGTGCGGGTTTTGGCGGTATAGCCTACGGGGACTGTGGATTTGATGACCATGACCGCGTTTGGATTGATGGCGATGACGTCCTGGATGACTGCTTCAATTGATTTGGTGTTGAAGTAGTTGGTTTCGGGGTCGTAATCCGTGGGGGTGGCGATGATGATGTAGTCGGCGCCGGTGTAGGCATCGACTTTGTCCAGCGTGGCGCGCAAGTTTAGCGATTTGTTTTTGAGGTAATCCTCGATTTCGGCATCTTCAATGGGCGATTGCTTGCGATTCAGCATCGCTACCTTTTCGGGGACGATGTCGAGCGCCACCACTTCGTTGTGTTGTGCCAACAAGATGGCGTTGGAGAGGCCGACGTAGCCGGTTCCGGCGATGACGATTTTCATATTTAGTTCAGTCTCAATGGGGCCAGTTATCGTCAAAAACGTCCAAGATTTGGCTTATATTTCAGTTGCCGCAAGAAAGCACGAAAAATTGCTTCGCAAAACCCCAGCAAACCCATATTTAAGCCCGCCAGCGAAACGCCCGGCGCAACTCTTGCAATCTTGCCACATGCTCAGGGTTGCTACCGGAGCGCGCCAACGCCTCGCTGAAGAACGCCCATATTACTGAGAGAAAGAATGCTATGAGCGTTGCCATCATGACTATCACGCTGCGCTTGGGCTTGGATTTTTCTTCCGGCGGCGTGGCCTTGTCCAGTATTTGAATCAACGGAAAATCCTTGGCTTCGTCCATTTTGGTCATCTCGAATTGTTTGACGAGTATTTCCCACAACCCTTCCTGGTATTTCAGGTTGCGCACAGCATCCAGGTATTGCAGGCTGGTGTTCGGCGTCCTATCCAGTACCAATTCCGCATCGGTCAGCTTGTCTTTGACCTGCCTGAGTTGCGGCTCGAGAAAGGTACGTTTCTGTAAGGTTTCCGTCAGCGAATAAGCTTGCAGCAATTTATTCAGTTCTTCGATAAAGGTGTTGGCGATGTTCGCGGCGAGCTGCGGGTCTATATTGGATACCTCGACGATGATGAGACCATCCTTGCCGGAGCTAATGACCGTGCTGCCTCCCAATGCATCCATAGCCCCGTTGAGTGTTTCCTGTTCATAGACTTTTTGCAGGTCGAGGCGTTTGACAATTTTTTCCACGAGGGTGCGGCTCTTGAGCATCGCGACATAGAGGTCGTTGGGGTTTTTGATGCCCAGCGAACTGCCCGCCATGCCGGCCAAACCACCCAGCTGGCTGAGCATCGCGCTGGCGGAGGACTGGCTTTGTTGCGGCGGCAATATCTTGGTCGTGGCGGTGTAGATGTTCGGCAAATTAAGCGAATATCCGACTGCTAACAGCGCGGCGGCAAACGTCGCGCCGATGATCCTCTTCTTGTGTTTAACAAGGGCGATCAGCAGGTCGAGCAGGTTGATTTTGTCTTCGTCAGGAGAAGCAAATCGTTGCGAGGTAGTTTGGTTTTCTGACATTTCCACTTTCAAAGGCATTTTATGTTTTAGCCCCCAACGGAGCGGAGGTTTGTCATCGCGAGCCCTTCGGCAATCTCAGGACAGGACAGGCCAAGGCGCGGCGATCCAGCGCTATTCCAAAAAGGCCTTTGGTTTTTGTGGTTAAAGGTATTTTGGATAGAGGCATCTGGATTGTCACACCCCTGCGGGGCTCGCAATGACGGGATGGTTGGTTTGCCGCGTCGGCTTTGCCTTCTCGCAATGACGGTTTGCAATTGAACCTAAAAACCGCAGTTGCCGTGGAGGTAGGGGCGAATTCATTCGCCCGAACAACATGTTGCGTGCGAATGAATTCGCACCTACAAGAGCAGCCCAACGCTTTCAGGTAGAACGATATTCCCAGCCAACTGCGGTTTTTGGGTTGAATTAGCATGCCGTGACGCCGGTCGCTTGATCCAGCTCGCCGCGCAATGCGGCGATTTCCTGTTTGATGATTTCGTACTCGGCTTCTTTGCGCCGCAGGAAGGCGAGGGTGATGCGGGTTTTTTCTTCGATTCCGGCGGGGGTGAGCAGGTAGGCATATTTGCGCTTGCTCTCCGCTTGCTGGAAGTTTTCCAGTTTGACCAACCCTTTTTCGATCAGCGCCCGCATGCAGTAGTTGGCTTTGCCCAGGCTCACGCCCATTTCCTCGGCCAGCTCGCGCTGGCTGATGTGCGGTTGGGTTTGCAGGATTCTGAGTAGCTGGTGGTGGAGATTTTCCTGGTTCATTACGGGGTTAGTGGGTGCAGTTCAATTTAGATGGGCGAATTGTACGGGGGAATTTGGGCGGGGTGGTGGTTTTTTTTGGGGATTCCGCGAAGCGTGAGGACTGAGTGTGTCCGCTGCGCGGGGGTTGTTTGATTGGCTGGATTGCCGCGTCGGCTGCGCCTCCTGATGGAACTACTGGCCATCTGAC
>Ga0209212_1001451_pt1 | contig 38197 bp, 25 predicted proteins | sample RifGroC2_FD_183996 | JGI IMG/M metagenome (GOLD analysis project Ga0209212, IMG submission 183996) | Groundwater microbial communities from Rifle, Colorado, USA - Groundwater C2 (SPAdes) (version 2) | ecosystem: Environmental > Aquatic > Deep subsurface > Groundwater | place: Rifle, Colorado...
AAATCCCTCTTTCGCGGACGTGAGGATGTTTTTGCCGTACGCTGGGAGAAAAAAGACGGCTCGACTTCTGGCTATACACCAGTTTGTTTGAATGAATGGAAAACCGGCTTGTGTAATAAAACACAAGGTAAAAAATGCAAAGATTGTCAGCACAGCCAATATGTCGGCATAAACAACGAATACGTAGAACAGCACCTTCGTGGCGCAAAAACATACGGAATGTATCCATTATTAGATGATAATACATCATATTTTATCGCTGCGGATTTTGATGGCGAAAAATGGCAAGAAGAAATTCTACGATTCTACGCTATTTGCCAACGATACAAACTGCCAGCATATATTGAACGGTCGCGTTCAGGCAACGGTGGGCATGTTTGGATATTTTTTGAAAACAAATACCCAGCATACAAAAGCAGAAATATCATTATTAATTTGCTTAAAGAAGCTAAAATCATTGATCAGTTTGAGAAAGAAGAAAGTTTTGACAGGTTATTTCCCAACCAAGACGTGCTAAGTGGCAAAGGATTTGGTAATTTGATTGCTCTGCCGTTTCAAGGCGAAGCAAGAAAAAAAGACAATACAATATTTTTAGATCCAGACAATTCCCTGCTGTCATTTGCCGATCAGTGGAAATTGTTACAGACAATTCAACGCATTCCGATAGCACACTTAGACGAATTACACAGTTTTTTTAATTTTAATAATATACGACCATATACGGTTAATGGCAAACTATGTATTACTGTCAGCAACATGCTTTTTCTAGACAAAAATTTTCTTCCAAAAATATTGATAAACTATCTAAAAGATAATTTAAACTTTTTTAATTCGGATTTTTTAATCAAAAAGAAAATTGGGGCTTCAGTGTACGGCGTAGAAAAATACTTTAAATTGATTCAGACATTTGATGACATCATCGCCATCCCGCGCGGATTTTTAAATAATCTGCTAAATTTTCTAAAGGAAAATAATTTAGAGTTTGATATTGATGATAAGCGATTGAAACTTAAAGATATAACGTTCGAAAACAATATTAAACTGTTCCCTTATCAAGCTGAAACGGTGGATAAAATAACAAGTCGCGATAGTGGTGTACTAGTCGCTCCGCCAAGATCTGGCAAGACAATAATTGGTTTGGACATTATTGCCAAACAGAAACAGCCCGTGTTAATTTTGGTGCACAAAAAGCAAATATTCAATCAGTGGCTAGAGCGAATTGAGGGATTTTTAAATATTCCCAAACGGGAAATTGGACAATATACTTCCAATAAAAAGAAATTAGGCGAAAAAATTACGGTAGCAATGGTGCAAACGCTAAACAATATTGAAAATAAAAACGAGCTGGCTGGCAAATTTGGATTAGTACTGGTTGATGAATGTCACCACATGCCAGCGCGAATGTTTAGAAATGTAATAACCAAATTCAATCCGCACTATTTATATGGTTTAACCGCTACACCCAAACGAAAAAATAATGACACAAATTTAATTTTTATTTATCTCGGAGAAATTATACACACCATACTAGGGTCATTTGGCAAATCCGAAACAACTGAACGGAATAACTTTACAGTCAAGCCACAGAACAATTTAAAGGTTATCATTAGAGAAACGGATTTAACTGTACCATTTAAAGCGCGAACAGACAATGTGCAAACGCTCTATAAAATTATTACTTTTGACACCCAAAGAAATCAACAAATAATTGACGATATAAAAAATGAAGTTGTCAAAAATAAGCGATGTCTAATATTAACCGAACGCAAGGATCATGTGGAGGTTCTAAATTATTATCTTAAACGCGAATACGAAACTATTACTTTAACTGGGGATTTGACTGAAAAACAAAGAAAAATAAAGGTCAAACAAATACAATCGGGACATTTTCAGATACTTATTGCCACAGGGCAACTTATTGGGGAGGGAACAGATTTCAATAATTTGGATTGTTTATTTTTGGTTTATCCATTTGCATTTGAAGGAAAACTAACACAATACATCGGTCGGATAAATCGCGGGCTGAACACAGGTGGAACCATATACGATTACAACGATTCAAAAGTTGAATATTTAAATAAATTTTTCAAAAAGAGACGTGCGTATTATCGAAAAAATTTCGGGATGGCATGATAATAATAAAAACAAAAACAGCGACTAAGTAAGTCGTTGTTTTCATTTACAATTTTTTAGGCAAGTGGGTCGCCCTACTTCTCACAATTTTAGCCAATGTTAGCCAAGAATGTGGGTCTGCACGATAAAAAATTGTCCTGGCGGAGAGGCAGGGATTCGAACCCTGGATACGGTTTTAATGCCGTATAACACATTAGCAGTGTGCCGCTTTCGACCACTCAGCCACCTCTCCATAACGTAATAATTATAACAGAATAATCTAATTAGTCAACCCTAAACTATTATTTAATCCTTTGCCAAGGTTACTCCCCACACCACTTGCGTGCCAGATTGTTTTAAAATTTCGGCACACGATTGCATGGTGGTACCAGTAGTAAAAACATCATCTACCAAAATTACTTTGGCTGGTGCCGGTGTACTTCCCTGCCAAACAAATGCACCGGCCAAATTTTTTCGTCGGTCTTCTCCGCTTAGTTTTACCTGTTGAATAGTATTTCGATTTCTTTTTAAACTAGATTTGTCATATTTATGTTGAATACCTTGCATGGTAAAAAAATCCAACAAAATTTCTGAGAGGACTTCTGCTTGATTAAAACCCCGCTCTCGCTGCCGGCGCGGATAAAGTGGCACTGGAATTATTGTCCATTCTCCCCGCTTTAATTCCGTCGGTAATACTTTATCACCATATTTTGTCACTAATTTATCCCATACAATTTTAATATCACCAGCAAAATTGTATTTAAATTGTTTTATCAATTTTGCACCGGCTACACATTTATCGTAATTAAAAAAAGCTGTTAAACCATCAACGGCCTTAACAGCTAAAAAAGTAGTGACACCGGTTAATTTTTCTTTTGTTAAGCATTTGTCGCACCACCACTCACCTTCATTACCACAACTAATACAATAAACCGGAAATAAAATATCTTTAATTAAACTAATAAACTTTGAAAGCATAAATACGAAAGGGATCCCTCGGCTACGCTCGGGATGACAGATAGATTCCTGCCTTCGCGGGGATGACAGTGTAAATTGTAAAATATTTACTTCACAATCGCAAATTTTTCTACCAACCAATTATCACCGGTTTTTACTAAAAACACTTGAACGGTTTGATAGGTGCTACTAGTAATACTATTTTTTTCTTCTACGCTATTTGTTTTTAAAACTACCATAGCTTTATCGGCCGACCAATCGCCTAAATCCATGCTAATCACATTGGTAGTTACACCAACAAAACTTCCGGCTGTTGGGGCGGTTTTCATACGGGCACTAATTTTTATCCACATTTCTGGAGTTACCAGCTCTTGTACATCAGTGATATTTTGATAATCATTATCGGTCGAATAAGTGCTATAGCGTTCTAAAAAAATTCTGGCTAACTGTTTTACAGCATTTTGTTCGGCTTCAAGCGGTGTTGCTGGCTTGATTACAGCACCACTAGGCGGAGTTACAGTTACCCCATTTTGAGCCAAAGTAACACCATTATTAATACTAATTGTGTTAACTTGCTCGTTACCACCAGGAACAACCGTTGGTGTTGGATTTTTTCGCGCAATTATTAACAACAAACTAATACCCAGGATAAACAAAACTACTAAACTAATAATAATAAACAACCGAGCGCGTAATGATAACATAAAACAAAATACTAATTAATAATTATTTACCAGTTTGTTGTTCAAAATCTCTCTTGGCCTTTTCGATCTCTAACAATTGTTGTGGATTAGTGGTTACTAATTGATCTTCGGTATAAGAAGCCACCACTTTGATAGCTGCATGTTTTAAACCAGCAAAAAATATACCTTCACCCGGACCAGATTCCAATAATAAATATTTTTCGCTATCCGTTAACATAAATACCTTTTGCACCGTATCAACAGCGGCTGGCGATTGACGCAAGAGCATCTGTAAAGCCGAGTTGGTAACAATTGCTTGGCCATATTGCGAACGTAAAAAGTCGTTTACATCTTGAGTAATAGTGGTAACACCCAAAAAATATTTACGACAACGTTTAACCAAAGCAAAGATAAAACGTGCCGAATCTTCATGCTGCATTAACCACCATGCTTCGTCGATAACCAAAATACGTTTCTTACGTTCCGAACGAACCACATTCCAAATGTAGTTAACAATCGAATAAATTGCTAATGGACGAAGTTCGTCTTCCAAATCACGCACCGAAAACACCACTAACTGATTTTTCATATCTACATTAGTGGGCGAATTAAATAACCCGCTAAAAGTACCTTCGGTAAACTTTTGTAATTTTAATACCAAATCCCCCGCCCCTTCCATACCTTCTAACACTTCTTGCAAATCTTGCATGATAGGCGAAGAAACTGTGGCCAAATCAGCTTCTGGAGTAATATCTTTTTTGGCGTAAGTTTCGATTAAGGCGCGATCAACAATTGAATCTTGTTCGGTAGTTAAACCGCCAAGCATAATACGCAACAAGCCTTTGGTAGTAATTACCGCACCCCGGATAACATCTTCGGTAGAAATTTCCTGACCAATTGGCCGTGGTAAATCAAACGGATTAACTTTACTTTCTGAGGACAAAGAAATATTAATATAAGTACCACCCACAGCATCGCACAAATGCTTGTATTCCATTTCTGGATCGATAACAATTATATCCACCCCCATCATTAAGGTACGTAAAATTTCTAGTTTAATTGAATAACTTTTACCAGCACCAGCAGTGGCAAACACCACCATGTTTGCATTCATGAGAGAAAACCGATCAAACAAAATTAAACTGTTATTATGACGATTAATACCATACAAAATACCATCATCCGAAGTTAACTCGGCTGAAATAAACGGAAAAGACGCAGCAATTGGCGATGAATTCATGTTAAACGAAATCATTAATTCATCGTTACAAAGTGGTAAAGTAGAATTAAAACCTTGTTCGGCCTGATACAAAACTTTACGACTATTTATAAGTTTGGAGCCAAAAATGCTTTCCACATCTTCTGTAACTTGGTCTAACTGTTCTTTATTTTTTGAATAAATCGTAACATAAAAAGCAAACTGGAAAAAGTGTTCCGTACCCTGAGTTAAATCATCGCGCAAACCTTCAATATCACGGAGCGCTGTTTCGCGAAGCGGATCGCGAGGGGCACCTTTATCACGATCGGCCGATAATTGTGCCTCCAAAGCACCCACTTTATTTTTTAGTTGTTTTAAAATAATGGCCGATTTTACTGGATAAAAAAACATACTAATGTCCATATTGATGGACAAATTAATAATTGGCGAACTCCAACCCACTGTAATATAACGCGGATAACTGGTAATAAAAATAGTACGACAAAATACTGTGCCCAATTGCAAAAAGCTAGATTCGACATTAAACGCCGCTGGAGCAACTAAATCACGAATCGAAACTACACCTTCGCGATAGACACGCTCTTCTTCTAGGGTAGTTAACTCGACATTAGCACCTTGTGCCAAAGCAGCCGCCTCACGCCCAGCCGCTCCCGTAGGTTTAAATGGTTTTTGACTAGATAGTGGTTTAAAAGCCATAGGTTAGAGTTTTTAAGTTATAAAGTTATAAAGTTCATAAAGATTGGATTAAAGTTTGTATATTATTACTTTACAAACTTTATAACTTTATAAACTTGCTTCTATTTTTCTACCTGAATCGCTTCAAGCGGCGGCAAATGTTCGGTTAAAGCAATATCGGGATTATAGGTAGAATAAAATAATTCGATTAATGATTGAGTATCAAGTTGTACCACTTCTAAGCCCATACTAGACAAACCAGCCTGCACCTGACGTACACGCGCATCCAAATCTTGTTTGCGTTTTAAAAAACGCTCTTCTTTTAATTTTACAGTTACTGCTGGGTTAACCACTTCGGTTAAACGTGCCCAAAAACTTTTCTTTTTGTTGGACAATGGATCAAACGGCACAATAACATAAAATTGTTTGCTCATAATGTGCCCCAAATCTACTAATTCGGAAACAAACGAACGATAATCCGCAATTTGTACACGCAATAATTCGTTACTTTGTTCACGCTCGCGTTGTAATAATTTATCTAGATAAGGTTTAATGTACAACTCACGTGATTGAACAATTATTTGTAAAGGATGATCAAGACCATTTAAAAAAGAAACGTACGAAGACACAATAGCGGTTTGTTCGTCTTCATTTTTTAATGCAAAATTAATACTTGAAACCATAAGTACTGCACGCAAAGTGCCATCTTTTAATACCACTGTATCGTGTTGAATTTCGGCAATCTGCAAATGGTGTTGGGTAGATGGTATAGCTTGTTTTTTTCTTTTGGCTGATTTGTTTTGCATAGATTAAAAATTATCACTCTGGTTTATAATACCCGCCTGTATTTACAGTTAAAGACAAATCTCTTATTCTGTTATAAGATAAGCGAGGAATCTCTTTGGCTACTTCTACTACCACTACCTTACTAGAAGCCCGGAAATCTTCTAATTCTTTTTTAGTAAAAAATTTTTGCCATATCCGACGACTGGGCCGACGTAATGTTTGTATAATATTTAAAATAAAATAATGAAAAGGTTGCCCATTAATCTTAACAAACGCCAAGATTAAAGCAAAACTACCCAAAACTGCCAGTAGAAAAATAAATAAAGTAGTATCGGCCAATTTCCAAGCAATACCCACAATTAAACCAGCCACTAATAAAATAAGAAACTGGCGAGTCGTTACCGGCCCAAAAATTTTATCTTCTACATCAATAAATTGTGGTACAACAAATTGCTCCATAGTGATGTTAGTTTTTAAAGTTATAAGGTCAAAAATTCACAATCCACTACTTTATAAACTTTATAACTTTCAAACTTTACAAACCCAGCTCTTTTTCCATTTCAATAATCGCTTTAATTTCTTCCATCTTAATCCCCTGCCCGCTGGCAACTAAATTGGCTAAGGGGATTTTTTTATTTACAGCAGTACCTACGGCGTTTAGATAATCTTGATATAATGGACAACTTTTCCACGCGGCCACACCATCAAAATACAAACCAATAAATTCTTCTTTTAAATTAAGAAATTTTTGTTTTAAACGATTAGCCGATTCGGTTGGTTTGTCGGATAAACGACGAAAATCGGTTAAGGTAAAACGACTAATTTCTTCTACCGGGCTAACTGTTATTGATTTTCCAATAATGTCCTGCATCGGTGGGTTTTTTATTACCGGACGTGGTGAAATTTTAAATTGGGGCGCAGGCGACGGCTTAAGCTCAACAGGTTTGGCACTTGACTGGGCAGGCGGTAATACGGTTTTTTTAGGCGCGTGTATAAAAGCGTTAAATGGAGTACTAATGGCTGGAATTTCGTTTGGCTCAACCATAGGTAACATTTTTTCACTGTCATTTCGAACGAGGCTCGCGCCAACGAGAGATCTTTTTGCAAATAGGCTCTCTAATTCTCCCTGATTATTATTTTGAGACAACATTGTTAATTTACAAGCATTAACTAATTCTTCGGCTTGTATTTCGGTTAACCCTAATCCCCCTTCTTTAATAGATCGTAAAGAAATATCACGAAATTCATCTTCGCTACGAATATCTTTTAAACGTAACTGGATCGCACTGCGCAGCCGATTTTGCCAATTGGCTGGCACAACAAAAGATAATTTTTTTATTACCGTGTCTGCCTGATCCAATCTTTTATCACTTAATTTTTGTAACGAGGTCGGCAAGGGCTCATCTTCTTCAAGTAAAGATTTTTCGTTTTCTAATTTTGTTGTAGCAACTGGTTGATTAACTACCGGCGCAGGCATTACTACTGGTGCTGACATAGAAACCGAGGTCGGTGCGGCGACTGGTGCAACTGATACTGGCTCATTCGTTGGTACAGCCACGCTTTTCTTATTTTTTAATTCATCTAAAGATACCCGCACAAACGTACCGTCGGCTTTTTTTACTAAAACTGTAGGTTGTGTACTACCATTTACCATATTTTATAATTACCTATTTTGTCATCCTGAGCGAAGCCGAGGCCGAAGGTACTCCGAGGAGTAGATCCCTCCACTACGGTCGGGATGACAATTAATTTTATTCTTTCCATTTAAATTTGCCGTCAGCTTCATCAAAATAATATAATTCAGCAATAGCTGGGTCGTTGTGATCTTCGGATAGTTGATTAAGTGTTTTTAATACACCAGATAAATCCTCATATTCACCGTTAATATCTTTAATAAAATTTTTATTAACAATATTTTTTACCTGATCAGTAGTAAATTTTTCTGGTTTTCTATTAATAACACTGCTATTGTAAAATGCCAAATCTTCTTCAGTAACCACGAATTGATTACCTAATAAACCAGAGTATAAATACAACGCCTCACGAACAATCATCCTTTCTGGCTCACTGCAATTTTTCCATTCTTCTTTTTGATTAATAAAATTTAACAAATTAATACCATCAAAAATACCGCGGTTAAAAGCCCTAAATCGATCAACCCAATAAGATAATTTCACTTCATTGCCAGACAGATCTTTGCCAACTGGCCATTTATTATCATAAACCATAGTGGCAAAAATGGCTAGTTTTTGACGACGGTCGACAATTAATAAATCTTTATCAATTGCCTGAGTAATTGGCACACCTAAATCTATTCCTAGTGTTATGGCTAATTGTAGATAAAATGAATTCAGCACAAACACCTGCCACTCATCGTACAAATCAGCGTAATATCTGGTAAATAACAACAAACAAACTCGAGAATAATATGCGGCCAATTCATCTTCTAATTCGGAAAAGAGAAAATCGTCGCTAGTATAAGTTTCAAACTTTTTTAATAATTCCAAAACTGGTTGCGTATAATAACCGACATGCCACAAACTAAGAGAATATAAAAATTGAGCACCAAAATCTTCGCTGACTAAAAGTTCGGAACTTATTTCTAGTTTCAGTACTTGGTCGGCACTGTACCAAGCAAAACTGTCTTCAACTTCGCCACGTAAATATTTAACCAACCTTTCATAATTTCCAATCATCTCTTCCCAATCATCTCCATCTATAGGTGATAACACACCGAGTAGATACACCTCCCTCGAATCCAACTTTAAATTTTGCCAACGCAACAAAACTGACACCATCTCTGGGTCTTGTTTTGCCAAATCCTGCAAAATTTTCCCTACGTCTTTTTTGAAGTAGGCCTCCATAGGTTTAAGGTTTAATTTTTTTACGATCTTCTGGTGTTATTTCACCTAAAATTCTAATAAATGCAGTAATTATAATATCTTTATTTTCTCTATCAATATCATCTAGGCTAAACAAATTTTCTAAATCTTCAGAAACTTCATCATATTTTTCGTTTAATAATATACTTACTATACAATCAAAATCTTTAGAAAGATCCAAGTCTTTTAATTCTGGAGGTATCTGAGGATCTTGTTTGTTTAATCCAGCTGGCCATTTTCTAAACTCAGCACTTGAGCCTTTATTAATATATTTATTAATAAACTCTCTAGCTTCAGCACCAAGTAAAGAACTCAATATTTTATGTATATTAGGACCGTAAACTTCTGGCTGTTTGTCTCCAATAGTAAATTCATCTCCTGGTTTTGCGCTATCAAGCGATTCTTGAGCTTTGCTTACTAAATTTTTTGCACCCGCTTGATCGATATGCCCAGCCGAAACTCGACGTGAAACATATTTCATTAATTCATTAAAACCACGGAAGCACATTTTTTCAATCGGTCCACCATCTTTATCCATATTGCGTCCTGTTATCCATATTTCAAAATCTTGAAAAACTTCTCGATTATTTAACAAAGATTGCCCACCCTTACTACCGCCGACACCGTAAGTGGTAGCCACAGCTGTCAACCAATCATTTGGGTTGTTTATAATACAAGGAATTAAAATATCAGTTACCATTACATCAGCCGCTTCTTTGCTAGTTAACCCACGACCACGAATACGTTTTACGCTTTCATCATAACGAGCCTTGATACCAGCTATTGCGTTACCTTCTAAATTTTTACCACCAATATAAACTTTCTTTTTTTCTTTTTTAGTGGTTGCGTCGATTTCTGTTTCAACATAATTACCGGCCACCTCGGTTAAAGTAATACCCACCATAGCTTTGGCCATACGTTGAGTTTTTTGCACATTACGAATATCGCCACCACGACGACGTTGGGTTAAATCATGCAAACTAAAACGTACAAAAGTACCGTTGGCTTCTTCATCGCATTCAGCAATTTCTTGTGGCTGACCATTCATACCATTTTTTTCTTGCTTTAACAAATCGCTCATGGTAATTTTTTCTGCCAACCGTCCACTTAACGGTATATAAGCTACTTCATCTGGGCCACTACCATAAGCCATCTGCAAAGAATGCCCTGCCATTTCACGATGACCATCAGAACTACCACGCCATTCGGCCATAAGTTGTAAACCAATTTGTACATCCTCATCTTTTATTCTATCAAAATATGCATCAATATCAATTGTTTTATAATCATCTCGCGGATTTTGAGTATTATCTAACAAGTCCACTACAAAATCTTTTTCTATTTCGTGCCCCCCATCATCCACGGATGTCTGTTTAATAACTCGAGAAAGACCACCTTTTTTAACAAAATAGTTATAAACTAATTCATCAAGATCAAATTTATCTGTTACCAATTCTCGATTCATTTTTATTACATCTACCAAATGAGCAAAATCTGCCAAACTTACTTTTTTCTCTTCTTCTTCTCCAGTATTAGGGTTTTTTACTTTTACATCAAAAACTTTCTCATCTCCTCGGCCATCCTTTAACATTGGATAAATTTTCTTTGGCACATCCGAAAAACCAATACCGCCAAATATTTTTAATTGGTCACTACAAACATTCATACCGTCCAAAATTTTACCAATTCGCCAATGAGTCACAGCGTTTGGAACATCACAATTAAACATAGCAAAAACCTCCAAATAATTCATTCGGCTATAATCCATAGTTTTGTTATCCCAATCTTGTTTTAAACGTTCTCGCAAATTAGGTTCAAAAAACTCATCTCCATAATCTATATATTGTAAAGACAAGTCTAACGCTCTACGAGTTACACCGCTTTCGGCTCTTGATTGTTCTGCTTCTCTATTTCTTCCTCCTTGTTCTTGGGTAGAAGTCATATATATTAAATTACTAAAATATTATCTAACGTAAATCTTTTAAAGATTGTTTTAAACCGGGATTATTTGCTAACTGTGCAAGTATATGTTCAACTTCTGATTTACTTAAACCGGTATTTAAATTACTATCAAAATACGATTTAAGGTCCCTTTTTAACTGGTCTAACGCGGCCGGTCCACTTGGAGGATTATCAACATCTATTTTTAAATCATTGATAACTTTTTGTACTGCTGGACCTTCCATATTTGATCGCCAATTTTGCACAATATCAGATTCGGAACGCCCACCACCGCGTGGTCTTGAATTTAACGTATTTCTAGCTTCGGCTCTAAATTGGTTCATAAAATCTTCCATAGCCGCTTGATCTGTGGGATCAATATGAAGTTCGGCAGCGACTACTTTTGCCTGTTCATCAATATTTTCTGAAGTTAACCTTTCTGAAGTACCCATGTTATCATCCAGATAACGCTGTCGCTGTAATTCTGCCATCAAACCTTTCTGCCACAAACCATCGTACTGACCTTCAGCTGATCTTTCATAATTTTTAATACCATTCTCTTTATCACCCGCCCGAGCTTGCCTCTTGGCCGACATAATCTTGTCGAAGATATTACCAAGCCCACGCATAAGCTCTTCTTTCTCCATACGACTGAAATTCTTCTGCATCTGAGCTACTGCGGTAGAGCCAGCATCGGCTGGCAACTTGGAACCACGCGGTGAAGCAATAACATCTTGTAAAACATCCTCATTTAATAACTCAACTGACTTTGTTTTTAGCAAAGCAGCTTGATCAGATTTTACTTTAGTATAAGACTGAGCTAACGTACCATCTTTTCCAGCTTCTTTTACAATTTTTTGTTCTACTAACTCTGCACGTTTTTTTCTGGGATCTCTAAGCGCAGCAGACCAATCTTGGCCTTTACCTTTAGCCCGCAAAAGCGACGCCATCTGACGTAAAGTTTTTAATTCTTGTCTTTCTAAAAATGTTTGATCCGCATCTGCAACCCCAGCCTTTCCATATACTTGTTTAAAAGTATCTTCTAAACCAGCAGTTGACAGCTGAGCTTTCAAACCATTAACATCAAATTTACCATTGGCACCAGGGTTAGCCACGGCCTCTGCTATTTTTTCTAATAGCGCCACCTGTTTTTCGCTATCACCTGTGGACACACTTGGTTTAGCGTCAACCTGCTTTTGCAATTCATCTGCTGCCCTAGATTCTTCTTGTAATTGAGAAGATAATGCTTCTTTTTCATCAGTAAGATCTTTATAACTGTCAGGTAAATGACCTGCAGATTGATGCTGGGCAATTTTCTGTTCAATCACCCCAACTTGTAGAGATTTTTCTACAGCAGAACTTCGCAATTGTTGAATTCTTTTAATTTTTTCTTCATTTTTATCAGAACTCTCTTGAGCACTTTCCATACCTTGAATCTTTTCTTCTGTCTCTATCAATTCTTTGTCTTTAACTGGGTCTCTATTCACTAGATGAGCTTTAGTATGACTAACATGACGCACTTCGGCCTCACCCATTTGTCGATTACGTTCTTGTACATTAGCATTTTCCCAGTCATGTTTTTCTACTAGCGTATCTACGTATTCACCAGCAATACCACCTGGATTACGCGCTAACATTCTATACTTCGCCGATGAATTAGCGGTGTCCACATTATTTTTTTCCGCTTCAGCTTGCATACCTAAAAGCGCCGTGCGATCAGCCAAACTCATGCTTTCTAATTCTACTGGGTTACCATCTTTATCTAACGGAGTTAAACCAGCAAGATCCAAACCACCTTTTGCATAAGGCGGAATAAGCGCTAGTGGTTTAGTAGATTTTAAATCCCGCGTAGTCATTTCTGAAGTAATCCGATCTGCCACCAATTTGTTCAACTGAGCTTCATTTTGAGAAGCAGCTATTCCTTTTCCCATTGTACCTCTAGAACCATAAATATTCCAACCAAACGGGCCGCCTCCAGCCTGAGCGCCAGCTAATTTTTTGAGAGATTTGTAAGCGTCTTCACTTTCTTTAGTTTGGGTTTGAATCTTACCATCATTCTCACTTATTTTTAAATCAATACTCGCTGTACTTTGCCCATCAGCTAAAGCTTGTTCTCGTTCAGCCGCCAAACCTGCTTTTTCTTTTTCTAAATCTTTTAAAGCTACCTGAGCCTGTTCATAACGATCTTCAACAACCGAAAATATACGTTGGCCCCTAGCTTTGTTTCTGGCTTCTTTGGCAGCACTACGTTCTTTTACTCTAGCCGCTCTATCAGCCATTCTGGTTCCAATTCCACCCTCCCAACTTCTACTAGTAGAAGTAGAACCAATAATATCTTCTTTCTGCATTTTTCGAGCCTTTTCTAGTTTTTCTACTTTTTTCTCGCCTCGCGCTTCAGACTCTATTACCCCAGATGCTCGACGCATAACAAAAGCCTGAGCACCGGCATTAATATTTGCTAACCATCCTTTTCCTTTAGCTTCTCTAATTTTGGTAGCAGCCCTACTTTCTAATTCTTCGGCCATTTTATCTCTTCTTTCATCTGCAGCACCCCAAGCTAACCCAGCTCCAGCCGCTATTGTTTTTCCTCTTCTTACCCACGCCTTTCCACCAACACCCGGGACATTCATTGCTGTCCATTTTAAACCTGTCTTAGCCCCCTTAAGCGCCCCTGCGCCCAAGAATCTCGCCGCAGACACACCCGATGCAATCATGCCCACCTTCTTGCCAAAGTCTACGGCTTTGCTCATTGCTCCGCCACCCATTACGCCCAATTGCTGTGCTACTTTGGCACCCACCAAAAGCATACCAATAGCAATGGCGAAATTGGCCATTTTGGCCCAGCTCATTACCGATGAAATACCGGCTGATTGGCCACCAATTTGGTCGGCTTCTAAAACAGAATCTTCTTTGATTTTTAAACTAGGATCAATTTGGCTGTGGTTTCCAATTTCGGTACTGATATTGCCTGCACCAACTGTTACAAATGACAGCCAAATAAAAAACACTACCACCGGACCAACAATAACATGGTTGCCAAATTCACTCCACCAATTGCTGGCAAATTTTTGTGTTTGAGGAATAACACTTAAAACAAATGCCAATGGCGATAAAACAATTAGCACCCAAAGCACAATCATACGAGCTAGAAGCATAAACACAAACACGAGCATTACTGCCAACATCATGGCGGCAAAAGTTAATGCTGCCACCGATGCTAAAAACATTTCGGCGTCGTTTATTGTTTGACCAGTAAGTTGTAATAACTTATCGGCAGAAAAAGCATTAATAAGGTTACCACCAGCAGTGGCCGCGATACCGTTTACAAACGTAATCATTACCACTTGACCAACATCGATAATTACTCCGCAAATAATGCGTGAAAAATTTACTAAAATTGCGGCCATTACAAATTTTACTAACATTTTTTTCCACTCGTATTGTTCGATTCCTAAAATAGTACCAAAAGCAATTAAAAGTAATATCACCACAAAAAACATATTGGTAATATCGCGCACCATTACCCAACCAACATTAACAGCAGTGGAATCGAGGTAACCATTGTAACCAGCCAGTTCGATAATAAAAGTAAGACAAAATAAAGAAAGTTTTAAAGCCAGTACTGCAAGGGGTAATAAAATATATTGGGCAATAGCATTGGCAATTCCTTCCCAAAAAGCCGCTGCACCACCAGCACTGGCCAAATAGGCAACTGTTCCTAAAACAAAAATAAAAACAAAACTAATCCAACCGAGTTTTTTGGTAGGAAGTATAAAGCGTGCGAATTGATTAAGAAAAGCGCGCACGGTAAGCATGTTATATATAATTATCTATAGCGTATTATAGCACAAAAAAGACAAAACAACAATTAGTTGGGGATATCTTTTGTTGTTCCATTTGTCATTCCCGCGAAGGCGGGAATCCAGATTTAAATAAAACTCGTTAACGACTGGATTCCCGCCTTCGCGGGAATGACAAACGATGAAGATCCTTCGCTACGCTCGGGGTGACATAATAATAAAAATAGTTTTATTATTATGTCACTTATCCACTTTTCTTGCTTGACAAAAGGACAAAAAAGTCACACAATTAATAGTGGATTATTGGGTATTGACAAAAAGCCCAATAAGGAGTATAATAAAACGTTGTGAAAGTTTACGAAAATAGTTCTTTTATAATGTGTAAATTGGCTAATTTTAGCTAATTTACCATCAAGGAGTTAGATGAGTTAAAGGCAAAAAAGTGGAATCAAGCGTTCCGGATTGTGGGTTTATACCTATAGCCCGGAATGTTTGATCCACAGCTTCACAGGAGGGTGCCATGAGCACCAAGTTGCGCTTTGCGTTGCTGGTGGCTGTGTTGGCCACCCTTCTCGCCGCTTGTGGCGGCACGGACGGGGGCGTCATCAACGACGACCCCAACTACACCGACACGATGTCCGACCCGGACACCGTGTGCAACGAAGTCGCCGACGACGGCGAGACGCAGTACGTGTGCCCCACGGGCCACTACTTCTTGGCGGGTTCCAACCCGCCGTGCGTCCTGATCGTCGAAGACGACCCCGAGGTCGTCGACCAGTGCCAGCCCGATCCCTCTCTCGAAGGAAAGGACTGTGGCGGTTGCTTGCTGCACTTCAACCCAGAGACCTGTCTCTGGATGTGCGGCCAGCCGCCTCAAGGCGCGCTTCCTCCGTTCGGATTCACGGGCGAGCTGACGGTCAACGTCAAAAAAATTTGCCCGTAACGACTCTTCGCAACTCCCCCACCGGCAGGCTTCTCCTGCCGGTGTCGAGGACAAAAGATTGTATTAAAATAAAATCTTTTCCCTAACAAAAAACCGTATTACTACGGTTTTTTGTTTTCACTTAATTTTTGCCATCCCCGCGAAGGCAGGAATCCAGTTGTAGCCATTATTTTATAACTTTCTAGATCCCCGCCTTCGCGAGGATGACAGTTGAAAAAAACATCTTATCGGCTAATTGGTGCAACCAATATACTTCCTCCGAACTTAACCCACTGTAGTATGCCCTGACTCGGTTTTTCTTGATTAAAACCACTACACTGATCTACATTGTTATTCGCATTAACAAAAACGCTCTCATAGCAACCCTCTGAAGAAATGCTCGGATTATTAAGGCTGCCACCACTATAACTCTTCGCACACCCCCCACTACACCACCCCCAATTATCCATCACTTGCACACGTGGTTTGAATTTACAAACGTTAAGGGCAGTGTCGAAACAATTTTTTGGCTCTGCTGGGGTACACACCGGCATTACATTTTTATCGCACACATAATAATGGGTAAAGCTAAAATACCCTTCTTCACAAGCCCCAGCGGAATCGCCAAAACGTAAACGGCAACCAGAATAACTATTTTGTCCAGTTAACATACAACTAAACATTGGTAAAAATGGAGAATCTTCTGCTTCAGAAGTGGTTAAACCACATTTTGGTTTATGATTTTTAAACCAACCAGTAGTTTGATATGGGGTAGAATCAGGTTCTCCCCAATCGATCATAACTCTAGTTATCGGCATTTGGTCATGATCAGCGGCCGCATAAAATTCCATTATTGCCACACCATTTCCGATAGTTATATTACCAGAAGATTTGGCATTAATTGAGAAAGTATTTTTGATTGAGCTAGCGCTAACTTTGGTAGTATCGGTTTTGTCGTGTATAACTGCCCAAATACGTGGCGGTTTGGGTGTTATTGCAAAACCAGCGACAGAACTACCTTTGGCCAAATCTTTTTCAACAGCGGTATTGGTTAATACATAGCGATCAATTTGCCATATCCAATCGCCAAAACTTTTTACAAATAATTCACTTAAGCGTCTATTACCTGCCGAATCATTAGAAATATATGACGTTTTTTGCAAAACAGTTCCAGTATCTAACGGATTACCTACACACACGCCTTTCTCTACAGTCTGTTCGCCTATATTACTCTGATAAGTTTTTGAGGGACAATCATTAGCAGAACTACACGGGTTACCATGATTAATACCGCCCACACACATACCGCGTATCTGATTTAAGTTAGTACATTTATATGGAACAAAATTTTTACAATCTTCTAAAGAACCAGATTTGCAAAAGCTGGTCCCCTTGGCAGCAGTGGTACAAAAATCATTGCCACCAGCAGAACAATCTTTTCCAGCGTTTGGACCGCCTACACATTTTTTGGCACTCCCAACTGCACATTTACCATCGCCAGGGTTATTAATATAACTAATACAGTCTGATACTTGATTACAAGACAACGGTTCCCATCCTAGAAATTGATAAAAACCATTATCATTAAACCTACAAAATTTCTTATCTGTTAAATAATTTGAATATGTAGGATCAAACATAGCAGAACCACAAAATGCATCCATATAAAAAGGAACACCAATACCACCATTAAACTTTTCTATTGATTGACCCATCCAAAAATATGTAGCCCAATATTCACCGCTCTGATCAGTTACTGAATTTACATAATCAATGCAATTAGAATTACGCACGCATGGCAAATCAGTTCGATTAAAGCCACTTTCTCCATCACCATTATTATCATTATTAAAAGGTATGCATGATTGTTCTTTTTTACATGTGATATTAGTTAGTACTACATTTTCAGAGTTACAATCTTGATCTGTACTACAAATTGTTCCTTGTTTTAATCCAGGATTAATACAGACTGATGTTGTTTCACACGCAGATGTAAATTCTTCTCGGCATTCTTGTGGATATTCGGTTGATACCGGAACAGCCATAGGCCCTTGATACGCCCAAGGTGAACAAGTTTTATTTTTATTCACCCCACCATCACAAACATACGTATTACCACAATCTCCATTACTGTTAGGACTGCAATTAAGCGGCGTACCACTACCAATATTCATCCAAATAGGCCAATAGCCAATTTTACGCCAAGCTTGTTCTTTATCAAACGAACTATTATATTTGGCTAAATAATCTTTAGTAGTCTCAGTTAATGGAGCGTCACCGCGATTAAACGAGCCAAATGGCGCTGAATATTGATTAAAGGGCAAATCTAAAATCGAAGTATTGCCAGATTTTAATTTATACATACTATCCTCCCACAACCTGTCGGTTCTGGGTTTACCAGAAATACTAAAAGGCTTGGTGTCGTCATTTATAATTACCTCTCTAATTTGGTTGCACACTTCTTTTAAATAAAAGTTTAATTTAACTGTCATCTCGCCAGCACCATTACCGCCGTCACATATCTTACTTGACATCCTTCTAACTTTACCAGTAGTATGATCAAAAATTATTCTAAAAGCAATTTCGTTAGAAAGATTATTAACCGACAATCTTTCGCAGCGCACTGCGGTTAAATTATCATAATTAATTTCTACTGTTCCACCAGGACCTTCATGCCAAGCAAAATCTAGGGCTATATCACCACCATCTAAAACATGCGCGGGCCCAGACCAATAATAACCATCACCATCACCGCTAGTATCATTACCACCATTCATTACGCCAGAAAGTTTTTGATCAACAAACATTAATAGCTCACTACTAGGGTATTCATTATTTTTTTGAAAAAAAGTACCATAAGCTGTTGGTTCTAAACCAATTGCAACTATTTCACTAAAATTTATATTGCTTTCTAGCGGATTTAACGGATGATTTATTCCAAAAATTTTAGTTGAGTCATTAGCGTTCCATTGTTCAGTAAGCGGAAACCCTGTCCATTCACGCGTAGTTAGTTTATAAAGCTGACTACTTATACCAGAAAAAATTGGTAATATATTGGCATTCCCTTTAGCTTCTACACACCAATACTTTCCACTTCCCTCTGGTGGCAAATACCCCGCACTAGCATTAAGATTGTAGCGGCTATTTACACCAACTGGGGTATCAAGTGGATACCATAAATCGCAGTGGTTGGTAAGTTCGTTATAGTCTAAACAATATCCTTCCCAACCGATTAGGCGTTTGGTGGATTGTTTTTTGGGCAACAAACAAGTACCGTCTTGGGTGTTGGCATAACCATTGGTAGAAGGCACACTGCGTTCGTCGCGACAATCATAATCGGTTTGGCAAGTTTTTCCATCTTTGTTGCCACTACCAATATCAAAACCACCTTGGCAGATGCCGTCGGCGCCCAAAACTTTGCCTAAGCCAAAATATTTATTAATGGTGTCGCCAACAGTCGTACCAAAAACTGCTTGGGTATAAGAACAATCACAATCTTCACCAGGTTCACATTTAGTAGAACCGACTAAATTTGATTTTGGATCATTATTACTAAATGGCGCGGCAGCATCCGGGTAGCCGCGACAAGAACTTTGCGTTAAAGGTGTAGAAGTAGAATTAACTATTTTTTCTCCCTTAATGGTTGTGCAAACTTGCCCACTGCTATCAAAAACCCCCAAACCAGCAGTATTACCGCTAGCACACTTACCAGCTTGTAAATCCTCTACCTGATAACTATTAAACAACGAATATCCAGTAAAATCTTTGGCTTTAAACGAAACATCGCGAGTTATATATTTATTAAAATCCAAAAAGTTGTTTTGGGTAGTATTATTTACCCAATGTTTGCATTGATTGATTAATTGATCTGATGGTTGCGCTTCGTCGCACAACCCCAATTCAATACAAATTTCTTTTTTACCACCAGTAGTTGGATCGGTTACTAACTCCGAGGTTTTACAAGCCAACCATTCTCCGCAAGAACGATCTTTCTTTACCTGCACAATTAGGTTAGCATCTTTGTTGGTGCCAACATTATTTGGATCGGTTAAAACATAATGGTTGGCAGCCGACGCCAAGTATGAAGCAGCCGTATCCCATTGTTTAAACGGCTGATCGGTTTGATCAAGCAAAATACAACCATCTTTTTCGCTAATCTTGCCATTACATTTTTCGTTTTTATTTAATTGACCATTATTTAAGAAATAGTATGCCTTGTCGCCATCATTATGATCGATATATTCGGTACAACCACTCTGTTCGCGAGCACAAGCACCAACAAAATTTTGGTAGGTGGAAGTATTGCCAGACGACCACAAACCATATACTCCGCCAGTTTGGATATAGTTTGGATAACAAGCTTGTGACCCTGCATCAATACAAGTACTTGTAGATACACCAACAGTACAATCATCGGCTATCTTACAATTTTTATCGCGGTTATTATCACAAACACCAACATCACGCCAAAACCAGCCGCTCATATTAGAACCGCCAACCACAACATTAGTTTTGTAATCACAAATCTTTTGTCCAGAGGCTACTGGATCTTTAAAATAATAACTACCGCCAGCCGAAGAATAGGCATCGCAACCAACCGCTTCGGATTGGCACATAATACCAGTAGCAACAGTGCCAGGAGTCGAACGATACAAATCCGGGGTATTTTTAATAGTTACTGTGGTAAATTCATACCCGTTAGTAGTTTTTGTTTGTAAACCAGCCAACGTACAACCCAAATCTGCATTTACACAATTACTGGCTTGATCAGCTACTAAGTATATTGGTGAAGTGGAGGTTGTGTCAGCCGGAACATAATAAGTCGAAGGCGAGGTTTCTGCTTTCTTATTACCTAATACACCATCTTCTTTAATACGTGGTGCTGTACTCCATTGTGGAAAATCGGCAGTTACAGCAAGATAACTAGTATTAAACATATCTACATAACAACCATTAGCTCCAACCGGAACATCACAAGAATAATCTTTACTATTAACAGTAATTGATAATTTAACACCGCCATTAGGCTTGGTGGCTGGTAACCAAATATTATACAATCGCGAAGTTGGCTCGGGAGTATTAAAAGTATCAATTAAAGCCGTGCAACCAATCGCACTTTCACGACAAAGATAACTAAAGTTGGTTAAATAAATCCATTCATCTTTAGTATTTTTGTAAGCGCTACAACCCAAAGCTTCACCTGGCAAGTTATCGTTTAAATTACTATCACATACACCCCCAACATTTAAGGAGCTTTTTACCAGCGGCAAATCTTTGGCTACCTGAGTTAAACGAATATTATCTAAGAAAATTTTGCCATTACCAGATAATTGAAGTACTAAATTAGTAGATAAAGCTGTACCTTGCAAAACAACACCATTAAATTTAAAGTATTGCCAAGTATCACCCAAACTTATTATACCAACATCAGTAGTAGTAGCAGTACCATTAACAAACTTTGTAATCATATTTACACCTGTACCTTTAGCCCAAAAACTTAAGTTATAAGTTTCACCTAAGCTAAGCGCCAGATTTTTGTATAATAAATCGCCATTATCGCCAGCAAAGCCCAAAGAATGTTCCCCAGCGTGAGTAGATTCTAATGAAAGTGCAAAAGTACCACCAGAGTTACTCCAACCAGCCAAAGCCAAAGTAGAAGATGAATTTTCAAAGTCATCTCCAGAAATAATATCTTTTACATTATTCCCAGCATTACCATGATACAAACTGCAGCTAACCGACGTTACTCGGCAAACTTTGCTGGCGCCAGCAGTGGTTTGTACACCACCTGGTAAGCCGTTGTAATAACAAAAACCATTACGATATTCACCATTTTGGAAACAAACTGGTGTGGCTCCGGGAGCGCTGGCCAATTCTGGGCTATTTAAACGATATGGCGTGCAATTTTCATTTACAACAATTGTATTTGCAAGCAAGCGATAATAAATAGCACCTTTATCGTCGTTAAACTGGCGACAATCTAAACTGGCAGTTTTATTTTTATAAGACGCTTCGTTACAAGTATCTTTAAAAGTTGCTAATTCGGTTGCGTCTTTAGCAACATATTTTGGCCCACCGATTCTTCCAGAAACTGGATCTGAAGTACCAGTCTTATCTTCTTCTAAAACAAAAGATTGTAATTGATATCCGTTAGCTGTGCCTTCGTAAGTAAAATAATTTTTTTGTTTAGTTGCGTCTGGTTTAATACACGCTCGGAGTGAAGAATAATATTCCACTTGCTCTCCTCCACCAACAATTTGGCTCATATTGGTAAAACTACTACAACCTACTTCTTCCAAATCACAGGTACGGGCAGAATTTTGATTAATTTCGTTTGGTGGAATAATATATGTTAAAGCTTGACCATTAGAATAATTATTAGGCAATTCGCGATAGCCTTCATAACCAACGCAACTTTGGTCGCATTGATCATTCCAAGTATAAGTGGCGCCACTAACACTATAAGGAGTAAACCGACCCGGTATTTGTTCGCCAGTAAATTGATTGGTATATAAATCACAATTTACTTCTTCGGCAGTACAAACGCTAGCATAATTTTTACACTCTGGTTTGGCATTGGCAGCTAATTTAACTAAATCGGTTGCATTGGTTGGCCAATTAGTTATTCCATCGCCCGGAGTAATATCATAACATTTTAAATAATCTGGAGCTTTACGTAAATTAACAGGCAGATTTGTATCGGCGGCAACTTTAAATGCCGTACAACCAGCCGAATTGTTGCCACAAGCAGTAGAAACTTTATTATTTAAATTAATACCAGTATTAAGCGAAGCTTGTTGAGCACTAAACCCAGCCGTTAACCACCGGCCATTATTATCTTGAACAAGACTGTAGGCAGTGCAGCCTACTGTATCGGCGTTGCAATTAGCCGTATCCAAAGTACGATACAAATAACTTACCGACGTACCGTTGGCGCCAACAAATTCTCGGCAAGTCGCATTTTGTGAATTACAACTGGTAGCATCAAAATTCCAGGAATTTTTACTTTTGGTACAATAACCATAGGCATAACAAGATTTTTCTCCTTCTTCATAACCAACACAACTTTGTGTGTCTACACATTCTTCGGCACGTTGACCCATTTCTTTACTGATAGTTTGATTACCATACACAAGCGCATTACAACGCATGCTGTCAATTCGCAAAATCCAATTTGGATCAATTAGATGGCAATAAGGAAAATTAATCGGATCGGGTATTACTACTCCGCCAGCCCCGTAATGACAACTATTAAAACCATTCTTAACTTCATTTAAACTCCATGGATTGTCTGGGTTACTGCGTTCGGCCGCAATTTCAAAACCTAATGGTAAAATTCCGGCTAAAACTAATTTTTTGATATTGCTATAACAATAAGCTGTGCCAAAACAATTTTTATCAGCATTCATGGTTTTGTTAACTGGCGAAATCAATTTAAAATTACCATTTAAGACACCAGATTTAATTGCATCATTAATTGTAATTGGTTCGTCATAAGTTGCTTGACGCACAGCGGCAGCTAAACTATCCGACATTACACAATTATTTGGGCCTGGTTCTTCAGGACAATCGGCGAATAAAGCCAAAATATCGTAATCACTCTTACTGTGCACTGGGGCACTTAAAATATCAGCGAACAAAGCTTCGGCGGCCTGCCTTCCCCCAACTGCTATACTTTCGTATTGAGCTGGGCTAGTACCATCACCATTTTCGAAAAATCCTTGCAATGGCAACATGCCCTTTTCTTTAAAATTCTTAAGAGCAGTATTGGCAAAAGTATTTAAAAACATTGATAAAGTAGACGGGATAATTGCTGCATAACCAGAAGAAATAGCCGAATTAACTACTGCCTGATTCTGCTCTTTAGTATTATTTGGCGACTGTTTTTTCATTTCTTCTTCCATAACTGCTGCTGGAGTTTTGATATCTCCAGAAATCAACCTTGTCGCCGGCAAAAATCCCTTACCAACTAAATCTTCTTGTTTAACTGCATCTGATTTTGTTTGTACTAAATTATCAATTTTAGACACCGATTCCCAATAGATACCCAAGTCGTTATCGGTTGGAGACAAAGAAACATTAAATTGATTCTGCAAACCAGCAGCAGTACCGTACTTACTTTTCCAAGCATCACCGCTCCAATTTTTAACAAATTGTTGAAAATTACAATTTCTGGCTTCTTGAGCTGGTCCACCTTCATCATAACGCCTTTTTAAACCCAACCTAAAAGCTAAATCAACTTTTACATCGGGAATTTTACAAAGATTTAAACCAAATGGTTTACCTAAATTATATATTGCTTCGCCAAAAGCTTCGGATGCAACACCGCCGATATAATCTTCAAAATTTTTCGTACGGGCAAATGGTGATTGTCCCTTACCACCAGAAGCCAAATATACTGCAGTATCATAAGCTACCTTACGCATAAAATACGAAATAGCACGCTGAGCGGCAATTAAAATAGCCGTTTTCCAATTTTCTTTTACACTATCTGCAATGCGAGCAGCCATACCAGGCACATCTCCCAAAATAGTAGTTGGCCAAGCAGCTTTGGCTGGTGTAGGATTTAAAAAAGACCCGGCCACACTAGTAAACAAAAATAAAACAATTAATGTTCCTAAACTAAATTTCTTAAAATGTGACAAGGGGGACATAAAAATTTAATTAATTGGCATTTTCTAAAGTAGAGGTCGTAGCCATAGTTTCTGACACCATCTTCATCAAATCAGCATCAGAAATTTTTTCTAATAGAGTTGCGTCTACGCCAGAACTAATCAAAAGTTCGCGCACTTGTTTCGGGTCTTGCAATACCTGCATAATGTCTATGGTACCGGCATCTATTTGCACACCCATAGTTAGATCAATTGCTGGTGTGCCCGAAGCGGTTTTGTTCATCAATTCGGTTTCGGCAACAGCTAAAGCCTCACAATCTTTACCTTCTCCGCAAACTGGATTAGTGCCTTTGTCAATTTCTTGCTTATCGGTTAAACCATCAGAATCTGTGTCGGCCAAATAAGGGCTAGTAGTGTAAACATAAAGCTCATCAAAATCGGTTAAACCATCTTGATCGGTATCACGAAAACGCAAAGCATCTATTGTATTAACTTCTTCTGACAAGTTATCTGGCACTTTATTATTTAATGCAAATGGCGCATACATAGTATTACGAATTTGTAATATTCCTAAACCTACTGCAAAAATAGCAAAAAACAACAACAAAATAAACCCAATCTTTTGTTCTTTGGTTATTCCCGGGGTGATGTTTGACCCTGGTTCTAATTCCACCATAAGCGTTTTAAATTTTGTGAATTTTTCTGATAATATTATACCACAGATCAATTGTAAAGATAAGTGGATAACCTTTGCCAATCTGATACTGATAATTCTTGGGCGCGAGCAGTAGGTTTAAGCCCTAATTCAGTAAAGGCCTGATTTAATTTTTCTTTATTATAATACGGTAACAAATTTTTAATGAGCAGCTTTCTTTTTTGGGCGAACCCAGCTCGAACTAGTTTAAAAAAGTCGTTATCACTTATCTTTTTCTTTTCCTGATTTTTTACTGTTTTAATTGCAATTACCGCCGAATCTACCTCTGGTGCTGGCCAGAATAAAATTCGTGGTACATTTAATATTACCTCTGCATCAGCATAATATTGTACCGATATTGCCAAAAGCGACATATCCCCTGGTTTGGCACAAATTCTTTCTGCTACTTCTTTTTGCACCATAAATATCATAATTTGCGGTGGATTTTTAGTCTCCAAAAACATTCGAATAATTGGCGAAGTAATTTGATAAGGAAGATTGGCAATAACTTTGTAATTATCTAATTTGGAAGTTTCTAATTTTGGAAATTGTTGTAAAACATCTCCCCAAATAATTTCTAAATTTTTTATTTCATTTTCTTCGATTTGCTCTTGCCAATATTTAGTTAATTTTTTTTCAATTTCAAAACTAATTACTTTTTTTACTTCGGGCGCTAATGCTAAAGTAAGAACACCAAAACCCGGCCCAATTTCTACCACTGTATCGGTTTTTTTTAATTCTCCAGCCGCCACCATCGCTTCGATTGGCAAGGGATCAACCAAATAATTTTGACCGTAACTTTTACTGGGTTTAATGCCATATTCTTGACAAAGTCTTTGTAATTGTTTTGGAGGAAGAAAAAGCATGGGAATTAATGAATAGTGAATAAGGAATAAGGAGTAAAGAATAAGGAATAATGCGAGATGGCGTGTAATTTATAAAGCTCAATCTGGGTTTAATCCAGCGGCGGTGTATCGATTCGACGCGTTCCATAACAACCAGCCATCGGCGCCATTATTTTCGGCAGCATCGATTTGGGCACGGATTTTTGCAGCGTCATATATTGCCCCCATATTAAACGCTTGTAACCACGGACGAGGTTTAGCGCGAGTATTTAAAAAATAATGAAGACCTTTTTCCATACCATTGGCAATAACTACTCCTGGATGTTCGGCAGGGTTGGCAAAGCCCAAATGCCCAGCTGGATAATGCGATGGATACATCATTGGGCAAACATAATCAGTACTTGAAACCGCATCGGCCAAACGTTGGCCAATACGCATATCATCGGTGCCTTTTTTCTCCATCACAAAACCAAACATATCAAGCGATATCCAAGCGGGTTCATCTTTTAAACCATCACTTAAAAAACGATAAAATTCTCCCATCACTTCATACTTAGGTTTGTCGCCAGTAGTATAAACCACTTGACTCATATTGCCATCGGATGGAAAACGTACATAATCAAAATTAATTTCATCAAAACCCAAACGAATTGCTTCTTTGGCAATAGCTAAATTATAACCCCACACCCCTTGTTGAGTTGGGTCTACCCAGGCTAAATTTTTGTTATCTCGCCATACCTCCCCACTTTTACTTTTTATTGCCCACTCTATTTTTTTTTCTGCTAAAAGTGGATCCTGAAAAACTGTTTGCCTGGCAATAACATAAATACTATTGGCATGTAATTTTTTTATCATCGCAACCACATCACCTAAACGATTACTTTTAAGTTTTAACTTTTTTACTAATGGCACTTGGCTATCATACAATACTAAGCCGCTATAATCTTTAATATCAATTACCACCGCATTTAACTCGGTTTTATCAATAAGACCAATAATTTCATCTAATTTCTTGGCGCTACCAGCAGAATAAGCAGTTAAGTAAACTGCCTTAACGGTTTGGGCCGGCGGTTTGGCACGAGAAGGCTCTATATTAAAAACAACATTATTTTCTATTGTACTGGTTGCTTCGATTGCCAATACTGCCGTCTGCCATTCCCAAAACAAAAATACTGCACTTGCTAAAGAAACAACAATAAGGACTAAAAGATTAAAATGCTTATCAAAATAATTCATAAAAAAATTAAATTTTGATTTCTCCTTGTCTTAAAACTTTTATATTGCCGCCAACCACACTAATAATAGTGGTAGGGGGATTTTTTTCTAAAACACCAACATCAATAATTGCATCAGGAAAAAATTCCTTGTCTGTGTACATTTCAATTAATTCGTCCGAATTATAAACATCGCCAACATCCGCCAAATTAGCAGAGGTGGCCACAATTGGTTTACCAATCTGTTCGGACAAATATTTTGGTGTTTCGGCGGCAGTAACACGTATGGCAACAGTACCATCTTTTGAAACTACCCCCTTTGCCAAATTACTAGGTTTTACCCGACCAACTATTGTTAATGCTCCCGGCCAATATTTTTTTGCCAACTCCCCCAGAGTTTCATTCCATTCTAAATAATCTTTAGCCATTTTAATTGTAGGCACAACCACCAATAATGGTTTATCTCTACCCCGCCCCTTAATCTTAAAAATTTTATCAACCGCTTCTTGATTTGTTGCGTCACAACCAAGACCATAACTTGTTTCGGTTGGAAAAATAATTGCCTTACCTTGATTCAATAATTCAACCGCAATATTTTTTTCTACTTTTTTTAGTAAAATCATAAACCAAATAATAAATTACTATATTGCTAAATTGTTAAATTGCTAGCGAGACGAATCGTTCAACAGTACAACAATTTAACAGTTTAGCAATTTAACAATGCCAAAACACTACTTCTTGATCCATCTCAAATATGCCTCCACAAAATCATCTAAATCACCTTCTAATACCCCCTCGTCATCTGTCGTTTCATAATCGGAGCGTAAATCTTTAACCAAATGATATGGATGCAAAACATAAGAACGAATTTGCGCACCCCATTCTGGAGATTTATATTCACCCCGTAATTTTTGATGTTCGGCTTCTTCTTTTTCTTCTTGAATTTTTTGTAATTTGGATTGTAAAACCCGCATCGCTACATCTTTATTTTGTTGTTGCGAACGTTCGTTTTGACACTGTACAGTTGTACCAGTGGGAATATGTACGATACGTACAGCCGAATAAGTGGTATTAACAGATTGTCCACCTTTTCCTCCAGACATAAAAGTATCAATACGCAAATCTTTTGGATCGATTTGCACCATTTCTGCTTCTTCCATTTCAGGGATTACTTCTATTAATGCAAACGAAGTGTGGCGCATTTTTTCGGCATCAAAAGGCGAAATACGTACTAATCGATGAGTGCCGTGTTCTGATTTTAAATGCCCATAAGCATAATTGCCTTCCACTCTAAAAATTACCGACTTTATCCCAGCTTCTTGCCCGCGCGTTTCATCTAATATAGTAATTTTGTAACCTTTTTTTTCGGAATAACGAAATATCATTCGAGACAACATTTCCGCCCAGTCTTGCGCTTCGGTACCACCACTACCAGCATGAATCGCCAAAATCGCATTATGATCGTCGTATTTCTCGCTCATAAGCGTGCTAAACTCTAATTCGATAATTTGCTTACTTACTAATTCAAATTGTTTTTCAATTTCTTCACGCATGTTTACTTGACTGTCGGCTTCATCCATTTTTGCCATTTCTAATAAACCACCAACTTCTTTTGATAGCTCTTGCCATTTAGATTGTTCGTTTTGCAAATAATTTAAACGTTTACTAACTTTACTCGCTTTTTGTTGATCCGTCCAAAAATTTGGATTATTCATTTCGGTTTCTAACTTATCTATTTCAGATTTTTTTTCTTGTAAATTTAACATTACTTGTAGATCAACAAGTTTTTTATTTAATTCTTCTAAATTTTTTACCAATTCATGCATTTCCATAAACTAAAAAACATTTTGAATACCAATAGTAACTAGCAAGGTTAAAAACGCTGAAATAAAAATTCCACCCAACACATAAGGCCAAGATTTTTTAAAAGGAATACCAAAAACAAATGCCGCTAACGCACCTGTCCAAGCACCAGTGCCAGGCAAAGGAATTCCAATAAAAAACATTAAACCAAGCAAGCCCCATTTAGCATAATCTCCAGCAAATTTATCTTGTGCTCGAGCCAACGCCTTAATCCACTTGCTCGCAAAAAAACCAGACTTGTTTTCAATATATTTATGAAATTTATCAGAAAACAACAAAATAACTACGGTAGGAATAAGATTGCCTATTATTGCTAAAATAACCGCCTTCCAAATTGGCATATGATAACCCAAAATTGCGACTGGCAAAGCCAAACGCAATTCGCCTACCGGCGTCATAGCCATAAGCAAAGTGGCTAATTCTGGCGAAAAGCCAGAAAAAAATTGGGTTACAGAATCCAACATATAGCTATTTTCTAGTACAGAACTATTTTATACTAAATTACTGTTAAAATCAACTAATATTGACAAATTAGCTAAAATAGTGTAGGGTGGACACTAGATAAACGGCGTTGAGGGACGCCAATGCTTACCGAGCTGGTCGGACATGCCGCGAACAGGGTCGGGGACGTCTTCCTGCGCAACCCAGTGGGAGCGGCGATTACCCTCGTCGCGCTCACCTTCGTCCTGGCCATCTTTGGACAGGAAGAAGAGGACAGCACCGACCCGACCTGACCCCCCCCGCACTGCCACCCCCCCCACTACCACGGGAATAGGGCTGGCCAATCTCCGTTCGTCAGTTCTGTTCCCTAAAGTTTTTGATAATTCGAAAATTTTAGTGAACTGATGAATATTATAAAAGACATCCTAAATATAGGATGTCCTTTTACTTTATAAACTTTACAAACTCTTTTTAATACATCCCTCCACCCATACCCCCCATACCACCACCCATTGGCATTTGAGGTTCTTCTTTCTTTGGGATATCGGTTATTACCGCTTCGGTGGTTAAAAACATTCCGGCAATGGAAACAGCGTTTTGAAGAGCAGAACGAGCAACTTTAGTAGGATCGATAATACCAGCAGTTACCATATCTTCGTAATTACCAGTCGCTGCATTAAAACCAAAATTGCCTTTGTTCTTTTTTACTTCATTAACTACTACTGCACCATCAAAACCAGCATTTTGAGCAATCATACGAAGTGGTTCTTCTAAAGCCCGACGTAAAATACCTACGGCTATCATTTCTTCGTTGTCTAATTGCAAATTATCTAACGCAACCATAGCTCGAATAAGGGCTACGCCACCACCTGGCACCACACCTTCATCAATAGCGGCTTTGGTAGCACCTACTGCATCTTCAATACGATGTTTTACTTCTTTCATTTCGGTTTCGGTAGCAGCCCCAACTTTAATCACAGCTACACCACCAGCCAATTTTGCCAAACGTTCTTGTAATTTTTCTTTGTCAAAATCACTATCAGTAGTTTCGATTAATTTTCTAATTTGAGCCACACGATCTTTAATCGCTTGTTCGTCGCCCTTACCTTCTACTACAGTTGTATTATCTTTGGTAGCAGTAATTTTTCTGGCGCGTCCCAAATCTTCTAATGTGGTATTTTCTAATTTTAAACCAACTTCTTCGGTAATTACTTTACCACCAGTTAACACGGCAATGTCTTGCAACATTTCTTTACGACGATCGCCAAAGCCCGGAGCTTTGACAGCAAGCACGTTAAAGGTGCCACGTAATTTATTTACTACAAAAGTTGCCAAGGCTTGGCCTTCAACATCTTCGGCAATAATTACTAATTCTTTTTTACCAGATTGAGCCACTTTTTCTAAAACTGGTAAAATTTCTTCCACACTCGAAACTTTTTTATCAGTAATCAACACATAGGCATCTTCGTATTCTGCTTCCATACGATCGGAGTTGGTAACCATATATGGAGAAACGTAACCTTTATCAAAACGCATACCTTTAACAGTTTCGATTTCCATTCCAAAAGATTGAGATTCTTCAACAGTAATTACACCATCTTTACCCACTTCTTTCATCGCACCTGCAATTTTTTCACCGATTTCACGATCATTGGCAGAGATAGCAGCCACATCAGCAATTTCATCATCTTCTACTTTTTTAGAAATATTATTTTTTAATTCATTTACTACTGCTTCGGTGGCTTTATGAAGCCCACGATTGAGTGCTACTGCATTTACACCAGCTGTAACATTTTTTAAACCTTCTTTAACAATCGCTTGAGCAAGTACAGTAGCAGTGGTGGTGCCATCACCAACATCATCGTTGGTTTTGGAAGCCACTTCTTTTACTAATTCTACACCAACATTTTCAAATTTATCTTCTACTTCAATTTCTTTGGCAACGGTTACACCATCTTTAGTAATAATCGGCGCACCATAACCTTTGTCCAAAACTACGTTACGTCCTTTTGGGCCTAAGGTAATTTTTACAGTATTAGCCAATATATCTACACCCCGAACCAATGCTTGGCGAGCGTCATCGTTAAATTTAATTTGTTTTGCCATATATAATTTAATTAAGAATAATAATCAGACAAGTTTATTCAATAATTGCTAATATTTTTTCTGCACTCAAAATTTTGTATTCTTCTTTACCTACTTTTACTTCTTCTCCTCCCCATTTTTCAAAAATAACTTTATCACCAACTTTAACTTCCATTTTGGCAATAGTTCCATTTTCTAATAATTTTCCAGGGCCGACCGCTACAATTTCTCCTTCCATTTTTTTCTCCTTATCAATTGTTTCTGGCAACAAAATACCAGAAGCAGTTACTTCTTCCTCCTTAACTGGCTTGATAATAACCCGATCTCCTAATGGACGTATATTCATACACAATAAAGTTAAATTTCCGCCCAAGGCGGATCCGCCTTGGGCGGAAAGAATAAATTTTATCACTCATATCGGTCGAGTGATAATGTATTAATTATTTTACCCTTTTTTTAATAATTGTCAAGATTTTACAAAGCTAATTTATCCACAACAATTTTTGCTTAAAAAAGCAAAAACCCAGGGTAGGAGGCAGACTCTTTTAGCCGACCATATAGTGTTTGGACTATGCCTGTCTAGGAAAAGCCCAAAACGATGGCGTGCGAAAGTGTTTGCCCCCTACTCTGGGTTCTACCCTGTAGGGCTTGTTAAGTTTATACCGCTTTGGCCTTGGTGTCAACCAGAAGATATGCACTCTTTATCCCCACCCCAAAAATCACCCCAACCACCAACATTCCTGGCCACAAACTCACTGGCCAATGCTCAAATAGTCCACTAACTAGTAACACGATAATTACTGATAAAAACTGCCTGTTATGCTGCCAAACTACTACAACTAACCAACCGACTAAATAAACAAATAGCGATAAACCAACAATACCTAATTCGGCTAATATTAATAAATATGAATTATGAATTGGTTGTAAAGTTGATAAATACCGATTACTATTTTGTTCTAATAAAACTAAAAAATAATTACCCGAGCCCACACCCAGCCAAGGATGGGTGTTATAAACTTGCTGCCATTCTGAATATTGTGTGCGTCGAGAGTTTAAAGAAGTGGTTTCTAATTTTCCAGTAGCAGTAAGACGAGTAAAAAATAATGGAGAAAAAATAATAACAAAAAGAAAAGACAATAACAAATAATAAAAAATTTGACGGCTAATCAATTTTAAATTTATAATATTTTTTCTTTCTAACAAAATTACAAATATTATTCCTAATGCCCCCGCTAACCAAGCACTACGCGAAAAAGAAAATATCAAACCAACTAAAATTATTATTTGACCAACACTTAATAATATTCGAATTTTAAAATGATCCCATTTTAAATATATAATTAAGCCTAATACTAAAGCGATCGCCAAATATATCCCAAGCGGATTAGGCCCGCCTAAACTACCATACGCGCGTAACCATCTGGCATTGTCTACCCCAATTACGCCCGCACCCAAATCACCCGCACTATGCACTGCCAAACCCAACCACTTGTTTTCAAAAACATACTGCGTTAAAAACTGAATAACCGCTAATACACCTTGGACAACACCACTTAACCAAAATACAAAAGCTGATTTTTCCCAAGATAATTTGCTAGCAACTACCGCACCCACCAATCCAAAAATTAAAAACATTCTGGTTAACCATTGCCCAGCAATATCCTTATCCCCCACTTGCCACCACCAAAAAAATAATCCAAACAATATTATCATGCCTAGTAATCTACGCTGTCGTAATTGCCAAAGTTTTTTACTAAAAATATTTTGTCTAAAATTTTTGTTTTTTAACCAATTTAATAAAAGCAAAAACAAAATAATACCTAATAATATTTCGGTACCATACAAACTTAAAGTACCATATTCAAAATTATCCGAACGATAAATCAGCCGTGTTTGCCACGGAATTAAAAATAATAAAACCAGTAATAAATAATCAATTATTTTTTTCATTCTGTAATTTTTCTAACCACTCCTTACGATAAAATTCGCGGCGATCATTTTCGTGTAATTTAATAACGCCTTTATCCAGTACTACACTTTTATCGTTGCTGCTGGCTTTTTCTTTAATAGAAAATTTTAATTTCATCATTTGCCAATCACGGGCTTGTTTTTCCAAAAAATCACCATAGCCACCTTGCCACATTCTCTCCCAAATTTTTTGCCACCCGCTGCTTAATTGGGTTGGTAAAACTTTGTTAATATAATCTTCGGGTAACTGGCTGGCAGCATTTGGTAAAAAATTCTTTGTCCATAAATTATTAGATAATATTTTTTCTCGCCAATTATCTGGATCAAAAACTGGAACCAATTGATACAACCAATAAATTAAAAAAATATCATCGTCGGCAATTTTCCAATTTGCTAAATCCAAGTGTTCGGTATCGACAAAAAAAGATAAACAAATTCGATTAGCCGATTTGTTGCCGTAAGTACGCAGTCCAAACAACCGTAAAATTAAATTAGTAAAAAAACGTACCAACCAAATTCTGTTTGGCGCAGTGATAATAAAAAAATCAACATCACTACCATGTTTGGCAGTTCCAGCGCCAACCGAATTGCACACAAACACTGCTCGTAAAAACGGTACCGACCGAATCATTTTGACGGCTCGCTCGGCCAAACGTAATTTGTGCTCGTTGTACATTAATCTTTGCCTTCTTAATTCTACTATATTTTCTCGTCCAGGAAGAAAATAATAACCAAAATGATTTTTAAATGGTAATTGTTCTAAACGTTCACAAAATTCTACATAGGACATTTTCTCTCCAGTGCCACCAACATACAAAAACCGAAATAATTCCTCTTTAGTTAAAGGATATTCAAATAAATCAAAATATGACAGAGTTTTAATGATTGATTGTTTCAAATCCATACATAGAATAGTTTACCGTAAATATCAAAAAAATACAAAAAACGCCTTACCCAACAATACAAGGTACGGCGTTTTGATTTCAAAAAATAATTTAGACCGCTTCATCTAACTCCACCTCTTCTTCTTTGTCTTTTGCTTCATCAGCTTCAACTTCTGATTCTTTTTGTTTTTCTTCTAAATTAATATCTTTAATAGTTTCATCAAATAAAAACACCATACACACCCCACCCATTTCAGCCTGGAAACCACCGGTATTTTGTAAATCAACTTCGCGATGTCCATTTTTCTTAAAAATATCTCGCGCCCGTAAGCCATCGGCTTCGCTAACTATAAAACAAAACTGCGGAGATACATTGGTCGAATCAGGAGCAAAAGTACTATGACTTAATTGATCTCCACCTTGCATTTCTGATTGGTCCATGCCAACCAAATATTCGGCACTACCCGATTCTACCATCAACATTCGTGTACTACCAGTTTCACTGCCTGTAACCGAATTAGCATTAGCCATTTCGGTTAAAAAATTACGTAATTCATTTAAACCAGCCACACCCAAAGCAGTATCAGAATTTATTTGTTCTGCCACTTCACCGGCTGCTACTACCTTAGCTTCATCTTCTGCCGAACGCACTTCGTTTATTACTCCGTCGGTTGCTAAATTTTCTTTTGTTTTTTGATTTACTGCAGCCGAACCAATAACTTCACTGATATCATCTATTCGAAAACGATGTACATTAGGATTAAATTTTTTTGCCCCCACTTCTATAGTATGAGTAAAACTACCATCCCAGCGAGCTACTAAATTTAATTCTTGACTTGGTTGAGATTTTTTTGTTTCAGCAGATTCGTTTCTATCGCCAGTTGTTTCAATTTTATTTGGATCTTGTGGCATATTAAAATTTAATCATTTTGAGTAAAAGAAACATCATTTAAAACTTGGGGTTGAGTGATTGGCGTATTTTTTTCAGTAACTTCATCTACTTCTTTTATCACTCCATCATCAACAATCATTTTACGATCTGTAATTTCTTTAACTTGAATCGGGCGAATCAAAAAATATTTTTGACTAAAGTAATTTGGCTTAATTACATACTGGTACACAGTGTGAGTATCAATCATAAATTTGATATCAAAAACTTTACCAAATTTTACTCCTGAAACAGTAAACACCGGCAAATGAAGAAGATGGTGAAGATTAATTAACATACTATTTGTTTACTACTTCGCCAGAAATAGCCCTATCGTTATTTGGTTTCGAATCTTTACTTTTTTTATTCATAAACACCTGTTGTGCAGCCATTAAAATAGTACTTAAAAACCAGTACAAGGTTAAACCAGCTGGCAAGCTAATACCAATTACTACTGTCATAATTGGCATCATATAAAGCATCTGTTTATTCATCATCGCCATCATATTTTCGTCTTTGGCACCAGCGCCGGCTTCGGTTGGAGCAGGTTTACGCATCATGGTTTTGGCTTGCAAAAATTGTGCAGCGCCAGCTAATACTGCCAAAACCACACTAGGTTTGGCCATGTCGATAAAACCTAATGATAACGAATTGATCTGACCAGGATTAGCAATAAAAGTATACAGTGATTGTCCTAAATTAGTTGAGGCTAAACCATCGCGTAATACCCAATACAAAGCAATTAAAACTGGCAATTGAATAAGTAATGGCAAACAAGAAGCAAACGGATTTACTTTGTTATTTTTATATAATTCCATGGTTGCTTGGGCCAATTTTTGTTTATCTTGCCCATATTGCTTTTTTAATTCTTCTAGTTTTGGCTGCAATTCTTGTAATGATTTTTGTGATTTGATAGAAGATGCAGTTAACGGGTACACTAAAAGACGAATCAGAATAGTGATAATTAAAATTACTACACCCACATCATGGCCAGGGACAATGTTGTACAAACCAACAAAAATGTTAAACAGTGGTTGATAAAGAACAACATGAAAAAGTTGAGAAAACATAAATAAATTATTAAATGGTTAAATTACTAAATTGTTAATGAATTATAGCAGATTTGGCTGGATAATCAAGAGATATATAAAAACAAACAAAAGGAACGCTTTTATAGCGTTCCTAGTAATTTAACAGTTAAACAATCTTATTCTTCTTTTTTCTCTTCAACCACTTCTGTGTTTTCCTCTTCTTTAACTTCGGCTTCACCCTCGGCTTCAATTTCGGCTGGTAACGCCTCGCTAGAAACTTCTTGGGTGCCGCCTTCTTCTTTAACATTTAATTTCCAAGTGGTAAGTTCGGAAGCTAATCGTACATTTTGGCCACCACGACCAATAGCTAAAGAAAATTGATCTGGCAAAACAAACACTTCCGCCAATTTATTAGCCTCGTCTAGTTCAACATGCAAAACTTTGGCTGGGGATAAAGATTTAGCAATATATTCGGCAGCATTATCACTAAACTGAATCACGTCAATTTTCTCACCAGCTAATTCTTCGATAATGGTATTAATACGGCTGCCACGTTGGCCAATACAAGAACCAATTGGATCGATTGAAGCATCGGCGGTATAAACAGCTACTTTGGATCTAAAACCAGCATCACGAGCCACACCTTTAATTTCTACCACACCACTAGCAATTTCTGGAATTTCTTGACGGAAAATTTCTTGTACCAAACCAACATGATTGCGAGATAAAATCACTTCTGGCCCACGTGAAGTTAATTCAACCGATAATACATAGAACTTCATACGACTGCCAGGTCGATAATGTTCGCGACCACTTTGTTGATCTGATGGCAAAACACCAGTAATTTTTCCAAAATCAACCAACACTTTACGGCCTTCTACACGTTGGATGGTGCCAACAATTAATTCGCCTTCATGTTTTTTAAAATCATCAAACACCATACCGCGTTCGGCTTCACGAATTTTTTGAATAATTACCTGTTTAGCAGTTTGAGCAGCCATACGACCAAATTCGCCAGCCACTGGTAATGGAATTTCTAATACATCGCCAACTTTGGCTTTTTTATTTACTTCTTTAGCAGCAGTTAACATCAATTCTGTTTTTGGATTAAAATGAGGCAAATCTTCTAATTCTTCTGGTTCCAAATCTCTGCCTTCTGCCCGAGCCGCTTCACGGCGATCGGTAGCTTCTTCTTGGGCTTTTTCTAAAGTTTCTTCATCAATATCTTCTACTACAACCTTAACATCCCAGGCTTTCATGTCGCCTGTTTCTGGATCAAACTGTACTTTAATATTTTGTTGCTTGTTACCAAAATCTTTACGATAAGCTGCTGCTAGGGCCATTTCGATGGTTTCCATAACAGATTCGAAAGATAAACTTTTTTCCTCGCATAAAGCTTGGATGGCTTTTGTAATTTCGGACATATATAAATTAAATTAAATTAAAATTTGACATAAAAAAACAACTTCTTATAGAAGCGTCTTATGTCAATATAATATCACATTTAAGTTTTTTTGTCAAGAGCATATTAATTATTGTAAAGGCTAAGTTAAAATGTCATACCGGCCGGCAAAGTTAAAATGTCATACCTTGCCTTAATGGCCTTATCTTGCAACCGTTAAAACCGGTTGTTTTTTGTTGAATAAAAATGA
>Ga0209212_1001454_pt1 | contig 38145 bp, 30 predicted proteins | sample RifGroC2_FD_183996 | JGI IMG/M metagenome (GOLD analysis project Ga0209212, IMG submission 183996) | Groundwater microbial communities from Rifle, Colorado, USA - Groundwater C2 (SPAdes) (version 2) | ecosystem: Environmental > Aquatic > Deep subsurface > Groundwater | place: Rifle, Colorado...
TAATTTTTCGGAGCGAAGCCTCCGCAGGCGCCGTAGGCGCCGAGGACCAGCGAGCGGAGAAAAGATTATTGCCGGACAGCAAAATTAATTTATGTCTTTTACAATAAAATAAATTTCTTCTTTAATTATCAGGCGCAGGTGAAAATAAATTGAATTATAACAAACTGATAATAAAATATCAAGGCATATTATTATTGTTTTTTTGCCTGTCATCGATATAAATTTTTCCGTAACAGACGCTATGATTTTATTTGAAAGACGAACTATTTTAAAAAAACATATTGAAAAAAAAACGAATTTGATTTAAAATGGAGCTCAGTTTTACCTGTTTTATCCTGTATTTATTTCCGTACTTATGAATGGCAGACCGCTTGTGGAAGTTTAAATAGATTAAAGAGTTTTGCTAAGCTCTGAAAGTGTTTTAATTGACATTTGTCCTTTATTTCTCAAAACTTCCAATCTTAATTATCTGCTAAAAACTTGGATTAAAATTTAGAATATTAAAAATTTTACGGAGGAATTTTAAGTGTTTAAGTTATTTTTGAAAAATGGAAAAGATGGTTTTACGCTTGTAGAAATCATGATAGTTTTAGTTATTCTTGGCCTTTTGATTGCCGTTGCGCTACCGAAAGTCAGCCAGGTGCTTTCAACGGGCAAAATTAACGCGACGCGGACTTCGCTTTCTTCGCTCGCAAAAGCCATTAAAAATTTCAATGCCGATACAAGCGTGTGGCCGGCGAATATAGTAGATCTCATGAATCCGATAGCATCCACCGGCGCGTGCTATCATTCTAAAACCCTTGCGGCCGGAACCTATTCGCCGGTTCAGGTCAGGAACTGGAAGGGGCCCTATATGGACGGCACGACCAACGAAATATCCGTTGACGCCTGGGGCGCCAAAGTATCTTTAGGGGTTGTAGGAGCTGCGCCGGACTACGCTTATATCGGAAAAAACTCGGAAGGAACGAACGTCAATCTTAACGGCAAAGACTGCGATACTTTCATAGAATTAGGAAGTGTTCCGGGATTTTACCTTCACTCGTCCGGCGATGATACGGCAACGGGCACTACCGGCACCACCGCGAAAGACGATATAATGATTTTCGTCAGCAGCAAGCAATAATAATTCGCCGGCTTCAAGTTCGTTAATTCTCGGATGCGATACGGCGAATGGAATTTAGCGAAACGAAAAAATTTATTTAATGAGTAGGTAAGATTTTTGGAACGTTGATCGATCACGAAAATAAGAGCGGAAGATTCCGGATTCGTAGCCAGGCCTGATTTTTTTCAGATGCTCTTGTCGGTCACCGGTCCTAATTTCCGGTCAGTTTTTTAAAACTTCTTTTCACACCTTAATAAATAAAACTTCTTTTAACCTCATCCCTTATCTATTTTAACTTTTTGCCGATAATAGCGGTGGAGGGCAGTATATCAGCCCTCACTCAAATTAACGGCAGGTACTGAAGTTATGATGAAAAAGTTTAAAGTTTTTGTGTTCGCTTTCGGCGCGCTGGCACTCATATTCTGGCTTAACAGCGGCTGTTCTAACGATAAACTGCAGCTCGGCGTCAAGGAAGATGAAATGTACGTGAGCCGTATCAGAACGTACCGTGCCGGCGTTGAAACCGATTCGGTCGCGGGCATTAAAGTCTCAGAACACTTGATAATCGAAGGCCGCGCCTATAACCAGAACGGAACGATCGCGAGCGACAGCGCCGTCGCGATGACGACCACCGACGAAAAGATAGCCAAAATTTTGAGCGTTTACCGTTCAAAAGATTCATACTATGGCGTGATCCGAGGCGAGAATTTTGGAAGCGTCGAAATACTTCTGACCAGCGGAAGCGTGACCGTGCCATTCTACTTAGGCGTGAGCACGGGTACCAGCGGCGCTCAAAAGCCATATATCAAGTTCAGCTCCATTTCTACGGACCCCATCACGGTCGGTTCCGCGCGTCAGTATAATGCGAATTACGTAGACTCGAACGGCGCGGTTTCGACGTCGACGGCCCTGGTATGGTCGCTCGTGCCTGCGGATGAAATGGTCGCCAAAATCGCCAGCCAGACGAAAGACGGCGCTGTCGTGCAGGGCGTTTCCACCGGCGAGGTCGAGCTGCTCGTAAAGGACGCCGAAAATACGGTGGCCTCTTCGGTGGCTATAAAAGTCAATTAAAAACAAATGCCAGGAATAGTTTATTTGTTTATAACGTTCATGTCCAACATGTCCAAACGACTTAAGAAACACAGGATATAATTTATGACTCAGCCTACCGCAAACACTAAAAATAAAATAATCGGAATCGATCTCGGCACGGCCGCAGTGAAGATCGCCTGCGGCGAGCTGCGAGACGGTTCAGTGCGCCTTTCGAAGATCGCGTTCAGGCAGATAATCGGAGCGGAGATAACAGGCGCCGAGGCGAGCGCGGCTCTGATCAAAGAAGTGATGAGCGAAAACCAGATAACCGGCACGGCCGCTTTTTTCGTTCTTAACGGCCCGCAGTGTCTTATACGGATAATGACGCTTCCAAAGATGAACGACGATCTGCTTGATAAGACTATAAAGTCCGAATTGAAAAAAGAACTTAATATCGTACTGGAAGACTATAAGATCGATTTCAAGTCCTGCAGGGAGTTCGAGGTCAAATCGGAAGAGGGGATCAACCAGAAGAAAATAGAGGTTATAGTTACCGTTGTCGACGGCAAGCTGATCGAAAGATACTCACGGACCGCGGAGCTGGCCGGCCTTAAGTGCGAAGGATTTATTCCTGCGGCCGCCGGCCTTTATTCGTTTTCTAAAAGAGCCAACCTCCTTGGAGAACTCTCGAGCGGCGAGGTAATTATGTTTCTGGATTTCGGTAATTCTCAGATGAGCGTTAACTTTATAGGAATTAACGGGCTTCGCTTTTCCAAGGAAATCAACATGGGTGGAAGCGCACTTACCACGGTCGTGAAAACCATGCACTCGGGTGAAACGCTTTCTATGGAAGTCAGTGAAGAAAGAAAATTTAAAATAGGGCTGATGGCCCAGGAGACGGTTGATGCCCTGGATGATTCGGCACCGAACGCCAATCTTCATAAGGTTCTCAACCTGTCCTTTAAAAAATTATTCCAGCGCATAAGGCTAAGCACCGGATATTACTTCGCTCATTTTCGCGATTCCGCGCTCAGCAGCCAGATAATGAAGAAAATATTTCTATCCGGAGGTAACGCCGAGATCCCCGGCATAGCTTCGTTTTTTGATGAAGCTTTTGAGGCGCAGGTGGCCAGATCCGATTCATGGGCAGCCTGCGATAACGGCGAATGCAATTTGAGCATGTGCGAGCGCTACAACCTTTCGTTTTTAAATTTGTGCGCGGCCTTCAGCGAATATTTCCAGCCCGAGTATAATCTGAATTTCACCGCGGTTAAAGCGGCACCCGTGAAATCGAAGACCGATAACGAAGCGAAATTTAATGATTTTATAGCGTCGAATGCGCCGGCGTTTCAAAATTTTTCCAATTACAAGTTCGTCAATATTGCCGCTTGCGCTCTGGCTGTTTATATTATTATTTTCGTTTCGTTCGGAGCTTACGATGTTATGACGTTCTTCTCGCTGAATTCTCAGAAAAAATCGCTGGATCAGCTTTTCGACAAATTGAATTCGCCATCGGCCACGGAGGAAAGAAAAAATATTAACGCCGGGTACGCGACGTTCGTGAAGAAAAAAAGTGCGAAAGACATTATAGGTTTTAAAAAATATTCACTGGACAGGGTGCTGGCGTCGATCAGCGGTCAGCTCCCGGAAAACACGATTGTAGGCTCGGTCAGCTTTTCAAATGAAATGGCGCCTGTTTTAGTTCTGAACGGGACGGCCGCGGAATACGGCAAGGTGATCAAATTCAGCGACGAATTAAAGAAAAACAAATCATTTTCGAAGGTGAGCCTTAAAAGATCAGAACAGAGGGCGAATCTGGTCGAATTTCAGTTCGACTGCGAACTCGATTCCGGAAAGGCCGAATGATGAATAAATTTAAAGAAGCCTATAATAAAATAAACGAAAATGCGGCGAAATTTTCATGGAACGAAAAAGCGCTGGTGCTTGGCATCATTTTTATCGTGCTGCCGGCGATTTATATGTATCTGATTTATCCGTGGCAGGCCGATATGATTAAAAAGGCTGACCGGGAGTACAAACAGTCCAGGCAAAGACACGACCGCCTTGCCCAGCAGCAGAGCGCATGCGAAGAAATGCGCTCGGAAATGGGCCGCGGCGAAGAACTCATGAAATTTATAAACGCCCTTGTCATGAGCCCCGACGACGCGATACAGATCATAAATATTATTTCGGAACTTATAGTTAAAAACGCTCTTTCAATAAATTTTCTTAAAAACAGCGCCCAGTTCGAAAGAATATACGAAAAAATTCACAGGCCCTCAACAAGTGACGCAGAGGCTGACCAGGCCGCGAAATTCAGTTATAAGGTCCTTCCGATCGAATTCGCGTTCAGGTGCCAGCCGATAGATTTCTTCGCCTTTTTGAACATTGTCGAAGGATTCAAAAATTTGAATTTCAATATTAAGAGAATGAGCGCATCGCGGTCTAACGACGGCCAGGTGGATGTAAATATAATCGTTGAAATTATCGTAGAACTTAATTTATATACGGCGAAAAATAGTTAGAAGGCTCTTAAAAGCGGTTGTTTTAATTTTGTAAATATTTAAAGAAAACAGACTGAAATGAAATGTAAACAAATGAAAAACAAGATCAAATTTATAATATATTCGATAATCATAACGGGATTGGCGGCCCCCTTCATGGCGGGAAGTTTTCCCGGCGCGGACGGAAAAGTTTTCGCCGCCTCCGGCAGATCGGTTTTCGACAACGGCTGCGACGTCGTTAAGTATAAAAAAACCGTAAAAAAAGACATATTCTACCTGCCGGACGAGAAGTTTACGAAAGATTTCGAGATAAGCTCATCCCGGCCTAAAATCGAGACGGCGCAGCAGAACGCCTCGAAGCTGAAGGGCGGCGGTTCTTATGGAGCTAAGTCGCCGGCCGATGAAAGCTTCAGGGTGGAGGCTATAATCAAAATTGGTGAAAAAGGATGCGCTATAATCAACTCTAAAATATGGTACGTCGGCAAAAACAGTTTCGGTTATATGCTCACGAAGTTGAACGAAGAATCGGTAGAAATAAAAACGCCGGCTGGGAATATCATAAAATGTGATTTAATTAAGAAAAAGGCGGTTGAGACGATCGATGAATAAAGTAAAACTTTATTTGACTGCGAACCAGCTTATACTGGTTTATTTTATGGCGCTTATATTTATCGCCCCGGCGTTGTCCGTGAATGCGTTCGCCGAAACGCTGGCGGTGGTGAAAGACTCGTCCGTCGATAATTTCAAGATGCCTCCCGGCGATTCCGCGTACCTGGAAATCCAGGAATTCGCAGAAAGCCGCGAACGCGCCGAATGGTTCAATCTGGCCTATCAGAAGGGACACGCCCTTTGGAAGGTCGATTTTGCGCAGACGCTCATCAAATATTTCAAGGACGAAAATAAATATTCCCAGAAACAAAGTCATGAAGCGCTGACCGAACTTTGGCTTCCGCCCGCGAAATACGTCAAACTTTCCAGTCTGGTTTCAAAGCTGGAGCGTGAGTTCGAAGGGTTTTCCATCAAAGCGATCGAGAGAAAAGCCGAATGCAGGATCAACGTTATTCTTGACGATAACAAACTGCTCAGATTTATAAAAGGCCGTTCGGATGAATCGTCTTCTTCGTTCTATTCCATGGGCGAGCGGAGCGAAAATGCAGCCGGGACGGTCAATCCGGTATGGGTTTATTCGAGCGAGAAGGAAAGGGCAGCTAAAAACATTGAAATGGATCCCGAAATGGCCAAAAAACTGGCGGAACCAATCTCGTTCAATGTGACCAATCGTCCGATAAACGAAGTTCTTGAAGGTTTTTTGAGGTCTGCGGAGCTGAATTGCACCGTAAGTCCTGAAGTGTCTGGAATGATAACACTTTATATCAAGGACTCGACCGTGAAGAATGTCCTGGATACGATCGCTAAAAATTATAATTTGAGCTATATCGTAACTTCCGAAATGATCGAAATCAAAAAAGCCGCCAGCGCTAATATGGAAACTATCATAGCCAGGCTTAACAAATCCAAGGCGCAGGAAGTCAGTAATCTTTTGGTTAACGCTAAATCTCCGTCCGGAAATATCATAGTCGATAAAAAATCGAATACTTTGATCATAAAGGATACGCCGGCCTCGCTCGAAGCGATAAAAAAAATTATAGAGACGATCGAAAAACTCAACGGTATGGACCAGACCGCCACAAAACTCATTACGCTTAATTACGCGGACGCTACGAAAATAAAATCCATGCTCATGCAGTCGCTTACTCCGGAAATAGGCGCAATGGAAGTCGACGCCCGCACGAATACAATTATCATAACCGATCTTGAAAGCAACATAAAAAAACTTCACGACATAATCAAAAAACTAGATTCGTCGAGGACCGCCTCGAAGATAATACAATGCAAATATGTGGCGGCCGAAGATTTGAAGTTGACGCTCAATTCGAGCCTTAAAACTGTTTTGGGCTCGAATACCGAAACCTTTCTTATCGAATCCGATAAAACCACCAACAGCCTTATTATTACGGCATCCGCCATTAATCTCGAAAGGATCGAAAGTTTTATACGCGAGCTGGACGTTCGCACCAAACAGGTACTTATCGAGGCCAGGATAATTCAGGTTAATCTTGCCAGGGACGAAAGCATGGGCGTTAACTGGAACCGTCTGATGCAAAATAACGCCGAAGCGGAAAATTCACTTGGATTTAAAACGTTCGCGCCTATCGGCGATGACGGGATCGGCGGCATCACATACAAGGTCGGAACGCTTTCCACCGACCAGTTGAGGCTCGTAATGCAGTCGCTGCAGAAGAAGGACAACTCGAAGGTCATCGCCAGTCCGACCATAGTCACCACCAATCGCAAAAAAGCTTATGTCAATGTAGAAACGACCTATCCGGTCAGGCGTGAGACGGTTGTAACCACGACCACTGGTCCGGTCACATCGGTTACCTACGAAAAACAGAATGTATCCGTAAGGCTCGAAGTGACGCCAGCCATCAATCCTGACGGATACGTGGCGCTCGAGGTTAATCCGAAGGTTCAGGGCCTCGCCGGCAAAGTCGATAACAGCCAGCCGATCGTGTCCACGAAGGAAACTCTTACCAACGTCGTGGTTAAAAACGGCCATACTATTGTTATAGCGGGCCTGATAGAAGAGGAAAATTCATCTTCGAAGACCAACGTGCCGTTTTTTGGAAATCTTCCGCTGGTTTCACATCTTTTTAAAAATCAGTCAAACACGACGCGCAAAAATGAAACGATCATATTCATTACTCCAAGGATCGTTGAAAGCGGTGTCGCCGAAAATAAAAAACTTTAGGATCGTTAACACGTAAAATCAGCGCAGGGGCTTACCACCATATCCGAGGTCGTCAGGATGACCAAAGTCGACGAATAAAATCCGGATTGCGCAAAATTTGAAAAATATTGATAAGAGAGGCGTTCCTGTGGGCCGCCTTTTTTATTTTAATTATTTTTGATGAAATCAGAACAAATTTTCAAAATCTGCAGTATAATATTATGAAAGCGTTCATAAAAAAATAGAAAGCCGGGTGGAGTGTTATGGATAAGATAACTTATTACGTTAGAAAATATAGACTACTCAACATTTTGGTGGTTTTAACTCTGTGCGCGAGCATATTTTCAGACGCCGCGCTTTTATACGCCGGCGGCATCGAGAATACTCTCGATTCGCTCAATAAAGGTAATACTTCGGAAGGGACGGGCAGTTCCGGCACTCCGCGTGGCGGCATCGTCACCAACTGCAGCGCGCTCAACGTCAGAAGCGGCCCTGGAACGACCTATCCCATAATAGGCGGAATTTCGGGCGGCTGCGCCATTTCGATAATCGGCTCGGAAAACGGCTGGTGGAAGATAAAATACAACGGCGGCGCGGGATACGTTTCCGGCAAATATATCGACACGTCGGCGGCTATGGTCTCCGAAACCGAAAAGTCCGTAAGTTTCAAAGGCACCGTCAGGGTAAACACCTCGCTTAACATCAGAAACTCCCCGTGGGGCGAAATACTCGGCTGCTTTTCAAACGGCGACGCCGTAGAAGTTGTAGGAAAAGCCGGACACTGGTATAAAATAAAATACAACGGCGGCTTCGCCTACGTTTACGATAAATATATCGAGCAGGGCGGCTCTAATTCGGCACAACCTGCGAATAACCCGCCTTCTTCGAATTCGAACGACGGCGCGCTTCCTCCGCCGCAGACCGCATCGGGTGACGACTCGTGGAAGAACGGCTTCAACAGGGCCTATACGATGTCCGACAAAGACTTCACCGATAAAAACTCCATGAGCAAAGAGCAGATCCAGTCGTTTTTAGAAAAGCGCGGCTCGGTCCTGTCCAAACCGACGACCGGCGGCCTGCCTTCGCAGATGATATACGACGCCGCCCAGAAGTACGGAATTTCTCCTAAAGTAATACTTGCGACGCTGCAGAAAGAACAGGGCCTCGTCTCCGCGAAAACCGCCACTCAAAAGCAGCTCGACTGGGCGCTCGGCGTCGGCGCGTACGACGGCGGCAACTGGAACCAGAGCTGCAAGGGCTTCGGAAACCAGGTGGCCGGAAGCGCGAAGACTCTTAGAAAATGGTATGATTACGCCCAGGACAAGCTAAACAAGGGCCAGAGCATAAGCATGACCATCGACGGCGAAAGCGTACCGGTCAAAAACGCGGCGACCTACTCCAACTATAAGTACACCCCGCACTTCGCCGGCAATAAACTTTTCTGGAACGTTTACAGAGGATATTTTCTATAATCGATGAGTTCCGGCGGCGCCGGAAAACTAAGGTATTTCATCAAACAAAAAGGCCCGCTTGCCGGGTCTTTTTGTTTTGCGTGCGGCGTGCGGATCGCAATAAACTATTGAAATTTATATAAATTTATGTTAAAATGCAGTCGTTTTTATACGCTTAATTAATTTTATTACCGCCAGATGTTGAGAGGCGCGCGTAAAAGGGCTTGCGGATAACCGCGACCGCCAGGGTTTATGCGGCTTCCAGACTTGATTTAAGAGGAGATAAAAATGTCGGACCCGAAAGATAAACTAGTGCTCTTCAAGGAAATACTCAGCCTTATGATCGTTACCATAGGCTTTATAACCGCCCTCATGTCTTCCGGAGTGGTCAAAAACATAAAAATCGAACCGGTCACGCTTATTATAATAATCGCGGTCGTTCTGTTCATAGTTCAGCTGCTCGTGCGTATGGTTTTCGGCGAGGATCATTACGTCGAGGTCAAAAAGAAAGTGTTAGCCACCGCCCGTGATTTTTCTATAGTTTTGTTGATAATAATAGGGTTTTATTTCGCCGGGAAGTACGCGGCGAATTATAATCCGGCCGTACAGCCGCCCTCGCAGACGTCGTTCCGGGTGGCCGATGCGTCCAAAGAGATTGAAAAGGGCCTTAGCGCGGCGCCGCTGAAAAACCTGAAAAAAGAAAAGACGCCGCAGCCAAAGCCAAAAGATAAAGATAAAGATAAAGATAAAGATAAGGCCGCTGCGAAGAAAAGTGACGTCAAACATTCCAAAGACGATGAAAAACCGTCTAAAAACGATCAGAAAGCTTCGGCTAAGCATGATAACGATCAAAACCTGAAAACCGCTGCAAACGAGGATAAAAAAGACGATAAAAGCGCGAAGGCCTCAGTGGCTAAAGAGCCTGTGACAGATAAAACCGAAGAAAAAAAAGAGGCGCAGGCGGCAGCGAATTCGCAGATGGCTGAAAAGAAAACTGAACCGGTCGAACTGACATCTTCGCCCGCGCCGGCGGAAGTTTTGAAACAGCCCGAAAAAGAAGTAAAAACAACTGAAACGGCAACGACGGCGCAAGCAGCGTTGCCTGCCGCCTATAAAACTTCGGAAGTTTCAGCGGTAAAAGAAGCCAAACCCGTTCAGACCCCGGAAATGGCTGCGGTTAAGGAAGTTAAACCGGAACAGACGGCGGAGACTTTATTGGCGAAAGAACCTTCCGCAGTGCCTCATCTCAATGTGCCGGCGGCCGCGACATCGGAAATTTTGATCGCTGCAGAAACTAAAAAAACGGAGCCGGCCAAACCCGCTGAACCTGTCGTTATCGATGTGATCGCTGAAGATATCGTGTCCGCGCCGGCGGCGTCCCCGGTTAAAAATGAGGCCGCCCCGACCGCGGCCGTCGATGCTTCTGAAACAGTTTCCGCGTCAACCGCTTCGAAAGATAGCGATGAAGTGCTGAGCTACAAACTGACCAAAGACCCCGACGAAGAAAACGACGAAGATATCAGCGCGGCCGGAACCACGGTCAAATTCGAGCAGACCTCCGACGAACTCAGAGAAAAAGTCAATAACGACAAGGTAGTTATAAAAAAAGAATACGAGATCAATAAAACGCCGTACGGCCTGAAAAATGCCGGCGAGAAAGTTATGGAGGGCGGCCGGAAGATATTCGACGGCGGGGCGAACCTGCTTGAAAAGGCCGGCCATGGAATCAAAAAGCAGATCAATAAGGTTATAAAGTAATTTTTGCGGCCGCGGGTGCGCGGCGGATTTTGACGGGAGAAGGCTTTTATGGAATGCCGCAAAGGTTGCGCAGCCTGCTGCATAGCGGTTTCGATATCGTCGGCGATACCCGGAATGTCAGCGGGAAAGCCCGCAGGAGTCCGCTGCGTCCAGCTCGACGAAAACAATCTCTGCCTTCTTTTCGGAAGCGATGCGCGGCCGAAGGTATGTTCGGGCCTCGCGCCGTCCCTCGAAATGTGCGGTGGAAGCGACGAAGAGGCTTTTTCATACCTCGGGCGCCTCGAAGAACTTACAAAGCCGGAATAAATAATTGCGGGGCTGAAAAATGACTCCAAAAAAAAAGAAGAAGAAAAAAAGCGTTAAGAAATTCAATCTGGCGAAGGCCGTTAAAAAGGTTGCGCGCGATAACACGATGGGCCTGAATCTTTCGGAAAAAGACCACGGCGATAAAACGCAGTACGAAAGAAAAGAGCAGAAGAAGCGGGTCAAAGAAGAAATCGACGAATCCTTATAACCAGGCTACGAAAAAATTATCCTGCGCCTGCATAACACTGCTATTCAAAATTAAAAGAAACCATAAAAATGATATTTAAGGAGATTTCGAGTTATGACAAAATATAAGCCCATGTTCCGCTTTCTGGCGGCGGCGTTCATAATGGCCGCCGTAACTTTTTACTTTGCCGCTGCGGAAGCCGCCGCGGGCGACGTCCCGGCCGAAAAGGTCAGGATAAAACTCGATATCGCCGCGGAAGCGTTCAATCTTGAAGCCAAAGACCGGAAGGCGCTCGAAAAGAAGATCGAAAGTTATATGCTGACGGCTATTTTAAAAAGCACCGACGCGGCGCTGACCGATAAAAACTTCGACGCGCAGCTGTCCGTCAGGTTTAAAACCGCCGCCGCTTTCTCGCAGAAGGAAAACGACTCGCTCGTCATACTTTCCGCCGCCGGCTCGCTCGCCGGCTCAGCCCGTTCGCCAATTTTCGAATCGCAGGCCGATGAGGCCCGCGGTTTTGTTTTTCATGAATTGTTCTGTTTCCCGATGGACGATCTGAAAGAAAACTGTGAATCGATGGTTTCCGGCTTCAACGATAAGATCGTCGCCTGCGTCAGGGCTGCTAAAATCCGCAGGGAATGGAAACTTAAAAAATATTCCGAGTGGAAGAGCAACCGCTCGATGTCGATCCTCGACGAGGAACTCGAGGCCGCCGGCATGTCGTTCGACGAGCTTATGAAAGAGTTCAGGGACATGAGTTCTTCCGGAAAATAATTTTCTTTTTAAATTGCCTTAATTTTCAAAAACAAGATATTCCACAAGTTTTCCGCACTGCTCGAGCGAGGCGGCCGACACTTTGTCGCCGGTGTCTGAAATCGTATGCCAGTAAGGAAAATCGAAATCGATAAGCACGGCCGAAGGCACGCCCGCGTTAATGAACGGTATATGGTCGTCTATGATCTGGTACTTCGGGCTCGCGTAAAAACCCTTCAGGCCGAGGCGTTCCGCCGCGGCGAAAATTTTCGTGGTAAGCGCCGGATAAGCGTTCAATGAATTTATGTCCTGGTAAATATTCAGGTCCGCGTCGCCTATCATGTCTAAAAGTATGAAATATTCTATAGTGGCGATATCCGCCTTTGAGAGCTTTCCCGCGAAATATCTCGAGCCGTAGAACATGTTGTCCGTGCCAGTGTAAAAGTCTTCGCCGTCGAAGAATATCAATTTTATTGAATGTTTGAGGGCGGCTTTTTTCGCCGATACGACGCGCGCGAGCTCCATCAATACCGCGACGCCCGATGCGCCGTCGTTCGCGCCGTCGATCGGCGTGCCGCGCTTCGAAATATCGGGATCGTTGGGCGCGATGGGAATTGTGTCGTAATGCGCGCCGAATATCCTGTATTTCGTGTTGACGGGCGAATCGAGAGTGGCTATCACATTATAAAAATTGACGCCCGCTCCCATGCCGCCTGTTCCGGCCAGCGGCTGGATCTCCACCGTAAAACCGAGAGCCTTCAGCTTTTCGGCCAGCCTGTCGCGCAGTTTGATCTGCCTGGCGTCTTTGGAAGTGCGCGGCCCCATCGCCAGCTGCTCGTAAACAAAAGTGAGCGCGTTCGCGCCGCTAAATTCGAGCGCCACCTCTGCCGTGGAGGAAGGCTCAGCCTTATCGCCGGCGTCCGCCGGAGTACCGCTTTCGCCCGCGTCCGCGCACGAAATGATAAATGAAAGGCACGAAGCCGCCATGAGAAAGCATACCGCCGATTTTAAATTTTTAACAACTTCCGCCGTCATATGAATATTTCCCCGCTATCAAAGTATCGTGTTAATGTTTGTTTTGGGATAATCTAACAAAAATTATGAATTCTGAATTAACTACCGCGCTTTAGGCAGTTTGATCGTAAATGTCGAGCCGCGGCCCATTTCGGAGTCGACGACGATGCTGGCGCCGTGCTCTTCGAGAATGCGGTGCACTATGGAAAGCCCCAGGCCCGTCCCGTTGTCCTTGGTGGTGAAGAAGGGATTGAATATCTGGTTGTAGTAGTCGGACGGAATGCCGCACCCGGTGTCGCTTATCGCCAGCAGATAATTGAAGTCGTCTTCGCGCGCAGAGATCTTGATGATCTTATTTGAATTGTTGGTCATCGCCTGTATGGCGTTCTGGCAGATATTGAAAATGACCTGCTTTATCTGCGACGGGTCGCATTTTATCATCAGCGGGTAATCGGGATATTCCCTTATGACCGTTACGTTCTGGGAGTCTATCTTCGACTGGAGAATAAAGAGCGTCGATTCTAACACTTCGACGATCGGCGTGTCGCAGAACTCGGGCTTCGAAGGCCGCGCGAAGTTCAGAAGGTTCGATATGATATTATCGAGTCTGTTGATCTCATCAAGAATAGCCCTGGTGTAGGGATTCCTCTGCGCGTCCCGCTTTTCGATCTCCTTGTCTATTATCTGTATCATCATTTTTATGCCGGTGAGCGGGTTTCTTATTTCGTGCGCGATGCCGGATGCGAGTTCGCCGACCGCCGAAAGCCTGTCTGTGCGCCTGATATGCTCTTCCATCTGGCGCATCTTCGAAATGTCGCGTATGAACATTGCTATACCCAGGCGCGCGCCCTCGGAGTTTTTGAACTGGAAAGTGGTTATCTCGAATGTCATCTTGTTTTTCTTGTTGTATATCTCGAAATTTTCGAATACGAAACCTTTCGAGAGCGAGTCGTTGAGTATGCCGACGATGGTCGAGTCTTTGTCGATGATCTCGGCGAAGTTACGTCCCACTATCTCCTGCTGGCCGAAGCGCGTCAGGTTGAGGTATAATTTGGCCGTCTGGTTTATTATATTGATATTGCCGCTCATGTCTATGGTGACTATTCCGAGCGGCATGCTTTCGATTATCGAATCGGTGTAGGTGCGGATGTTGATGAGTGTGAGAAATAAATTATCGATCGAGGCGATCTGCGAGGCGAGGATCTTTACCGTTATTTTGTCGTCGTCGTTATATGCGTAGGATTTGTAACTTCCGATCGCGATGACGCCGACCAGGTTTTCATCGACGATGACCGGCACCACAAGAAATGACTTATAAATGCCGTGGTGCGAAAGCAGCGACGTCTTCGACTGCGCCGTTTCGCCTATCGGCCCGAGCCCTATGGGAATGTCGGAGCCGAGGAACGACGGGTCGTTGCCGCGGTATTCCTTGAGCGCAAGCTCGTTCGTTTCGTGGTTCATTATGTAAAGCGCGCAAATGTTATAATCGATGAGGCTTTTCACAACGTCGACGAGCGAGCTGAGCGCGTCGGCGGGCTTGAGTATGTTTTTGGTCTGCTGCGATATTTCATAGAGCGTGGCCATTTTGGTGATCTTCTGGTTTTCGGCGATCTTGAGGTTGATGTTTTCGGACATGAGAGTCGCGATCTGAACGAGCACCGATAAGCTCTGCAGCGAAGCTTCGCTCAGTCCGTGTCCGTCTTTTTTGAATGCGATTATCACGCCCATGAGCCTGCCGAATGCCATCATAGGCATTACGAAATAATTGTCGAAGGAGTTTTTCGCCAGCATCGCAACAGCTTCGGGGTTCGAGAAAAAATGCGTCTCGGGGCCCGCCCTGACGGTTTTGAAATAAGCGATCGGATCGACCGGCACTTTCACCGACGACACGCTGAAAAACGAGGGGTCGACGTCGAGCTCGGTCGATATTATCTGCCGCGAGTCTTCTTCGGTGAAGCCGAGAACGAACTGCGTGACGAGTTTTTTAGAAGTGGTGTCGTAATAGGCGAAAAGAAGATGCGGAAAGTTGAACAATTTGGAAATGGATTCTATTATATAAAGAAGGTTTTTTTCGACAAGCGTGCTCGACTGCGCGAGGCGCGTCATTTCATATAAAACGGAGGATATGTTGACGGGATTGTTTGCGTCCATCGTAAAACTCCCAAAATTTTCATTGATTTTTTTCTTAACTTAATTTATTATATACCATATTCATAATTTTTACAAGTTAAAACGAATTTATCAAATCCGGAATGAAAAGGAACTCCGAATAGATGCCCCCATCCGTAAAAAAAATAGAAAGTTCCATTTTATCGCGGCCCATAGGCGTTTTTGATTCAGGCCTGGGCGGGCTGACCGTGTTTTCCGAAATCGAGAAGGCGCTTCCGGGCGAAAACCTCATATACTTCGGCGACACGGCGCGCGTCCCCTACGGAGCGAAATCGCCAAAAATAGTCGAAAGATACACCATGGAGATCGTTAATTTTCTCGAGGCCTGCGGCGTTAAGATGATAGTGATCGCGTGCAACACCTCGACCGCGATAGCGTATAAAAAGGTCAAAAGGCATATTAAAATACCTGTCATCGGCGTCATAGAGCCCGCCTGCGATATTGCGAGCCGCCTCAGTGCGACCCGCCGCATCGGCGTTATAGGCACCAAGATCACCGTCCAGAGCGGCGCTTATCCCGAAAGGCTCAAGGCGATCGATCCGAAGATAAAGGCGTTCCAGAAGGACTGCCCGCTTTTCGTGCCGCTGGTGGAAGAGGGCATGACGGGCGGCGAGATAGTGAACCTGGTGGCCGAAAAATACCTGGGCGAATTCGACGACAAGGGCATCGACACTCTTATCCTCGGCTGCACGCATTATCCGCTTATAAGCGGAGTCATTTCCGAAGTGAGCGGGCCCGGCGTCACTATAATCAATTCGGCGGAGCAGACGGCGTGCGCGGTCAAAGATACGCTCGAAAAACTCGGGATGCTGAACCGGTCGAAAAAAGACGGCAAGCGCCGTTTTTACCTCACCGACGCTTCGGTCAATTTCATCAGGATAGGCGAAAAATTCTTAAGGCAGAAAATGAAAAATATAAAGGTCGTCAAAGTCTGGGATATATTGTTGCAATAATCAGGGGGAGTAGTAGTGAAAAGAATCGACGGACGTGGTTTAAACGAATTAAGGCCGGTCAGTATAACTCGCGATTATCTTAAATTCGCCGAGGGTTCTGTATTGATCGAAATGGGCAATACGAAGGTTATAGTGGCAATTTCGATAGAAGACGGCAACGTTCCGCCGTTCATCAAAGCCAGGAACGCTTCGGCGCCTGTCAAAGGCGGATGGATAACCGCCGAATACTCGATGCTTCCGCGCGCCGGACACGACCGCAGCGCCAGGGCTTCTACTAAAGGCAGGCCCGACGGCCGCGCTCTCGAGATCCAGAGGCTCATAGGCCGCGTGCTGCGCACCATATGCGATCCCGCCAAAATAGGCGAGCGCACGATCTATATCGACTGCGACGTCATACAGGCCGACGGCGGAACGCGCACGGCGTCGATTACCGGCGCGTATGTAGCGCTCAAAGGCGCGCTCGACACGCTCGTCAAACAGGGCAAATTAAAGGAAAATCCCATTACGATCCAGCTGGCGGCGGTTTCCGTCGGCGTGATAGACGGCGAAATGATGCTCGATCTTTGCTACGAAGAAGACAGCCGCGCCGAGGTCGACATGAACGTGATAATGACCTCTAAAAAAGAGATAATCGAAGTGCAGGGCACCGCCGAGAAAGATCCGTTCTCTGTCGATACCATGAATAAATTCATCGAGGTCGGCTACGGCGGAATAAAAGGTCTCATGGCGGCGCAGGACGCGGCGCTTAAATAGTGTATAGTGCATAGTGCACAGTTAAAGAAAAACGACCGGGGAAAACGAATAAAGAAAACGACCGAGGAAAACAACGATTTATGAAAGTTATCATACGCGCGGCGGAATATTTCGAGAAGGTCAAGGCGGCGGCGGCCGTTTTCAATGACGGCGCCATAAAGGCGTATCCGGATATTCCATTTTTCTTATATACCGGAAACGCCGATAAAATAGATGAGTTCAACCATTTTTTCGAGGGCAGCGGCTTTTATTTTCTCGGGCTCAAAGACCTCAACCCGATAATGCAAAAGGCGGCGAAATTTAACGAGCCGCCTGAAAACGGCGCCACTCTCAGCGCAAATTCCGTTATTAAATCCTCCTACGGCGTCGGAGTGTCAAAAATAGCCACGGTGGCCGATGATACAGGTTTCTTCGTAGACCGTCTCAACGGCGAGCCCGGCATCTATGCCGGAAGATACGCCGGCGAACCCTGCGACTACGAGGCGAACAGGCGCCTGGTCGTCAAAAACCTCGAAGGCTGTCCCGACAGCGAAAGAACGGCCGCTTTCCGCTGCGTGATCACGCTTCGCATGCCCGGTTCCCGCGAGGCGTTAGAATTCATGGGCGAATCCCGCGGCTCCATATTGAAGGAAAAGCGTCCCGGCAACCAGTTCGGCTACGATCCTATATTCGTGCCTGAAGGCTATCAGCAGGCTTTTTCCGAAATGCCTCTGGAGCTGAAAAATAATATAAGCCACCGCGGCAGAGCGTTTCAGAAGCTTTACGACTTTTTAAAAGAGTCCGTCGAGTTCAGTTGAACGCATTCCGCGCAGGCAAGCATCTATATAAAATCGAGAGTTGAAATAATACGCAATTTAAAGTAAAATGAAGATTAAACCTATAAAAGAAAGATAAAACGTCTTAATGGTGTTATTAGAGTGTTGAAAAGATATTTAAATAGTAGTATAATTAAGGCGGTTATTTTTCACGGTTTAACGGGGTGTAGCGCAGTGGTTAGCGCGCTTGCCTTGGGAGCAAGATGCCGAAGGTTCGAATCCTTTCACCCCGACTTGACAATGAAATAATTTACGCGGGAGTAGCTCAGTTGGTAGAGCGCCATCCTTCCAAGTTGGAGGTCGCGGGTTCGAGACCCGTCTCCCGCTTTTTAATGCAACAGTGGGCCCGTAGCTCATTTGGATAGAGCAACTGACTTCTAATCAGTTGGCGGGAGGTTCGAATCCTCTCGGGCCCGTTATTTTGAAAACTATAAAAAAAGTAAAAAAAGTTATTGACAAATGAAATCAAGTGTGTTATAATTACTATCGTGTTAAATTGATAACATTGAACGATAGTTAAACTGAGCTTTAATTAAAGCCTGAATTGAAAATTAAAGTTTAACGAAGAACTTGATGGCGAATGTAGCTCAGTGGTTAGAGTACCAGATTGTGGATCTGGGCGTCGCGGGTTCAAATCCCGTCATTCGCCCTTTATTTCAGGCGCTCGTAGCTCAATGGATAGAGCATCGGACTTCGGATCCGCAGGTTGCAGGTTCGACTCCTATCGGGCGCGTAGCCGACGGAATTTATTTAATGCGTGCCCGTGGCTCAATGGATAGAGCAGTGGATTCCGGATCCAAAGGTTGTAGGTTCGACTCCTATCGGGCACATCGAAAGCGGTATTTAAAAACTATATATACAAGTGGGCCGTTAGCTCAGCTGGTAGAGCACAGGATTTTTAATCCTGGTGCCACTGGTTCAAACCCAGTACGGCTCATATTTAAGTCGCAAGACAAGCTCCATAAACACGTATGGTGCGGGCGAGTGATGGAATTGGCAGACATGCAAGACTTAGGATCTTGTGGGAGACCGTGAGAGTTCAAATCTCTCCTCGCCCATGCAATTTATTAGGAGTTATGCGGAAGTGGCTCAGTGGTAGAGCGTTACCTTGCCAAGGTAAACGTCGCGGGTTCAAATCCCGTCTTCCGCTTGTAAATGAAGCTCCGACGAATTATCGTCGGGGCTTTTTTTATTTGACATTTATTTATCTTTCTGTTATTATGATTTTATCATTAATTTTTAATTGTGAAGTAACGTTAAGTTAAGTATTGGTTAATTTATTATACAGGGATATTTGATGAGCGACGCCGTTGAACTTTTAAGATCTCACGATGAAAACGAACGTAAGAAAGCGGTCCTGCTTCTGGCAAGAAAGCCGTCCAAGGACAATCTTCTGATAATACGCGATGTCGCTGAAACCGATGAGTCCGTCGAGGTTCGCTTTTTCGCCAGGAAGGCCCTTTACTGCATCAAAGACGCCCTGAAACCTAAGGTATCGGAAGAAACTTCCGCATCTGTAAGCCTTAAAAGTGTCGCGAAATATTTCGCGCCGGATAAATCCGTAGAAGAAAAGCTCGCCGTTATACAGCACGCCATTAATAAAAACATGACCGTCCTCACCGATGCGTTCATCCTTCAGCTTTCAGGAGAGGAAAGCCAGGAGGTCGTTTCGGCGCTTCTCATCGCCGTCGGAAAACTCGGCGACGAATCGAGAATAAAATACATCGTGCCCTACCTGAACAGCGAAAACTCGCGCGTGCGGGCCAATGCCATCGAGGCGCTCGAATATATCGGCAGCACCAAGATATATCCTTACGTCATCCTCAAGATCGAAGACGAGGACAATCGCGTGCGCTCCAACGCCGCGAAGGCTCTCAAGAAACTCGACTCGACGACCGCCCTGCGGATACTCAAGGCGATGCTCGCATCGAGCAATGCGGCCATGCAGGCTTCGGCGGCTTACGTTATGCGTTTCATAATCGACGAAGCCAATATCGAGTTACTTGAGCCGTTATTGAAATCGCAGCATGATCCGGTCAGAGAAAACGTTATCATTGCGCTTACCAGATATAAAGAAAACGGCATCGCAAGGGCCGCGGCGCTTCTTAAAAATACAGGCACCATACAGACGTCAGCGAAAGGCCCGCTCGTCCAGGAATCCATCATCGAAAAAACCTTCGAGGAAAGCCTCGCGGACAAACTTAAAAGCGAGGACGCGAAGACGCGCATCGACGCGGTCAACGAGGCCATGCAGAAAGGCGGACTCGGCGTCGGCAAGGTCCTGACCGACCACCTCAAGCGTGAAAGCGACAACAAGGCCGTAGCTACCGTGCTGATATGCCTCGGCCGCCTCCAGTATAAAGAAGCTCTTGACGATATTATAAAGCGTATCAAATCCAGGGACGACCGCTGCCGCGCTAACGCAGTCGAAGCGGTCAGGCTCATCGGCGACAGGGATTCCCTCAAACAGTTAGTCAGCTGCCTTAAAGACAGGAACAACCGCGTCAAGGCGAACGCCATCATAGCTCTCAACGGCGAAGATTACGTCGATCTGTTCACGCCCCTTTCCGAAATGGCCGAGTCTTCCGACGAATTGATGCAAAAATCCGCTATATACGCTATTATGGAAATGGGCCGCCGCGATTTTTACGGTTTTCTGCTCATATTCGAAAAATCGCAGTTCAAAGAGGTCGCCGAACGCGCAAAAGAGTGTATTAAAAAACTTACCGACGGCGGAGTGAAACTCGAAAAGGTCCGATACAGCTCGGGAGTCAAAGCCAAAGAAGGCGATGAAGAGCCGAAGGAAGAGGCCGCCGGTAAAAATTACGCCGCCAGAGGCACGGTAGGCTTCATCGACAAATCCGGCGCGCTCAAGATCGATTTCCTGTTCGAAGACGCGGGCGATTTCAATTCCGACCTGGCTCCCGCCAGATCGGGCGGCAAGTGGGGCTACGTCGATTCGAGCGGTAAAACCGTCATCACCAACATATTCGAGGCGGCGCTCGCTTTCAGCTCCGGTCTTGGGGCCGTCAGAATGGGCGATAAATGGGGTTTCGTCGAAAAACACGGCATGTTCGCCATCAGCGCTGAATACGCCGACGTCGGCGATTTTTCCGAAGGGCTCGCTCCTGTCCGCAAAGGAAATCTATGGGGCTACGCCGACAAAAAAGGCGCCCTGGTGATCAAGCCGCAGTTCGATCTGGCCGAAAGTTTCCATGGCGGCCTGGCTCTGGTTAAAATGAAAGGCTGGTTCGGCAAAAAGATCAAAGCGTTCATCGACAAGAACGGCAACGTCGTCATCAACCTTAAATTCGATAACGCGTGCGGCTTTTCAGAAGGCCTGGCTCGCGTTCTGAAGGGCGATAAGTGGGGTTTCATCGATAAGACCGGCAGGGCGGTCGTCAAACCGCAGTTCGACGACGCTTCTGATTTTTTTGAAGGGTTCGCCGCGGTCGAAATAAAAGGCAAAAAAGGTTTCGTCGATAAAAACTCAAAAATGGCGGTAGAGGCTAAATACGATGATGCCGGAAGGTTCTCCGACGCGCTGGCGCCCGTTTGCCTGTCGTCGAAGTGGGGTTTCACCGACAGGGACGGCAAACTTTTTATCAAGCCGAAGTACGACGAAGCTCGCGAATTCGTCAATAACGCCGCTCCCGTTAAGTTAAAAAGCAAATGGGGCGTTATCAACAAGATGGAAAAATTCGTCGTGGAACCGATTTATGAAGAGATCGGGATCTTCTGTGAGGGTTTCGCACGGGTCAAAAAAAGTTCTAAATAAAATGGCCGAAATGTTAAAAAAAAATTTTTATCGTCTTGAATCATTCATCTTCTTATTTTCTTTTTTTATCATTAGTTTTCAGCCCGCCGGAGCTTCTGGCGCCGGGGGTTATGAGACCGTTGCGATCGAAAACATCTCACATCTGAAACATTCCATGGCAAACCCTTTCAAATACGCGTCATCTAAAATTCCAGAGTCGATAAAAAAACTTATTGCCTCCGGTCGTGTTTCAAAACTGATCGTTTTTCAGGGCGGAAAGGAGAACTGTCTTCGCTATTTCAAAGAAAAACGGATCGGAGCGGCTCTTTCTGAATTCGCCGATACCTTCGCTGACGGGGCGAAAACCTCGTTTTATAAGATAAGCGGATCGGATATTTACATAGACTATAAAAATTACGGACGCGACATGGCCGTGCATAAAGCGTTGCTTTATCACTTTGCCGGGTTCAGCGCTCCGAAGATAGAAATTGTCGCCGAAGAAGACGACGGCGCAACCAATCCGCTCTTTTACGAAAGCGTGAAAGCGGCCGGCCGGTGCGACTTTGCCGTGATCGGCTACGTGCGCTCTTTTGTGCGCGATTTCACGCTTAGAAAAATGACTTTCGAAAAGGCGAAATTTCTCAGAGACCACTTCGCGAAAGGCGTGAACCGCCTTAAAACCGGGACCGCTATAAAACGGCTTTTGTTACGGGTCGGCGGGGGCGCAAACCGGCCGGCGGCCGATGAACTGCGCGGATTTTTCAGGACGGTCGAGCTGATCGCGGATTCAGACCCGTCGGTGTTTTTCAGGGACAGCCGGTATTATTTCGCGCTCACCGAACTTGAAGCGGCGCTCCTTAAAACATCGCGCGAAGGCCTCGACGCATTAATTACTGAGAAAGGCTTCAAATATTATCCGGTGAAAGGAAAATACAACTTTAAAGCCGGAGAATATGTGCATTCGGCCGGCTTCGACATAAGGCGTTTCGACGCGCTCGTTAGCGGCGGGGCGAAGAAAAGAATACTCATCGCAAGGCACCCTTACGGCGAACAGGCGCGCTGTCTGGCTGAAGAATTATATTCCGCCGGCGCGCGGCGGGTGTTATTTTTAGGTTCCTGCGGCGGCTTCGACGAAGGTCTTCAAACCGGCGATATCCTTATCAGCCGGAAGTTTTACCGCTTTGACGAAAGTGGCCGGTTTCACGGCCCATACGGAGCGAACGATGCGTGGCGTTTATTCAAAAGCCTCTCAGAAGAAGAAAAAACGGCCGGACGAGAACCGTCCCCATATAAGAACCGCGTCGAAATCAAAGACTATCATGTTTCAGTGCCTTCGCCGCTTGTCGAAACGAAGCGGACAGTTAATGATTTTATCGCCGGAAATATATCATCGGTCGATTGCGAATCTTTTTATCTTTTTGAAAATAAGCATGCCTCGCGTTCGGCCGGAGCGGTATTCATAGTTACAGATCTCCCGCTCAAAGATCATACGCTCGAAAGTTTCGACTCTAATTCGCCCGCTATGCTCGAAGCGCAGATGCGCGCGCTGGACCTTGTCATACAATATTTCGGGATAGAGGATATCGCTGTAAATTAAGCGGCCGCCCGGTCCCGAATGGAGAGTGAATCATATAATTAAGACCATCATCAAAGCGTTCGCGCTCGCGATAATAATTTTATCGGCCGCCGTGATATGCGCTCCGCCGCCGAACCGTATCTATGCATTCGAATGCGCGGCGACTTCTAATAAAGCCCCACGGAACTTCGAGGAGTTTTACGACGCGCTCTGCGAAAACAGGGCGGTCGGAATTCCGCTATACTTAAAATGCGCTTCGTCGGAAGTTTTGAAAAGAACTATTCCGGAAGGCTATTTTTTGATGAAAGCCTTCGATTCCGGAACCGGCCTTGCGGTGGAGTTTTCCGCTGCAGCCGGAACGGAGGCGTTCCCCGAGGAAAAGTTAAAAAACGCCGCGGAAGAGACCCTTGAAATATATTTTTACAGGAGCGGCGGCGGCCGGCTGAAAAAAAGCGGGACCGCGCTTGTCATTCCGCGTGCCTTAAAATTATATGACGGCGGCGGTTACAGAGTTTATTTTGTTTTGAAAGTCACGCAAAATCCCTATAACGACCGGGGAAAAATATATGCGTATATAAAAAAAACGGATCGCTCCGATTTCGGCCGCAGGATAGCCGGCCTGTTCAAAATACTCGAAGGGCTCGGACTGGAAGTCACGCCCGAGTTCGGCGGCCCGTCCGGCGGCTCCGTCGATGGCCGAGGAAGGCCGCAGGGTTTCATCGCAGGCTACGCCGCGCAGCTTCATTCCGATCGTGCAGCTTTTTACCCGTCAACGTTCGTAATGCCCCGCAAAACCGGATTTAAAGACGGAGCCGGCGAAGCAGCTCGCCTTTTATCCGAAATAATCGCGCAGGGATACCTTTTGAGCTCCCGCTCCCGGTTATATTCAGCCTCCGGGGCGCCTGTGAAAAAATGGAATTACGAATGCGGCAACGACGACCGCGTTTTTCTGTCTTACGGACCGGGTATAACATACTCGGATCCGGAGTCGTGCATGTTCGTTCTTTCGCCCGAGGTCATGTTCCTCGGGGACGTTGAATTCACCGACCGCGATACTTTTTATTTCAAGCCGCGCGTCATCGGCCGTGATCCGCTTTCAGAGGCGTGGCATTCTTCGTTCAATGAAAATCCGCGGGAGGTCAATGAAAATATAAAATCGTCTGTTATAGAATTCAACCGCGCCGGCGGGCTTGAAACTCCCGAAGGCCGTGCCGGTTATATAAAAAATCTGGATCGTTTCTGGCTGGAAGAAGGCCTCTTTTACACTTCGCCTCTGGCTTCCGCCCTCTATGATAAATTCAACAATGAAGTGAAGGCGCCGGACCTGGTATTTCTCGACAAATTCGCCGAATGCCTCATCGCCGACGCCGCGGTGTGCGAAAACGTGGTCGCGGCCCTTAAAAAAGACCACGGGATCGATCATTTCGCGGGCGTGCCGGCGGGCGATTTCGTCTTTCCGGCTTACTGCGTAAGGGAACACAGGCCCGACGGAGATAAAACTGACCTGCACATCAGGTACGCCTACCTGGAATATATTCTCCGCGAGGCCCGCAGGCCTGAATTTTTAGCTCTCGCCCTCGCCCGGAAAGAAAAGGACCTGTATTCGTATATCAGAATATTACAGGAAGCCTCCGCCGTCCTGGAGAAGATAACCTCGTCGCCGGAATACGCCGTTTCGAAAAAACTCCGCCGTACGCTCAGAAAAATTCCGCTGTCTTCGTCTCTTTACGCGGTTTATCTTGAAAAATACCGGTGGTGGCTCGATCCGTCCGAAGAAAAGACGCTCGCGGCCTACGAAGCGGGCCCGATCGGCGAAGCGCGCCTTCAGAATATAACGCGCGAGATCGCCGCGGCGCTGGAAAAAATTTCGGGCCATGCAGAAAAAATATCCGTCAGGGCGCGTTACGCTAAAAAGGAAGATTACGCTAAATATATAATTTACAAGGACGGCGAACTCATAATAGACTTCGCTTTCCTGTCCATGGTCCGATACCGATGCGGAACGGACGGGGTTTATCATCTGCTCGCGCAGGAACTCGCCGCCGACTTCCGGCCGGGGGACGACCCGTTCGCTCTGGCGGAGCGCTCGCTTGCCGCCTTGGGCAGAAAGCCGGCGTATGAGGAACTTTGCAACGCCCTGCAGGTTTCGAAGGAAAGGCGCCGGGCCGTAAAAGAACGCGCCGTAAAGGCTTTGCGCTGATCCGCGCTTTACGCATCCACGGTCTTTTTTTACTTACCGTTCATATTTACTGCAATTTACTGCAATTTTTCTTGACTTATATTATATATTTTTATATACTAACAGCAAAAAAATAAAATAGAATCTTGTATTTTAGTATCTGAAATTTTATTTAACGCAAAATCAGGGGTGTCTCATGAAATACGATAAAATTATTGTTAAAACAGAACTTCCGGGTCCGATATCGAAGAAAATAATCGCCGTTGACGAAAAATTCGTCTCTCATTCCTATACCAGAGATTACGGCATGGTCGCCAAACGCGGCGAGGGCGCATTCGTTGAGGATCCCGACGGCAACGTATTTCTTGATTTTTCAGCCGGAATAGCGGTCTGCTCGACCGGCCACTGCCATCCCGAAATAGTCGAGACCATTAAAAAGCAGAGCGAAGAGCTCATACATATGTCCGGCACCGACTTCTATTATGAAACGCAGGTCAATCTGGCCGAGAAGATGTCGAAGATAGTTCCCATCGAAAACTCTTCCGAGTCAAACCCCGTAATGTCGTTTTTCGGCAATTCCGGCGCGGAAGCCATCGAAGCGGTCATCAAGATAGCGCGCAACAAACGCCGTGTCCCCCGTATGCTCGCGTTCATCGGGGCTTTTCACGGCCGCACCATAGGCGCTCTCTCGCTCAACGGTTCGAAGATCCGCCACCACGAACATTTTCATCCGCTGCTTCCCGGCGTCGTGCACGCGCCCTACGCTTACTGCAAACGCTGCCCCTACGGCGCGAAATATCCCGGCTGCAATCTTGAATGCGTAGATTTTATCAAAAAAACCTTGCTGGCCAAAATTATATCGCCCGACGATATTTCCTGCCTGATCATGGAAGCGGTCCAGGGCGAAGGCGGATACGTCGTCCCGCCCGTCGAATTCGTTAAAGCTATCCGCGATCTGACCCGCGAACACGGCATCCTTCTGGCCGTCGACGAGGTCCAGTCCGGCATGGGCCGCACCGGCAAAATGTTCGCCATCGAGCATTTCGGCGTTAACCCCGATATCATGGCCATTGCGAAGGGCATAGCTTCGGGGCTTCCGCTCTCGATTACCTGCGCCAACCGCGAAGTAATGAACTGGAAGCCCGGCGCGCACGCGTCGACATTCGGCGGCAATCCCGTGGCCTGCGCCGCGGCTAACAAAACGATCGAACTTCTTGAAAAAGGCATTCTCGCCAACGTCAATACCGTCGGCGCATACCTTAAATCGAAGCTCGTCGAGATGCAGGCTAAGTACGAATTCATCGGCGACGTGCGCGGCCTCGGCCTGATGCTCGCCATCGAGATCGTTGACAACAAAAAAGATTTCAACCCCGATTGCGTGCTGCGCGATAAAATATTGCACGCGGCTTTCGCGAAAGGCCTTATAATCCTCGGCTGCGGCCCGAACAGCGTCAGGTTCGCCCCGCCGCTTATAGTCACCAAAGAGCATATCGACATGGTCTGCGGCGTTCTCGAAAGCGTTTTCGCCGGCCTGAAAAAATAAGCACCCGGAGGAAAATTTTATATGTTTAAAAATATACTTCTGCCCGTCGACGGGTCCGAATACGGTTTGTCCCAGGTGAAGCACGCGATCGATCTCGCGAAGACGTACAACGGAAAGATAATGCTGCTTCACGTGGTCGATATCAAGATAGTCGAAGGCCCTCTTCTGCGCGATCTCACGTTTCTTTCTGAGGCGGTCACCGATTTCGAATACCATAACGAGATCAAAAGCTCCCTCGAGGAAAAGGGAAAGCTGATACTGCAGAAAATAGGCGCGGTATGCGAAGAGGCGCAAGTGGCGTTCGAAACGAAACTCCTGCCAGGAATCATTTCGAATACTATAGCCGAAAACGCCAAAATGGCGGATATCGTGATCATGGGCAAGCGCGGCGAGAATGCGGCTTTCGGAACGGCCTTTCTCGGCACCGTCGCCGAAGCGGCCACCAGGCTTTCTAATAAGCCGGTCATGCTCGTCGACGAAGTTTACAAAAAGGTCGAAAAAGTGCTTTTCGCCTACGACGGCACGGCGTCGTCGAATAAGGCGCTGCAGCTTCTGGCGCAGATGGCGCTGGCTTCTAAATACGAGCTTACTGTCATCAACGTCTCCGACGAGGAATCCGAAGGAAGGACCATACTCGAAGAGGCCGTTTCATACCTTGAAAGTTATAACATAAAACCGGAGCAGATATTGAAAAGCGGCGACGTCGTGAACGTCATAATCGAATCGGCCGAAGCGGCCGGTTACGACGCGATCATGATGGGCGCCTACGGACATTCCGCGATCCATCAGATGCTGCTGGGCTCGATCACGACGCTGCTGGTCAGGGCGGCGAAGGTGCCGGTAGTTTTATACAGATAACCTCAGAATTTTGTTCATCTAGAACGGAGAAAATTTATGTCAAGCGACCCGGGCCGCGAAATAGAAGAAAGCGAACTTCACAAATATAACGCGGTTGTCCAGAGGGTGGAGCGGGGCTCCATAGCGTCCAGAGCGGGTATCAAGGCGAAGGATCGCATAATATCTATAAATTCGCATATACTCAGCGACCTTATCGACTATAATTTCTGCGTGGGCGACGCGAACGTCAAGGTCCTGCTCGAAAGAGGCCGGGGCGAACTGATCGAGTTCGACATCGAAAAAGATTACGACGAAGACCTCGGCGTTGCCTTCGAAAGCCCGGTTTTCGACTCCATAACCAGGTGCGCCAATTCGTGCATGTTCTGCTTTATGGACCAGATGCCGGACGGCCTTAGAAAATCGCTTTACCTCAAGGATGAAGACTACAGGCTCTCCTTTTTATACGGCAACTTCATAACCATGACCAGAATGAACGAGGAAGATTTCGAGCGCATCAAATCGCTTTATTTATCGCCGCTTTACATATCGGTGCATACGACCAACACCAGGCTCAGAAAGCAGATATTGAAAAGCCATAAGGCCGAAAACATCATCAAGCAGCTCGAAGAACTGACGTCTTCCGGCATAGCCATTCACACCCAGGTGGTTCTTATGCCCGAGGTGAACGACGGCGACGAGCTGATCAAGACCATCGAAGACCTTTCGTACTTCTATCCGCAGCTCGAAAGCATCGGCATAGTGCCGGTAGGCCTCACGCAGTACCGCGAAGGCCTGGCCCCGCTGCGAGAGTTCACCGAAAAAGAGGCGCGCGCGGTCATCGCCATGATCAAGCCCTACCAGAAGAAATTCCGCCGCCGCTTCGACAAAAATTTAATATACCTCGCCGACGAATTTTATTACAAGGCGGGCGAGCCCCTTCCTGAAGGGTTCGAATACGATGATTACCCGCAGTACGAGAACGGTATAGGCATCGCGCGCTATTTTTACGACGAATATCACGCGAATTTAAGTAAAATCCCATCGAGGATCAAATATCCCAAAAAATTCAGCATGGTAACCGGGAAACTCGGCACCATGGCTCTGGCGAATATAGTTCACGACCTTAATTCGCGCGTGGCCGGGCTCGAAATAAAACTCGAGACCGTCGAAAACAAATTTTTCGGGGGCGGCGTCACCGTCACGGGCCTTCTCACGGGCCGCGACGTCATCGACCATTTCATGAAAAAACCGAAGGAAATTCCTGAAACGATAATCGTTCCGTCGGTGATGCTCAACGAAGAAATTTTCCTCGACGATATAACCGTGGATTCGCTCAAAAGCGAGCTTTCGACGAGCGTGGAAGTGGTCGAAAGTAATTTCAAAAGCCTTCTGGATTATATTTTAAAATAACAACCATCACAAGAAAACTGACTAAAAATCACTAGCGACGGGAGAAAAAATGTTAGCAAAAGCTGTAATTATAGGCCGGCCAAACGTGGGAAAATCCACGCTCTTCAACAGAATTATAGGCAAAAGGCGCGCGCTCACCCATGAAACGCCTTATCTCACCCGCGACGCGCTTATCGAGACGATAGCATGGAACGATATAAAGTTCGAAGTTATCGATACCGCCGGCATGGACGTCAACGTAAAAAACAAACTTAACACCAGTATAATCGGATTTTTAAAATCCTACATCGAAAAGGCCGACATCATATTTTTCGTAGTGGACGGCTTTTCCCAGATCACCCTGCTCGACGATCAGATCGTCAATCTTCTCAGGCGCTCCGGCAAAAAAATAGTGCTGGTCGTAAATAAGGTCGACGATCCCAAATCGATCAAACTCAATTTCGAGTTCAACAAATTCGGAATGAAAGACGTGTTCTTCGTTTCGGCCATACACGGTACCGGCGTCGCCGACCTTCTGGATTTCGCGGCCGCGTATTTCAAGGAGGAGGGCTTCAGGACATTATCTAAAAAAGCGCCCGCGCCCAAACCGCCCGCGGCGGAAGAAAAGAAAAGCCGGTCTAAAAGAGGAGCGGCCGCCTCAACCGTGGCGAAAAGCAAAAAAACGCCCGTGGCCGAAGAATACGAAGAACTCGAAGAGTTCGACCCGAACGCCGATATCGACGATGACGATCCGGACGCCGTACTGCAAAAGCAGAAACTCGAGCAGAAGGGGCTTCTTATAAAAAAGACCATCGACATAGCCCTGGTGGGCCAGCCGAATTCCGGTAAATCCTCGTACCTGAATAAAATTTTAGGGTACGAGCGCACCCTCGTCCACGATGAGCCGGGCACCACGCGAGATTCCATAGACACGCTTCTGAGCTTCGAGGGCCGCGACATCAACCTTATCGACACCGCGGGAGTCCGCAAGAACACTTCTTCGTACGACAATATCGAATTCTATTCGGTGAAGCGCTCGATCGCGAGCCTTGAAAAAGCCGACGTGGCGATTATTCTTATCGACATCACCAAGGGCATAACTTTCCAGGACAAGCACCTGCTCGACCTGGCTTTCGAAAACGGTAAGGGCGTCGTGATAGCGATAAATAAAGTTGACCTGGTCAAAAAAAGCGAACTGGAGAACCTGTCGAAAGAAATAATCGATTACCTGCACGAAGAATTTCCCGATTCGGCCAGCGCACCGAAATTTTTCATAAGCGCGCAGAAAGGCGTGAACGCTTTCGCGCCGCTGCAGAAGGCTATCGAAATATACGAAAAGGCGGTTAATTCGGCGATAACAACATCGGTTCTTAATTCGTATCTTACCGAGATCGTCTCGCTCCATCCGCCGGCGTCATATAAGGGCAAACCTCTCAAAATATATTATTCGACCATAATCGCCCGCACGCCGCCGACGTTCATATTGTTCGTCAACGACCCGCGCTACGTTTCCAGCGCCTATAAACGTTACATTATCAATAAATTCAGGGCCGCGTTCGAGTTCGAAGGTTATCCCGTCAGGCTGCTTTTCAAAAAGAGCCTTTCGCGCGATAAAGCCGTCGAAAGAGGCAGCGAGCGGCGCGGGAAAAGATAACGGTGGATAATTTGCACGAGGCGGCCGCTTTCATAGCGCTGAGCTATTTAATAGGGTCCATCCCGACGGCTTTTTTATTTGGAAAAATTTTAAAAAATGTCGATATAAGAAAAGAAGGATCGGGTAATATCGGCGCTTCGAACGCTTTGCGCGTGCTCGGCGCTAAAATAGGCGTCATGGTAATGGCGTTCGATATTTTTAAAGGTTTTTTTCCGCTTTACCTGGCGAAAATTAAAGCCGCCCCGGGCGCGGCTTCGGAACCATATCTTCTGGCTGTGGGTTTCGCGGCGGTCATCGGGCACATGTTCCCGGTTTTCCTGAAATTCAGGGGCGGAAAGGGAGTCGCGACGACGGCCGGTTTTTTTCTGGCGCTGGCGCCGAAGGCCACCGGTCTTTGCATAGTCGTCTGGGCGGCGCTCGTGGCCGTTTCAAAAATGGCTTCGGTCGGATCGCTCGCCGCGGCGGCGCTGCTTCCTTTCGCGGTTTATTATCTTGACGGCGCCACTGTTTTTTTGACGGCCGTTTCCGCCGTGATGGCGGCCCTGGTGATAATAATGCACCGCAAGAACGTTAAAAATCTTATCGCCGGAAAAGAATTGAAGATAAATCAAAAACCGCCGTCGCGCGGCGAAGAGCAGAAAATAGAAAAAGAACCGGAAAAGTAAAAATTAACGCGCGCCGGCAGGAAAAATAACCCCGGTTTTAAAGTGGTGATTTTATAATGAGCGTCCATCAAACGGTTTCGATAATAGGTGCGGGCGCGTGGGGAACCACGCTGGCCTGCATGATAGCCCGCAAGGGCATCAAGGTCAAAATATGGGCATATAAAAAAGAGACCTGCGAAAACATAAATAAATTCCGTGAAAACCGCGAATTTCTCGCCGGAATAGCTATACCGGCGGGCGTTTCGGCCTCAGGAGAGCTTCCGGACGTGATCGACGGTTCGCGTTTCGTGATCCTCGCCTCGCCTTCGCATACGCTGAGGCCGCTTCTCAAGAAAATAGCGCCGCTGGTCGGCGATAAGAACAATTTCATTTCGGTGATCAAGGGCATCGAAGAAAACAGTTTTAAATGCGTTTCCGAGATCGTTTCCGAAGAGTTCGAAAAATTGCCGGGCCTCGAAAAGATCAGAACGAAGATAGCCGTGGTTTCGGGACCCAATCTGGCCCGCGAGATCGCGGCCGGGCTTCCGTCTTCGACCGTCGTCGCTTCCAGGTCTGAAAAATTGAGGGAAGAGGCGCAGGCGCTTTTATCGAACGACAGATTCCGCGCCTACACCTCCGATGACGTCGCGGGCCTCGAGTACGGCGGCTCGCTCAAAAACATTATGGCCATAGGCGCGGGCATCTGCGACGGGCTCAGCTACGGCGACAACACCAAATCAGCTTTTCTTACCAGGGCGCTTCGCGAAATGGTTATGATAGGCGAACTCAAGGGCGCCCGCCGCGACACGTTTTACGGGCTGTCCGGCGTCGGCGACCTTTTCGCGACGAGCTTCTCGAAGTTCTCGCGGAACCGCTCGTTCGGCGAAAAGATCGCCATCGGCATGAGCCGTACGGCGGCCGAATCCGCGATAACCGGCATCGCCGAAGGCGTTCATACTGCCCGCGCGGCATATCTTTTCGGCAGGAAAGAAAAACTCGAATTTCCAGTCATAAACGAAATTTACAGAATCATATATGAGGACAGGGCGCCGGCGGAATCGGTTATGGCCCTGATGAGCAGAACTTTAAAAGGCGAACTCGAGTGAGGTTTTGGAGCGAATGATAAAGGTTAACAAAAACGGCTTTGACGACGAAGACGAACTTTATAATTCGGGCGGCGGGAACAACGGCCGGGAAACGTCTCCTTCAGGCGGCGCCGGCCCCGGCCCCGGCGAAGGCGGCGACGATCCCGCCGGCGAAGGCTACGCGGTCACCGGCGGGGTTCGCCATTATGAAACCGCCGAAGACGCGGGCGAAGAGCATGAAGACCACGAATCCGCTTTTAAAAAGACATTCGTATATCTTTCTTACGCTATAATATTGGCTACGCTGGTCGCGCTGTGCTTTTTCCTTTATCAGGTCAAAGTGGTCCTCGACGACCCATGCGTTCCAAATAACGTATTTTTTCTGAATGAGAACCTCGGCGGAACCAACTATAAAAGCCTGGACCGCGTCGTGATCGCCATAGCCGATAAAATAGGCCGCAGGCCTATATATTTAAGCGCCGCCGGAACCGATTTCGTCATATCGCCCGCCCGGGATATCGATTTCAAGATCGACACCGGCATGATATGCGATCAGGCGCTGAAGGTCGGCAATCAGGGAAACCTCTTCCAGCGCGTCAAATATAAGATCCGGCTCAAGACCGGGCGCATGAAGGTAAGCCTTCCCTGCCGATACTTTTTCAACCGCACGAAACTCGAGACAAAATGCGCGCTGATAGCCGAAAGGCTCAATTCGTCTCCGAAAAGCGCCACTATCGTCGAACTCGGGAACGGATATAAAAGGATCGAAAGGGACGCGCCGGGCGTTCGCGTTTCGCCGGAGGATATATACCGCCAGATAAAAAACGAGTTATCGGAGCTTGCGTCTTCGAACTTCGCAGCCATCGCGGTCGAGCATGAACAGATCAGGCCGGCGGTAAGCCTCGCCGATAAATTGAGCCAGCTTAATTCGACCGAACTCATTTCGAGGTTCGAGACCTCATATATCACCGATAATCCCAGCGCCTCCATCAACGCGGAAAACGCAGCAGCCGCGCTTGACGGGCTCATTTTAAAGCCTCTCGAAGTGTTTTCTTTCAATAAATTCATGGGCGCCGTTAAATATAAGAACGAGCGCGACGCCGCTATCTTCAACTCGAACAGGCTGGGTTTTTTCCCCGACGTCTCGGGCGGCATAGGAGTTTTCGCGTCGGCCCTCTATAACGCGGTCCTTACGACGCGCGCCGAGGTGCTCGAGCGTTTCAACCACACCAATTACGACGAAAAGCACGCCTACTGCCAGCCCGGCCGCGACGCTCAGGTCATTTTCGGCTCAAAGGATCTCAAATTCATGCTCTCGAAAAATTCGGCCCCGCTTATTATTCTGAGCGAGGCGCAAAAGGGCTCGCTGCGCTTTTTGGTCTACGGCCGCAAGCCGGCCGGCGAAACGGTGGTAATCGAAACCGCCGAGGTCAACGTGAGCGCTCCTGCCGAAAAACGCCTTAAAGATTATTCTATGAGAAAAGGCGAGGAGAAGGTCGAGCAGGAAGGCCTTCCTGGCTATGAAGTGAAGACCGTCAAGATCGTCAGCGTGAACGGCGAGCAGAATTACCGCAGCGTCATATCGACCGATATTTACGCGTCCGTTCCCAGGGTTATAAGGGTCGGCGACTCGTCCGACGAATAAAGATCTTCGGCCGCGGCTTTCAGGTGAAACTCAAGGCGGCGTGCGGCCTTAAAATATAATGTTGACTTTTAAGGGGTGTTTATAGTAAAATAAATGAAATTTAATTCAGTATGTTGTTTCAGGCCTCAAAGGCCGATGATTATCGCCATATTGACGCTCGCTGCGGCGCTCGTGCTCGCGGGTATCGGCGCGGCTTCGGCCGAAGAGTACAGGTGTCAGAAAACCATAGGCGCGTACGGCGCCAAAGACGCCGGATTATATTATCCGTGCGGCGTCGCGCTCGATTCGGTCGGCAACGTCTACGTTACCGACTGGCGCAATAAAAAGGTGAGCAAGTTCAATCAGGAAGGCAAGTTCGTATTGAACTTCGAGTCGAAGGCCAGGGTTTACATGAAACTTAAAGGCCCGGCCGGCATTGCCATAGACTCCGCCGATAATATTTTCGTCGTCGATCAGTACGCGGCGAAGGTGTTCAAGTATAACACCAAAGGCGAATATATAGGTTCTTTCGGAAATTACGGCAGCGCGAGCGGAAAGTTTTTAAACCCGCGCGGTATCGCCTGCGACGGCGCCAATAATATTTACGTGGCCGATCACGACAACTTCCGTATACAGAAGTTCAGCCAGAAGGGCGAGTATATAAGCGAATTCAAATATATGGGGCTCGACACCCGCAAACTCGCCAGGCCCCGCGGAGTGGCGTGCGACGCCCAGAACAACGTGTACGTAGTGTATTCCGATATCAACAAACTCGCGATTTTTTCGCCGGACGGCAAGATGACCGTTGATTTCGGAGAAGAAGGCTCGCAGCCGGGGCAGTTCATGAATCCCCGTTACGTGGCCTGCGACAACATCGGAAACGTTTACGTGACCAGCTACAAGAATCATCGGGTCCAGAAGTTTTCGAAAGACATGAAATTTCTGGCGGCGTTCGGCGAATTTGGAAAGAAGAACGAGCAGTTCCGAAATCCCGAAGGAATATGCGTGGACGTTTCGGGCAACGTTTACGTGGCAGACGCGCTCAACGACAGGATATCGAAGTGGGAGCCGGAAGAGCATATCAAGCATCTCAACTGGGCGGCCCTGTTCGAAAAAAAAGGCATGATCTCCGACGCCGTAAAGGAGTACGAGCAGATATTGAAAATGCGTCCCGGCGACGCTAAAATAACCGCCACGATAATCGAGCTGAGTCTTAAGGCGGCTAAAAAATGCCAGATCGATAAAGATATCGAAGGGGCGAAAAAATATTACCGCGAAGTGCTGAGGCTTAATCCGCTTAACGAGGCGGCGATAAGGGAAATGAAAGATCTCAACGAAGGCGGGCGAGAGCAGAAGGACGAAAAAAAGCAGAACTTCGTGATAGGCCTGCTGATAGTTCTGGCGGTGCTGATTTCCATGATAATGACGTTCAAAAATGTTTGAGCGGAGCTGAAATAGTTATGATATTATTCGAGAACCAACTTTATTTGGAATTTCCCGCGAAGAGGGATTATATCGATTTCGTGTCGAACAAGGTAGTTTCGTCGATAAACACGATAGCGCAGGAAGTACATTCGCAGAATATAACCGACGAGCTGACCATGTCGCAGGACCTTAACATTTTCGGTTTCGGCATGAATCTTTCCATCGACGAGGCGCTGAAAAACGCCATAGTCCACGGAAATAAATCGGACCCCCGGAAAAAGGTGGCGCTTTCATATTACATAAACTCTGAAAAACTCGAAATAATAGTCCGCGACGAGGGCATAGGGTTCGACCACAAAAATTACAAGTCGCTCGCCGAGGTGGACGCGGAGGCCGGGCGCGGGCTGCTGCTGATAGGCAACTTCATGGATGAGATAATATTCAACGACCCCGGAAATGAAATTAAAATGATAAAATATTTAGGAAAAAGTAAAACGGCAAGGGAGGACTTTTAATGGAAATAACCACCAAAGACTGCAACGACGTGAAGGTGGTCAGCTTTAAAGGCCGAATTGTCTACGATACCGAAGAGATCGTGAAACGCGAAACTGAAAAGCTCGTGAAAGGCCCGGTTAAAAACCTGGTTTTCAACTTCGGCGAGTTGACCTATATCAACTCATCGGGACTCGGCCTTCTGATCAACGTTTTGAAGCAGGTTCGCGCCGCGAAGGGCGACGTGAAACTTTCCAATCTCCGTCCGGAGCTCATGGAACTGTTTAAAATCACGAGCCTTAATTCCGTCTTCGACATATCGCCCGACGAAGAAACGGCAGTTAACAAATTCATCAAGAAATAACTTTTTGAATTCATATTTTTTCATCAACACGGCCCGGCGGTTGAAACAATTGCCGGCGCTGGTTTTCGTTATATTTACGCCGAAATGAGGATAAATTATTAATGGGTACTTCGCATATCAGGAATTTCTCGATAATAGCCCATATAGACCACGGAAAGTCGACTCTGGCCGACAGGATCCTTGAGATCACGGGTGCTGTGGCCATGCGCGACATGTCAGCCCAGCTCCTGGATTCGATGGACCTCGAACGCGAGCGCGGCATAACCATTAAGGCTTCCGCGGTCCGCTTCGATTATAAAGCGAAATCGGGCGAAACATACCTTATGAACCTCATCGACACTCCCGGCCACGTCGATTTTACCTATGAGGTCAGCCGCGCTCTGGCGGCCTGCGAAGGGGCCCTTCTGGTCGTGGACGCCACGCAGGGCGTGGAAGCGCAGACGGTAGCCAATATGTACCTCGCGCTCGAGAACAACCTCGAAATAATTCCCGTCATAAATAAGATCGACCTTCCCTCGGCCATACCGGACCACGTCGAAGAAGAGATCGTGAAGGTCCTCGGCATCGACCACATAAAGCCGCCCAGGATCTCGGCGAAGGAAGGAACGAACATCGACCAGGTGCTCGAAAGCATCGTGATCAACGTGCCGCCGCCGAAAGATAACGCCCATCTTCCTCTCAGAGCGCTGGTTTTCGATTCGTTTTACGATTCATATAAAGGCGTCATAGCCTACATTCGCGTCTTCGACGGCGAAATCAAAAAAGGCCAGAAGATCAGGTTCATGGCTAATAACAAAGAATACGAAGTCATGGAAACAGGTATGCTTATGCCCAAAATGACCGAGGTCGGCTCGCTTTCGAGCGGCCACGTCGGCTACATCGCGGCCAACGTCAAAACCGTCAGCGACCTTCGCATCGGCGACACGGTCACCTCCTTTGAAAATCCCGCAAAAGAGGCTCTTCCCGGCTATAAAGACATCAAGCCCATGGTCTTCTGCGGAGTTTACCCCGTAGACAACACTAAATACGAGGTCCTCAGGGAGGCCCTCACCAAATATAAGCTCAACGACTGTTCGGTCAATTTCGAGCCCGAAAACTCAGTTGCGCTCGGTTTCGGTTTCAGGTGCGGCTTTCTGGGGCTGCTGCACATGGACGTCTTTCAGGAACGAATCGAGCGCGAATACGGCCTGGAAGTAATAACCACTGCGCCTTCGGTCAAATACCGCGTCATAACCAGAAAGGGCGAAGAACTGTATTTCGACAACCCTTCGAAAATGCCTGATCCGGCCGAGATAGAAAAATCGTACGAGCCTTTCATAAAGGCGATAATCTTCACGCCGAAAGACTATGTGGGCACGATCATGGACCTGACGCGCGAGCGCCGGGGAACTTACCTGAGCATGGATTACATCGACGATAAAAGAGTTAGCCTGCATTACGAAATGCCGCTGGCAGAAATGGTCATAGATTTTTACGACAAACTCAAATCGCGCACTAAAGGCTACGCTTCACTCGATTACGAACTCGGCGAATATAAAGAGTCCGACGTCGTGAAGATAGACATCCTTCTCAACAACGAGCCCATAGACGCGCTTTCATTCATAACCCACAAGGATTTCGCTTATCAGCGGGCTAAAATTTTATGCGAGAAACTTAAAAAATCAATACCGCGCCAGCTTTTTGTCATCCCGATACAGGGCGCGATCGGCAACAAGATCATTTCGCGCGAAACCATAGGCGCTCTCAGGAAGGATGTAACCGCAAAATGCTATGGAGGCGACATCTCGCGCAAGAGAAAACTGCTCGAAAAGCAGAAGGAAGGCAAAAAGCGCATGAAGATGGTCGGGACCGTCGAAATACCGCAGGAGGCGTTCATGTCGCTTCTGCAGATAGGCGAAGAAGAGTAAAAACAGTTGATAGAGAACAGAGAATAGAGAATAGAGAATAGAGAACAGTTAAGGTATGTTGAAAATAATATAATAAATTAT
>Ga0209212_1001455_pt1 | contig 38120 bp, 26 predicted proteins | sample RifGroC2_FD_183996 | JGI IMG/M metagenome (GOLD analysis project Ga0209212, IMG submission 183996) | Groundwater microbial communities from Rifle, Colorado, USA - Groundwater C2 (SPAdes) (version 2) | ecosystem: Environmental > Aquatic > Deep subsurface > Groundwater | place: Rifle, Colorado...
TCCGTATCCAGCGGAGGGCCTTTTGTCCATCTGGACCCGCCCCGCGCCTCTAAAACAAGCCCCCGGTATTTTTGAGAAAGAGGTTTTCAAGCCTGCTCAAATATGTTAATTTGCCCAGTCAAGTTTCGGCCCGGCGCAGACGCCTGCTCCCGGCTTTTTGTTGCCCGCCGGCCCGGGTCCGCAGCGGCTCATCCCGTATCGCCGCCGCGATCAGATAGTTGAGAGCGCGTTTTTGCACGTTAATATCGGGCGGCTGAAGAGGAACCGACCGGCCAGGACCTGGAACACGCCGTCCAGCCCTTGAGCCGGCTCAGTTTTTCCCCGGCTATCCCGCATTGCCAGAAAGAGGTTCGTTAAATGCTTGATCAACTGAACAAGGTATCGGTAAACATCGAAGACGAGATGAAGCGCTCCTACATGGACTACGCCATGTCGGTCATCGTGGGACGCGCGCTTCCGGACGTGCGCGACGGGTTGAAGCCGGTGCACCGGCGCTGCCTGTACGCCATGTACGACATGAGCAACGACTGGAACAAGCCGTACAAGAAGTCGGCCCGCGTGGTCGGCGACGTCATCGGCAAGTACCACCCGCACGGCGACACCGCGGTCTACGACACGCTGGTGCGCATGGCCCAGGACTTCTCGCTGCGCTACCCGCTGGTGGACGGCCAGGGGAACTTCGGCTCCATCGACGGCGACCGTCCGGCCGCCATGCGTTACACCGAGATCAGGATGGAGCAGCTGGCCCACGAGCTTCTGGCGGACCTGGAAAAGGAAACCGTCGAGTACGGCCCCAACTACGACGACTCCCTGAAAGAGCCGCTGGTGCTCCCCTCCAAGTTCCCCAACCTCCTGGTGAACGGCTCTTCCGGCATCGCGGTCGGCATGGCGACCAACATACCGCCCCACAACCTCTCCGAGGTGATCGACGGCATCGTGGCGGTGATCGACAACCCGCAGCTCTCCTTCGAGGAACTGGTGGAGCACATACCGGGCCCCGACTTCCCGACCGGCGGCTTCATCTACGGCCGCGAGGGGATCATGTCCGCCTACCGGACCGGCCGCGGCATCATCCAGATGCGCGCCAAGGTGGTGATCGAGACCCAGAAGAAGACCGAGCGCCAGTCCATCGTGGTGGTGGAGATCCCCTACCAGGTGAACAAGGCGAGGCTGGTCGAAAAGATCGCGGAACTGGTCAAGGAAAAGAAGCTGGAGGGGATCTCGGACCTGCGCGACGAGAGCGACCGCGAAGGCATGCGGGTGGTCATCGAACTGAAGAAGGACGAGAACCCGACCATCATCCTGAACCACCTCTACAAGCAGACCCAGATGCAGTCCTCCTTCGGCATCATCATGCTGGCCATCGTGAACAGCCGGCCGCGCATCCTGAGCCTGAGAGAGACCATCGACTTCTTCGTCGAGCACAGGAAGGAGATCGTCACCCGGCGCACCATCTTCGACCTGAAAAAGGCCGAGGCGCGCGCCCACATCCTGGAAGGCCTGAAGATCGCCCTGGACAACCTGGACGAGGTGATCGCGCTGATCAAGGCGAGCGCCTCGCCGGCCGACGCGAAAGTCGGGCTCATGGAGCGCTTCGCGCTCTCCGACCTGCAGGCGCAGGCCATCCTGGACATGAGGCTGCACCGCCTGACCGGCCTTGAGCGCGACAAGATCATCGACGAGCTGAACGAGATCCGCAAGTACATCGCCCGTTTGAAGGAGATCCTGGCCTCCGAGGCCGAGATCCTGAAGATCATCGTGGGCGAGCTGATCGAACTCAAGGAGAAGTTCGGCGACAGGAGAAGGAGCGAGATCGTGCTGCAGACCGCCGACATCTCGCTGGAGGACACCATCGTCGAGGAGGACATGGTGGTCACCATCTCGCATACCGGCTACATCAAGCGCAACGCCGTCGCCCTGTACCGGGCCCAGCGCCGCGGCGGCAAGGGCAAGACCGGCATGAAGACCAAGGAAGAGGATTTCGTCGAGCAGCTCTTCATCGCCTCCTCCAAGGACTACCTGATGTTCTTCACCGACGCGGGCAAGGTCTACTGGCTCAAGGTGTACGAGATCCCGGAAGCCGGGCGCGCGGCGCGCGGCAAGGCGATCGTGAACCTCTTGAACCTGGCCTCCAACGAGAAGATCACCACCATCCTGCCGGTGAAGGAGTTCGTAGAGGACAAGTTCATCATGATGGCCACCAGAAACGGCGTGGTCAAGAAGACCAACATGATGGAGTACTCGCACCCCAGGGTGGGGGGCATCATCGCCCTGAACCTGGACGAGGGGGACAAGCTCATTTCGGTGGCGCTCACCGACGGGCGCCAGGACGTCCTGCTCGCCTCGAAAAACGGCATGGCCATCCGCTTCAAGGAGGAGGACGTGCGCACCGTGGGCCGCGTCTCGCGCGGCGTGCGCGGCATGAGCCTGGACGAGGACGACCTGGTGATCGGCATGGCCATCCTGAACGAGCACTTCACCGACTCGACGCTCTTCACGGTCACCGAGAACGGCTACGGCAAGCGCACCGAGATCGGTGAGTACCGCTGCCAGTCGCGCGGCGGCAAGGGTGTCATCACCATCAAGACCACCGAGAGAAACGGCTGCGTGGTCGACATCAAGCAGGTCAACGACGACAACGACCTGATGCTGATCACGGACCAAGGGAAGATCCTGCGCGTGCAGGTATCCGGCTTCTCCATCATCGGGCGCAATACCCAGGGGGTAAGGCTCATGGTGAAGGAGGAGAACGAGAGGGTGGTCGCCGTGGCCCGACTGGCCGAGAAGGAAGAGCCCGAGGAGAGCGACTCCGAGGAAGGGGTGGAGGAAGAGGTCCTGGTGGACGAGCCGGGCGAGGAGTAGGCAGCCTCCCCTCCCCTGCCGCAATGGCGCAGGGGACTGGCTCCGCAGGTGCCTGTCCCCCTTCTGCCCCCTAACCCCCTGCCGCAAGGTGGGGACGGGGTTAGGCAGAGGATGGCCGGACGCCAGGGATGCAAATCTTCATTTGTTAGAGCCGAGCAATCGGCGTATCATGAGAAGCAAACAGCAGGGCAGCAGATCAAGAAGGGGCGGGCATGCGCCAAGTAGCTACCGTAGATAACTCCCTGAGGGAGCGCCGCAGGATCCTGGAACTGATCGCCAGGCTGAAAAGCCCGGAGATGTCCCTCTCGGAGATGGAGCAGATAGGCGTCAAGTTCCGTCAGGCGGGGCGGCGCGCCCTGGAGCCGCTGCTGCGCGAGCTCTGGCGCGAAAACTCCGGCGAGCTGATCACCAGGTACGCCTACCTGCTCGATTTCTTCGAGAGCGAAAGCTGGCTCGAGGAGCTGATCCAGATCGCGCTCAAGCGCCGCGACCTTCCCTCCGACGCCAAGGCGGCCCTTTTGATCGCCCTGGAAGGGTACGGCGTGGACGTCGATGCGCCGCCGTTCCAGGGGGAATTCGACGGGGTGGGGAAGAAGCTTTGCCACGTGGTGCAGGAAGGGATACGGCTCGAAGAAGAGGGGACGGTCAGCTTTCTGGACGAATTTCTCTCCTATCCCGCAGAGGTGCAGCAGGGCGTGATCCGGGAGCTCCCCAAGTCGGGTGACAGCCAGGCGACGCGCATGCTGGAAGCGATGCTCTGGCATGCGGACCGGGAGATCGTGCTGGCGGCCATCTCGTCCCTTGGGACCGTCAGGCAACCCATGGCTGCCGAGATCCTGGCGCGCTTTGCCGAAGACGGTGGCGCCGAATTTTCGGGCGAGGTCGAGAAGAGCCTGAGACGCCTCTCCTTTCTGGGGATAAAGCTGCCGGCGCGCACCCCTTCCCTACCCTTCCATGCCGCCTACGCCACCCCACCCGACGGCGACGGTTACCGCTCGCTGTTCATCTCCCGCTGGGTGCAGGAAGGCAAGCTCTCCGCCCTCTACATGCAGGTCCACGAGAGGCGCGGGCTGTTGGCGGCCTGGGGGGCGGCGGCGCTCACCGAGGAGGAGTTCCGGGCTGAGCTGGAGGGCTTCAGCGTGCAGGACGACCTGCAGGAGGTCCCCTGCGGCTACCTGCTGGAGCTGATACGCGACGCGCTGCACTACAGCCGCGACCTCTGCTATCTCCCTGCCGACTTCTACATGAGGCGCGGCATGTTCACCGGCCACGACCTGACCCCCGCCCCCTACCACCCCGACTTCGCCGAGTATGCCAAGGCGAGGGGGCTCAGCTATCGCCAGGGGGAGGAGATCTGCCGCGAGCTGTTCGCCGACCCCGTCTTCGAAGGGTGGTTCATGGCCTCCGAGCGGGTCTGCCAGTTCGCCGAGGAGTACAGAAGCGCGGAGCTGGGCGAGCAGGAACTGGTGCTGGAGCGTTTCTGCGCCGAGCTCCTGGCGCCCGAGGTGGAGCTGATCCGGGACCGGCTGCTGGCCGGGGCCGACTTCATGCGCCAGTGCGGCAGGGAGAAGGGCTTCGTCGGGCGCGTGGTGGCGCTGGCCGGAAGCCTGGTAGGGAACCCACTGCCGCACCATCTGCACCCCTTCCTGCGCGGCTTCGCGCTGGAGAGCATGGAGATCGCCCGGGAGGCGCTGGCGCAGGATGGCGACCAGGGGCTGCAGGCGGTCGAGGAGCTTTAGTCGGGTCCTCCCCCTCGGGTGAGATCAACGGTAACACGTTTCAAAATCCCATTAACAAGCGAGCGAATCATGCACGAGACGATAGCGGTAATTGGCGCCGGTAGCTGGGGAACCACGCTGGCCGATCTTCTGGCCAAGAAGGGACACGCGGTAACGCTTTGGGCCTACGAGCCGGAGCTGGTGCTGGAGATGCGGGAAAAGCGGGAGAACACCCTGTTCCTCCCCGGCATCCGGCTGAGCGACAACCTCTGCTTCACCAATGAACTGGCCGAGGCGTACCAGGGGTGCAGCATGATCCTCTGCGTGGTCCCCTCGCAGCTGGTGCGCAGGGTGATGGGCAACTCGCTCCCCTTCATCCCCCGGGACGCCGTGATCGTGAGCGCTTCCAAGGGGATCGAGGTGGATACGCTGGCCACGGTCTCCGAGATCTACCAGGAGATCCTCCCTCCCGAGCTCTACGCCAACTTCGCCGCCCTCTCCGGCCCGAGCTTCGCGCGCGAGGTGGCGCAGGAGATGCCGACGGCGGTGACCGCCGCCTCGGCCTCGGAGCAGGTCGCCCGCCGGGTGCAGGAGGCCTTCACCACCAGCTTCTTCCGGGTCTACCGCAACTCCGACGTGGTCGGTGTGGAACTTGGGGGTGCCATCAAGAACGTGATCGCCATCGCCGCCGGGATCTCCGACGGCCTGGGGTTCGGCTGCAACACCCGCGCGGCGCTGATCACCCGGGGACTGGCCGAGATGACCCGGCTGGGGCTCGCCATGGGGGCGCAGCCGGCCACCTTCGCCGGGCTGGCAGGCATGGGGGACCTGGTTCTCACCTGCACCGGGGATCTCTCCAGAAACCGCAGCGTCGGCATCCAGATCGGGCAGGGGAGGCAGCTCGCCGAGATCCTGGGCGAGATGCGCATGGTCGCCGAAGGGGTGAAGACCACGGAATCGGCCTTCAACCTGGCCAAGAAGCTCGGCGTCGAGATGCCGATCATCGACCAGATGTACCAGATGCTCTACCAGGACAAGCCGGCCCGCGAGGCGGTGCTGGAACTCATGACCAGAAACCTGAAGGCCGAAGGGGCTTAGCGCTCGCGACCCTAACGAGGACACAACTCTTACCAACACTCCTCCCCCCGGAGGGGGGAGGAGTGTTGGTAAGGGGGAAAGCAGCGCTACGCAGACCGCAGGGTTCCCCCTCCCTAGCCCTCCCCCTCCGGGGGAGGGGATCACGTCTCAATCTTTTCCAGTACAGGTTCGGCACATCTCGTTCCGTTAGCAGAGGATAGGCGATGCATCAACGTTTTGGCATAAGAACAAAACTGCTCCTGTCCATCCTCGCCATCCTGCTCATCTCCTATTCCACCCTGCTGTACTCCACCATGAAGACCCTGAGCGCCTCCCTGCGCACCGAGATCGACAAGAGCCTGGAGGCCAACCTCAGGTTCGCCCGCGGCCAGTACATGGAGCGGGCCAACATCGTAAAATACTCGCTGGTGCAGCCGTCGCTCTCGGACAACGTGCAGCGCTTCATGCGGGAAAAGGACGGCGCTGTGCTGGCCAAGCGGCTGGAGCGCTGGCACGGCGTGCTCCCCTTCCTGGAGTTCATGGTGGTGCTCGATGCCGACAAGCGGCTCTTGGCCCGGATCGGCGGCGCGGGGCACGGCCACCCCTTCAACCTTTCCGGGGTGGTGGACCAGACCCTGGCCAGCAGGAGAGCCATCGTCTCCACCGAGCTGATCCCGGCCGGGGTGCTGTGCCAGGCCGGAGTCGCCGACTACTGCGAGCCGAAGCTGCTAAAAAGCGAGGCGCTGGTGGTGACGGTCGCCATCCCGGTGATCGATGTCGACAGCACCCTTTTGGGGTGCATCGTCACCGGCGAGGTGCTGAACCAGCACCAGCATCAGCATCTCCCCGGCAAGCTCAAGGAACTGTTCGGCGCTGACGTGGAGGTGACGGTCACCCAGCGCGGGCTGAGGATCGCCAGCACCCTGCCCCAGCATCTCCCCGGCTCCACCAGCCTCTCGCCCCAGGTGATCGAGGTGCTCGAGAGGGGAGAGGTGTTCAGGGGGGAGGCCGAGATCGGGGCCAAAAGGTACGAGACGGTGATCGATCCCCTGTTGAACAGCCGGGGGGAGTTCGTCGGCTCGCTCTCGGTCGCCGTATCCACCGATAACTTCAAGAAGATCAGGCGGGAAAACCTGGACAACATCCTGGCCTCCGCCTTCCTCGGCATCCTGGGCTCCTTTGCCCTCGCTTTCGTGGCCTCGCGCCAGCTCACCGGGCCGCTGCGCCAGCTCGCCGCCGGCGCCCGGCGCATCGAGGAGGGGGACCTGGACCAGCGGGTCGAGGACAGCCACACCGACGAGGTCGGCATGCTGGCCTCCTCCTTCAACACCATGGCAGAGGCGCTCAAGGAGCGCGACGGCATCATCACGCGCAAGACCATGGACCTGCAGGAACTCAACGAGCAGTTGGAGCGGATGGTGGCCCAGCGCACCGCGGCGCTCAGCATGGAGATGGGGCGGCTGGAGGCGGTGCTGACCAGCATGGCCGAGGGGGTGGTGGTCACGGACCTGGACAACCGGGTGGTGCTCTTCAACCCGGCCGCCCAGCGGATGTTCGAGATGGTGCCACACAGGGTGATCGGGCAGCCCATCGACCAGATCTGCGAGGCCGCCGGCTTCACCCAGCTTCTGGAGCGCATCAGGGAGCTGGGGGGGGCGGACCGCCCCACCGGGAGCAAGGAGGAGCTCTCGGTGAAGGGGAAGAGCCTCAACGTCTACCTCTCCTCGCTCTTCGACGAGGAGGGACGCTTCGCCGGCATGGTGCTCTCGATGCGGGACGTCACCATGGAGGAGCAGGTGGACCGGATGAAGACCGAGTTCATCTCCACCGTGTCCCACGAACTGAAGACGCCGCTTACCTCCATGAAAGGGTCGCTGCAGCTTTTGCTGACCCGGGGCAAGTGGCTCACCGAGACCGAGCGGCAGCTGCTCGCGGTCTGCCTTAGGAACACCCAGCGCCTGATCAGGCTGATCAGCGAGATCCTGGACATCTCCGGCATAGAGTCGGGCGGGATGATCTTCAACTTCAAGCCGGTCTCCATCGGAGAGGTGACCGTGTACGCCGTCGAGGAGATCAAGCCCTACGCCATGGGGCGCGACATCACCGTGGTGAACAGCGTGGGTGAACACCTGCCGCTAGTTTACGGCGACAGCGACCGGTTGATCCAGGTGGTCACCAACCTTTTGTCCAACGCGGTGAAGTTTTCCCCGGAGGGGAAGGTGGTCATGGTAAGCGCCGAGCAGGATGGCAATTACGTCACCGTCTCGGTGGGGGACCGCGGCAAGGTGATCGAGTGGGGCGACCGGGACAAGCTTTTCAAGAAATTCCAGCAGATCGAGAGCGCGGGGCGCGGCAAGGTGGCGGGCACCGGCCTTGGGCTCGCCATCTGCAAGGAGATCGTGGAGCGCCATCACGGGCGCATCTTCTACACCGCGGCCAAGGAATGGGGCAATACCTTCAGTTTCACCGTACCTATCATAGGGGAGAGAGATGGCAAAGGACAAGATTCTCATCGTGGACGATGAGCCGGATATCGCGCTGATTCTGAAGCTGCAGCTGGAGGATGCCGGTTACGAGACGCTGCGGGCGAGGGACGGGGTGGAGGCCCTCGAGGCGGTGCGGCGCGAGCGCTTCGCCCTGATCATGCTCGACATAAAGATGCCGCGCATGGACGGTCTGGAGGTCCTGAGCCGGGTCGACGTCAGCGAGACGCCGGTGGTGATGATGACGGCGCACGGCAGCGAGGACATCGCCGTGGACACCCTGCACAAGGGGGCGCTGGACTACATCTCCAAGCCGTTCGAGACCGAGGACATGCTGCAGAAGGTGAAGCGGGCCATCGGCATCCACAAGACCCAGAAGGAGAACGAGCGGCTCTCGCGCCAGTTGGAGGAGGAGCGGCTCAAGATGGAGGCGGTGCTCCAGGGGATGGCCGACCTGCTCCTGGCGGTGGACATGCAGGGTCGCGTCATCACCGCGAGCCGGCAGGCCTGCCGGGTGCTGGGCGCCGGAAAGCGCGACCTCACCGGCAGGGTGCTGGAGGATCTGCTCAAGGCCGAGGTCCCCGGGGGCGAGCTCCCCAGCCGGGTGGTCCTTAGGACCGGCGAGCCCTGCCTGGACGTGGGGTACACCATGCTGGCCGGCAGCCAGGACGTGCCGGTACTCTCCAGCGCGGCGCCCTTGAGGAACACCGAGGGGGAGCTGGTGGGGAGCGTCGAGATCATCCGGGACATCTCCAAGCTGAAAGAGCTGGAGCAGGAGAAGGAGGATTTCGTCAGCATGCTGTCGCACGACCTGAAATCCCCCATCACCGCGGTGGTCGGTTCCATCGACCTGGTGCGCGAGGCCAAGCTCGGCCCGGTGAACAAGGAGCAGTGCGAATACCTGGATGCCGCCATCGAGAGCTGCGAGGAGATGGTGGAGATGATCGACACCCTGCTCGGCATCCACAAGTTCGAGGCGGGCAAGATGCGGCTCTACTTCAAGGAGGAGAACCCGGCCTCCCTGGTGAGCCGGGGGGTAGCCAAGTTCCAGACCCTGGCGGAGCGCGGCGGCATCAGGCTGTACACCAGCTTCGCCCAGGAGTTGCCCGGCATCTCCGTGGACCGCAGCGCCTTCAACCGGATCCTGGGGAACCTCCTGTCCAACGCGGTCAAGTTCACCCCGGAGGGGGGAGAGATCGAGGTGTCGGTCGGGGTGGTCGAGGAGGTCTCCGCCGTCACCGGCCGCATACCGGAGCAGAGCTACGCCCAAAGGGAGCTCCCCGGCGAGGGGCGCTTCGTCAGCATCAAGGTGCGCGACACCGGGGTCGGCATCCCGCAGGAGTCCTTGGGGGCCATCTTCGACCGCTTCGTGCAGGCCAGGAACCGGCGCCTGGGCAAGACCCGGGGCACCGGGCTTGGGCTGGCCTTCTGCAGGAAGGCCGTGGACGCCCATTCCGGCTACATCTGGGCCGAAAGCGCGCCCGGCGCCGGGAGTCTCTTCACCATCCTGCTGCCGGCGCTGGCGGAGGAGGACGAGGACTAGGACTAGGACTAGCAGCGCCCGCACCCTTACTGTGCCAGATAAAGGTGTTATAATGGACGTCGTGAAGCTTTCTTTCTAATCCGCTTTTGACTTCCGAAAAATATAGTAAAGTAGGTGGGTTGGCAAGAATGTCAGGCGGAAAACCTCATTAGAGGATGGGAGCCAGCAGCAGACAAGCGCAAGCCAGGTAACGAAGTTCAGAATTGGAAGGGGGCCAAGTGGCACCGCGTGAAAGTGACGACGAAGGGTACCGCGAACTGTTCGAAGCCAACCCCCAGCCGATGTGGGTCTGTCATCGGGAGACGCAGAGGTTTCTGGCGGTGAACGGCGCGGCACTCAGGCTGTACGGCTACCTGCGCAGCCAGTTCCTGGAACTCTCCCTTTCCCATCTGATGGAGGGGGAGCCGGCGCCGGACCCGGCCCTCGGGGAAGACCAGCTCTGGAGCGGGCTGCAGCTCAAAAAGGACCGCAGCTCCTTCCCGGCCCAGCTCGTCTGGCACCCCTGCCGCTTCCGGGGAGAGCCGGCGCAGCTCGTCCTGGTGCGGGAAAAGCAGGGGGAGGATACCGGGCGGGAGGCGCTCCTGGAGCAGCAGGTCGCCGAGCGCGTGGCGCAGCTGGAGGCGGCCCAGCGCGAACTGGAGACCTTCAGCTATTCGGTTTCCCACGATCTCCAGGCGCCGCTGCGCCACATCGACGGCTTCAGCCGCGCCCTCTTGGACGACTACGGCTCGCGGCTCGATCACCAGGGACAGGAGTACCTGGCCCGGATCTGCCAGGCCGCGGCCAACATGTCCCAACTGATCGAGGCCCTGCAGCAGCTCGGCCGGGTGGCCAGAAGCGAGCTGAGGGCGCAACCGGTCAACCTGAGCGTCACGGCGCAGGTGATCGAGCTGGAACTCAAGCACGGCGCGCCGCAGCGCCAGGTAGAGTTCGCCATCCAGGAGGGGGTGCAGGCCGACGCCGACCCCAGGCTGGCCCGGCAGCTTCTGGAGATCCTGATCGGCAACGCCTGGAAGTTCAGCTCCGGCAAGGAAAGGGCTGTGATCGAATTCGGGGCCTGCGAGGCGGAGGGGACCCGGGCCTATTTCGTCAGGGACAACGGCGCGGGGTTCGACATGGCCTATGCCGACAAACTCTTCACCATCTTCCACCGCCTGCACCGCTCCGACGAGTTCGCCGGGAGCGGAGTCGGCCTTGCCATCGCCCAGCGCATAGTGACCCGCCACGGGGGCAGGATCTGGGCCGAAAGCGCCCCGGGCCAGGGCGCCACCTTCTATTTCACCCTGTAGAGGAATCCCTTGAAGAAACCGCTCAAAGTCTTGTTGGTGGAGGATTCGGAGGAGGACAGCCTGCTTTTGCTGCACGAGCTGGAGCGCGCCAGCTACCGGACCGTGCACCAGCGGGTGGAGACCGCCGAGGAGATGCGCCGCGCCCTGGCCGGGGCCGAGTGGGACGTGGTGCTCTCCGACTACCGCATGCCGACCTTCGACGCGCCCGGCGCCCTGCAGGTGCTCCATGACAGCGGGCTGGACCTTCCCTTCATCATCATCTCCGGCAAGATAGGCGAGGACCTGGCGGTGGCGGCCATGAAGTCCGGGGCCAGCGATTACCTGATGAAGGGGAACCTGGCCAGGCTCGGGCCGGTCCTGGAGCGGGAACTGCGCGAGGCGGAGGAGCGGCACACCCACAGGGCCACCCAGGAGGCGGTGAAGCGGGGCAAGGCCGAATGGGAGGCGGTGTTCGACGCCGTCTCCGACCTGATCATCATCACCGACTCCGAAGGGGTGGTGTCGCGCTGCAACGGCAGGGCCAGCAACTATTTCGGCGGCTACGGCGCGGTGATCGGCAAGAGGATCGACCAGATCTTCTTCGGCGACGCCCAGCCCGAGGGGAAGGTGTTCCGCTTCGTGCACAGCATGCAGAGCGAGGTGGACGAGGACATCTGCTTCCCCAACCTCAAGGGGTGGTACAACGTGGCGAGCTACCCCATCTCCTTCAGCGACTCGGACCGCTCCGGGATCGTCTTCATCATCAAGGACATCACCAAAAGACGCGAGGTGGAGGAGGAGAAGCGGACCAGCGACCGGGAGCTGCTCACCCTGTACGCCGTGGCCTTCCGTCTCCAGTCCACCAAGGGGGTGGAGAAGGCGATGGGGGACCTTCTGTTCCAGCTGCACAACATGCTGCAGATGGAGTTCTCCTGCATCCACCTGAACGAGGGGACCAAGTTCAAGCTGCGGGCCTCGCTCGGGCTGTCGCCCGAGTTCCAGAAGGCGATGGCGTCGGTGGGGAAGGGGAGCCAGTGGTGCGCCCTGGCCCTGTCCGGGCGGCCCTTTCTGGGCGAGGAGCCGGACCAGAGGTTTCCCGCCCAGGCGCGGAAGGCCGCCGACCAGATGGGGCTGCGCTCCTGGTGCTCGGTGCCGCTCAAGATCGGGGAGGAAGTGATCGGCGTGATGAGCGTCGGCACCCGCTCCGAGCGCAGCTACAACGACCGGGACGTCTTCCTGCTCTCCTCGATCGCGGGGCAGCTCGCGGTTCTGATCGAGAACTACAACCTGTACGAGCGGATGAGGGAGAAGGCGGAGGAGCTGTTCCGCAGCAAGGAGGAGCTCAGGGAGAACCTGCAGCAGGTGAAGCGGGCCAACGAGGAGCTGGGCCGGCTCAACACCGCCAAGAACAACTTCATCGGCATCGCCTCGCACGAGCTCAAGACCCCGATCACCTCCATTCTTGGGGGGGTGGAGTTCCTGCTCAAGTACTCCGGCATCCAGATGACCCCGGATCAGCACGCCATCTTCGTGTCGGTGTACGAGGGGACGGTGCAGCTTAGAAAGCTGGTGGAGGACCTGCTCTCCATATCGCGCATCGAGACCCAGGGTCCCCTGCCCCAGAAGAGGCCGGCCAACCTGATGCAGCTTTGCCGGGAGGCGCACGACCTGTTCGCGCTCCCCCTTTCCGAGCGCCAGATCGGGGTGCGGCTCTCGGGCGACGAGACGCCGGTGCCGGTGGACGAAAGTTTCGCCATGCTGGCGGTGCGCAACCTCCTGGAGAACGCCATCAAGTTCACCCCCGACGGGGGCGAGGTCACCCTGACCGGGCGGGTGCTGAAGAAAAGCGAGATCAAGGGGCTCGCCCCCGTCGTGCGCCGGTTTTACCCGGGCTTCCCGGAGCAGCTGGGCGCGGCCCAGCGCTACTACCTGCTTGAGGTTAGCGACACCGGCATCGGCATCCCGGCCGACGAGCGGGTCAGGATCTTCGACAAGTTCTACGGGGTGGGGGATATCGCCCATCACTCCTCAGGCAACACCGCCTTCATGTCCAAGGGGTCGGGGCTTGGGCTCTCCATCGTGCGCGGCATCATGGAGGTGCACGGCGGAGCGGTCTGGGTCGAGGGAAAAGAAGGGGAGGGGAGCACCTTCTCGCTGCTCTTTCCGATCAACGAAACCTGAGGATCCGGATGCCGCACGCCATCACCCTGAACGACATAACCAAGGCCTACGGCGACTTCAAGGCGGTGGACCGCTTCAGCCTGGAGGTGGAGCGGGGCACCGTCTTCGGCCTCCTGGGTCCCAACGGCGCGGGGAAGACCACGCTGATCAAGATCCTGACCACGCTGATGCGGCCGACTTTAGGCGATGCCTTCGTCGAGGGTTTCAGCGTTCTTGCCCAGGGTAAGGCGGTGCGCCGGGTGATCGGCGTGGTGCCCCAGGAGAACAACCTGGACCGCTACCTGACCGCCCGGGAGAACCTGATCCTGCACGGCAGGCTGCACGGCATGAGCCCGTCCGCCTACAACCCCCGCATCGACGAGCTCCTGGAACTGACCGGGCTCGCCTCGCGCCAGCGCGACTTTCCCGACACCTTCTCGGGTGGCATGCAGCGCAGGCTGGTGGTGGCGCGCGCCCTGGTGCACGAGCCGCGGGTGCTGTTTCTGGACGAGCCGACCACCGGGCTCGACCCCCAGTCCAGGCGCGCGCTCTGGGAGTACATCAGGGGGCTGCGCCGCAAGATGACCGTCTTTCTCACCACCCACTACATGGACGAGGCCGACGCCCTGTGCGACCGGATCATGATCATGGACCACGGCGTCTCGCTGGCCGACGGCACCGCGGCGCAGCTCAAGGACGCCTTCTCCCGCGCCCATGTCTACGAGGTCGAGTTCCGCGGCGACAGCGCCGGGCACGAGGCCAGGCTTTCCGCACTCCCCTTCGTGCGCTCCGTGGTGCGCAACGGGACCACCTTTAACATCACCCTGGCCGGCGAGGATTCCATCAAGCCCCTGATGGACCACCTGGTCGGCGCCGAGATCCGCAGGATCTGTCTCAAGGAGCCGACCCTGGAGGACGTCTTCATCTCGCTCACCGGTGAGAAGGTCAGGGAATAAACATGTTTCGAGGCGCATTTTCCATATGGGGCAGGGACCTCCTGGTGCTCAGGCGCAGCATCCTCTCCGAGCTGATCTCGGTGGTGGCCTACCCGCTCACCCTGTATCTCGCCTTCGGCTTCGGGCTCAGGGGGTACATCACCGACGTGGAGGGGGTGCCCTACTCGCTCTTCATCGCGCCCGGCCTGATCTCCATGACCGCGGTGAACGCCGCCTTCGACGAGAGCGCCTGGAGCATGTGGTTCCACCGCCGGGTGCAGCGCACCATCGAGGAGTACCGGGTCACCCCGGTCACGGTCTACGACATCGTGATCGGCAAGATCTTCTCCGGCTTCTCGCAGGGGGCGATCAAGGGGGCGGTGGTCTTCCTGGTGATCATGCTGCTCACCCCGTTTCGCATCGACTACAGCCACCTGCCGATCTACCTCTTGTGCATCGCCATCTCCTCGATGACCTTCTCCTGCGTCGGCACCATCTGCGGCACGGTGATCGACAAGCCGGAGAACATCGGGCGCATGCAGTCCGTGGTGATCGTGCCGCTCATCTTCATGGCGGGGATCTTCTTCCCGCTCTCGTCCTATCCCCCAGCGGTCCTTCCCTTCATCAAGCTCCTGCCGACCACCGCCATCTTCGAAGGGTCCAGGGACGCCCTGCTCTCAGGGTTCGTACCGGGATACTATCTGGTCAACCTGGTACTGAGCGCCGCCCTTTGCTTTGCCATCGCCGTCTTTACTTTCAACCGCAAAATGGCAGAGTAAGGAATCTTCTTGAGTTTGGCTTCCCTTTCATAGTAAAGTTTCCCTTAAACTTCTACCCTGGATGCCGGTTCGACGCCTAAACAGGCGGCGCGCGGCAACTGAAGCGTACATTTGTCGCAGAGCCGACCGTTTTGGCGTGAGTTTCCTTCCCTGCCCGAGCCGATGAGCCCCCCGCCGTATGCAACGCTTTTCCAGGTCTCACTATTGGAGATGACATGGCACAAGAGTTCGTACCGAAATGGATCGCCTGGGAAACCACCCAGCGCTGCAACCTGAAATGCGTCCACTGCCGCTGCTCTTCCGAGCTGACCTCCTCCGAGGGGGATTTCAGCACCGAAGAGGGTAAGAATCTCCTGAAGGAGATCTCCGACTTCTCCAAGCCGGTGGTGGTCCTCTCCGGCGGCGAGCCGCTGATGAGAAAGGACATCTTCGAGCTGGCCGAGTACGGCACCTCGCTGGGACTGAGGATGTGCATGGCCAGCAACGGCTCCCTGGTCACCGACGAGATCTGCGAAAAGATGAAGGCGGCGGACATCAAGATGGTGTCGCTCTCCCTGGACGGCTCCACAGCCGAGGTGCACGACAACTTCCGCCAGTGCCCGGGCTCCTTCGAAGGGGTGCTGCGCGCCGCCGAGATGTTCAGAAAGCACGGCCAGAAGTTCCTGATCAACTCCTCCTTCACCAAAAGGAACCAGACCGACATCGCCAACACCTTCAAGCTGGCCAAGTCGCTGGGGGCCACCGCCTGGTACATGTTCATGATCGTCCCCACCGGCCGCGGCGAGGAGATCATGAACGAGCTGATCTCCAAGGACGATTACGAGGAGATCCTGGACTGGCACTACCACCAGGAGAGGATGGAAGATGACATCCTGATGCGCCCCACCTGCGCGCCGCACTACTACCGCATCGTGCCCCAGAAGGCCAAGGCGGAAGGCGAGAAGTTCGAGCGTCGTTCGCTCACCTTCTCCACCGGCGGCGGCAAGGGTTGCATCGCGGCCCAGAGCATCTGCCTGATCGACTGCCACGGCAACCTGAAGCCCTGCTCCTACTTCCACCGCACCGCCGGCAACGTGAAAGAGACCCCGTTCCGCGAGCTCTGGGAGAACTCCGAGATCTTCCAGAACCTGAGGGATTTCAAGAGCTACAAGGGGAAGTGCGGCCAGTGCGAGTACCTCAACGTCTGTGGCGGCTGTCGGGCCCGCGCCGATGCGGTGACCGGCGACTACATGGATGAAGAACCGTTCTGCAACTACGTCCCGATCAAGTTCCAGCGCGAGCAGGACACGAAGTAAGCTAAAACATATTTCAATTACCTAGGAGGGATTACCATGAATACACGTTTCTTAGACGCCTGTTGGGGAAAGCCGGTTGACAGAGTGCCGGTCTGGCTCATGCGCCAGGCAGGGCGTTATCTCCCCGACTACATGCGCGTCCGTTCCAAATGCACCTTCCTGGAACTGTGCAAGACCCCCGAACTGGCAGCCGAAGTCACCATCCAGCCGGTTGACATCCTGGGCGTCGACGCCGCCATCCTCTTCTCCGACATCCTGACCCCGATCGAGCCGATGGGGATGAAGCTCGACTTCGTCCCGGGCCCGGTTTTCGAAAAACCGATCCGCACCATGGCCGACGTGGAGGCGCTCAAGATCCCGAAGATGGAGACCGACGTCCCCTACGTGCTTGACGCCGTCAAGCTGCTCAGGAAAGAGCTCGCCACCAAGGTGCCGCTGATCGGCTTCGGCGGCGCCCCCTTCACCCTGGCCTGCTACATGGTGGAAGGGAAGGGGTCCAAGGACTTCGCCGCCCTGAAGAAGATGATGTACGCCGAGCCCGAGATCTACGCGGCGCTGATGGAAAAGATCACCACCATGGACATGGAGTACCTGAACGCCCAGATCACCGCCGGCGCGCAGGCCATCCAGATCTTCGACACCTGGGGCGGCATGCTCTCCCCGGCCGATTACGAGCGCTACGTCCTCCCCTACACCCAGCGCCTGATCAACGGCCTGAACCGCACCAACGTCCCGGTGATCCACTTTGTCAAGGGGGCGGGCACCATGCTGGAGATCGTGAAGCAGGCCGGCGGCGACGTCATGGGCCTCGACTGGCACATTAACCTGGGCAAGGCCAGGGACATCCTGGGCGACATGGCGGTGCAGGGTAACCTCGATCCGACCGTGCTCTTCGCCCCCAAGGAGATCATCGAGCGCGAAGTGAAGCGGGTGCTCGACGAAAACGCCGACCGTCCGGGCCTGATCTTCAACCTGGGCCACGGCATCCTCCCCACCGTCCCCCCCGAGAACGCCATCTACATGGTCGAGTGCGTGCACCGGCTGAGCCAGAAGTAATAGCAATAGTATGCAGATATGAGTGAAGCAAAAAGGGGGGCCGAAAGGCCCCCCTTTTCGTTACTCGGCAACGACTGTTCTGATAATCAGAGGTGATTGACTTGAGATGCCCGGTGTCGTACGATATAACGTAAAGTAGGTATCAACACTACATGTGAGGCATTTATGCGAACGGTACGAGCTGTAGACGCCAACCGGGAATTTTCCAGTGTCCTGAAACGTGTTTCTCAGGGCGAGGAGTTTCTCGTTATCTCCCGAGGCAAGCCCGTGGCAACCATATCGCCTGTCAAGAAGGCCAATGCTTCCCAACTTGCGGCGAGGAACCTCCTACTTGATCGTTTGCGCAGCCAGGAGCCGACCGGCGTCCGCAACTGGACACGTGACGAACTGTACGAGCGCAGCTGATGAGAGTGGCCATTGACACCAATATCCTCGCTTATGCAGAGGGCATTGGCGATGCGAGTCGCAGGGATGCCAGCTTACATCTTTTGACTCATCTCCCTGCCGAGTCTGTTTTAATACCTGCTCAGGTTCTGGGGGAGCTATTTCGGGTGCTGACAGGAAAGAAGCAGTGCGCGCCTGATGTCGCCCGCTCCCGCGTCTTGCAATGGGCCGATAGCTTCGAGATTTCCGATTCCCGATGGGCAGATTTTCAATCTGCTTTCGATCTTACCAATGACCATGGCTTGCAGATCTGGGATGCTCTAATACTGTCCATTGCGGCCGGAAACGGATGTCGGATTTTACTCAGTGAGGACATGCAGGACGGGTTTACCTGGCGAGGTGTTACCGTGGTCGATCCATATCAAGCAGCAATGCATCCATTACTTGTCTCGGTCCTTCTTTAGCAGCAAAGACACTCCTAGTAACAGATCACTCCTTGCGTGTTGCGCAATACATCAACTGGATTACGGCGATCATGGCTATGGCGAAGATCGGGGTGCAAAGGACATAGACCCCCGCGACGACCAGGCGGCGCCGGATGATGGAACGCTCGGTCCAGATCAGCCCCGGATCCCAGGATGCATACTTACCCAACAATTCCTCATTGCTTAGCCCCTGATTCTCCTTGAGAAACCTCGCCACCCCCTCGTCGACCGGCTCCGATCCGATATAGAGCACCGTGTCGTTGTGCTTGACGGTCCAGGAGGATTGCAGGTAAAGGTAGCTGAAGAAGGCCGCGGTGCCGAGCACCAGAGCGACTGCGGCGACCTTCCACCAGAGCCGGGCGTGACACTTCTCACGGTACTTTATCTGGGGCAGGATCATCAGCCCGAGCACGATTGAGACGGTGAAGGTGGCGAATCCACTGGCCGCCTTGGAGAGATCGAGGGAGTTAAGTTCCCAGAAGGTGTGAATGGTGGCCATGAGGGCGGTGGTGGCGGCCAAGAGCACGTTCCACTGTTTCTTCAGATCGCCCAGGGGGTTGGCAGGCTGCGTGTCGGATGGGTTCGGCATGTCCTCTCCTGCGGGTCAGGGGGCGGGGATGTCAATCTGCTGCTCATCATCCCCCTGCACGGGAACGCAGGCGGGGTCGTGTCTCAGTGCCGGCGGCTGGTCGTTCTTTCCGGCCCACATGATATATATGCTGGGGGGAAGCGTGGAGGAAACGGGGGTCAGCTTGCCGAAGCGGTTGGGGCTGGACTTGGAATACTTGTAGAGGCAGCGCTTGTAGAAGACGAACATCTCCTTTACCTCGGCACCTTCCCTTTTGGTCACCACCTTCACCTTCACATCCCCGCCCAGGCCGCGGTTACTCTGCCTGCAGTGCGCCGCCTTCACCTTGATGTCCATGACCACCACCTGCAGCGCTCCCCAGACATGCTTGGCCTCCATCCGCTCCAGGCCGCCTACCAGCGCGCTTAGCTCCTCGGTCAGGCTCTCCTGGTAAGCTGGCGAGACGAACTCGCCCCAGCGCCACCGGCTGATCAGGTAGTCGAGTTCGCGGCTGCCTTCCTCGGCCAACTCGACAGCGGTCGGATACTTGCCGTCCAGGCTCTCGCCCACGGCGCCCAGGCACCGGGAGATCGATTTCAGGGCCTGGTCCACCAGAAAGTTGTTGTCGCTGTCCAGCCAGTTCTTTTCCTGGCAACTCTGCATTGCCAAGCGGAATTTGTCCTCGTCCGAAAGGGGTCGCGCGCTGGCGAGGGTGAGCCGATAGCGACCGGGAGCGGAGGGGTTGAAGAAGGTGCGCAGCGCGACCCGGTAATCTCCCGCCGCTTTGGTTACGAAGGCGATCTCCTCCGATCCCTGCCCGGACGTGGTACTGCCGAAGACTCCCACCTTCTTGCCATCGGGAGCGAAAACCGTCGCCACAGCAGCAACGCCGCGCTTCTCCAGCAGCAGTTTCACGGACCGGTTCGCCGCCAGATGCACGGTATAGTTGTGCACCTCTCCTACTGTCAGTGTTCTCTCTACCTGCTTTCCCTCTGTCAGGATCTCGGCAGTTTTTTCCGACTCCGCCGCTGGGACAGCAGCTGCCGCCGGAGTTATCGGAGCCCCCTGTGACAGTGCCGGTGCGCACAGCAGAGAAAGTGCGGTGGCAACACGCGCCATCATGCCTATGCCTGCCTTCCAATCTGTCACGTTCTCTCCATTTTTCACTCAGACGGGGACACAAGTAGGGTGGGCCATGCCCACCATGACAGCATCCGAACCGGTGGGCTTGGCCCACCCTACAGACATTCGCATTATAGTGTCTTAACATATATGTCATACCCGTCAACAGACAACTTGCCAATCATTGATTTTTGATTAGTCTTGCTTAATCGACATGGAAGCTTCTCACTGTCGAGCAACCAAGCTGTCTCATAGGGAGATGAAAATGGTCACTCCACCCAAAAGGAAGCTGTCACTCTACCTGAGAGCTCTTGTCTCTTTGCTTGGGGGCACTGCCTTCATAGCACCACTTCTCAGCATTCACGGCTGCGCTCCCAGAAGCCCTCACGAGACGACAGGATATTTCGGCCGGGTGCAACTGCAACGGGCCTGCGTTTCCGGCAGGGTAACCGACGCCGTCACCGGCAGGGGGATCCATGAGGTAAAGGTTCAAATAGCGCCGCCGGTCCCTGGAGTGGACGTCAAAACCGGCAGGGACGGTTTCTACTACCTGGAGATTCCGGGTGGAAGCCACAGCCTGACCTTCGTGAAGCAGGGGTACCGGGAGGCCGCGCTCAACGTCCAGCTCAAAAGGGGAGACACTGCCGGGCGCGACGTTGTCCTCGACCCTTTGGCGCCGCTGATCGTGGACGCCGGAAGGGAGATTAGCGGCGCCGCGCCCGGATCGACCCTCACCGTGACGGCACGGGCTACGGTGAGGGATGGATCGCAACCGGGCGCATTGCGCTGGCAGTGGCGAGAGGAGCCGGGAGAGGAGAGGGCAACGGCGCAGTTGGCCCAGGCTCAGGCCAGTGAGCTGCGGGTTACACTTCCCGGCATCCGGGAGTATAAACGCGCGCTCTTGTACCGGCTGGGGAGACAGGGGAGGCTGCACGACCGCTGGAGGGTGCTGCCGCTCACCCCTTCGGACCTGAGGGAGGCGGGGAGGGTGACCCTGGATGTAAATGCGAGGACGGCGGCGGCAAGCGCTACCGACACGGTGGACATAATCGCCGATCTGAGCAGCATCGCTGCGGTCAATCCGGGGCTGCAGACGGTTCCCATTGGCAAGCCGGTTCTGCTTGAGGGGAAGAGCCAGTCCTCCTATGCCTGGAGCCTGGCTGCGCCGGCAGGCTCGGCTGCCCGGCTGACCGACGCCACGAGCGCCAACCCCTCTTTCACCCCCGACGTCGCTGGCAGTTATTCGGTGTCAGAGGGGAACAGGGAGAGGCTCAGCATCAGGGCCGGACGGTGGAACGGAGTCAACGTGTTCGAGGAGACCGAACGCACGGGGCGCTGGATAGGGGAGGGGGGGTGTTGGTGCCACACCAGCGATCCGGTCGGGGCGAAATTCAAGCTCTGGCGCAACTCGGGGCACGCCGAGATCTTCAGCCAGTGCGTCAACACGGTATTCAGCTACCAGGAAAGTTGCTTCGCCTGTCACTCGGTCGGCTTCGGCGGCAAGGGAGCGGAGGGTGGCATCAGCTCGCCTGCCAGCTACCCGGCCTTTCTGAAGGACGGGACCTTCTGGAACCACGCCAAGGACCCCGCGGTGATCAAACCGAAGCCGGGGAACTCGGAGTCGATCCGGAGCAGGTATCCGGAGGTAGGCAAATTCAGCAACGTGCAGTGTGAAAACTGCCATGGCCCCAACAACACGCCGACCCACAAGAAGGGGCATAAGAACCTGATACAGGAGCGCACCTCGCTGACAGCGGAGCTGTGCGGCATCTGTCACGACGACCTGACGGAGGATCCCAGCTTCCGGCAGTGGCTGGAGGAAAAGAAGCACGCCAACTACGGGTTGGCAATCAGCAGCGCCACCGTGGAGTCACAGGGGGAACTGGCCGGAGACTGCGGGCGCTGCCATAGCGCACAGGGCTTCCTCTCCTGGCTGGAGCGCGGAGAGCGTTCGGCGCTTCTGGCCCGCCCCGGCGCGGCGGCAAAAAACGAGCTGGCCGCCTTGGGGTTGACCAGCGACAAGGTCCACCCGGTGACCTGCGTGGTCTGCCACGAGCCGCACAATCCGGGGAGCACCTTCCGCTGGACCGTGGAAAAGGTGCCGGTCCGCCCGGCGGACTACAAGCGGATGCTGCCGCGGGAATTCCGGGGCGAACTGGGAGGGCGCGGCGCGCTTTGCATGACCTGCCACAGCACCTTTTGGGGGGCCTACAACGACAGCGCGCTGCCGCTGGTCGATTCCGACGTCGCCCCGCACGTCGGTCAGGGGGATGTCCTTTTCGGCGAGAATGCCTTCTTCACCACTCCCGGCGCCTATAAGAGCCATCTGCGGGTGGAGGACAGCTGCGTCTGGTGCCACGTCAACCCTGTTCCCAAGAGCGCCAAGGACGGCTACCCCAGGCGCAAGGCGAGCCACAGCTTCAAAGCCGGCGCGAAAAACTGCGAAAAGTGCCATGATTTCAGCGGCGAGGATCTGATGGCCGTGGTGGAAAAGGACACGGCGAGCCTGAAGGAAGCGATCGAAGAGGCGCTGACCCGGGAGATGCGGCGCAAGGGGAGGGTGACCCTGGTGAAAGCTGGCCCTGGCGGAGCAGACCTGGAGCTCGCCGCCGCCGAGCAGGGGAAGTTGCGGCTGACGGAGGCCGGCCGGAGCATGGCGATCGAAGTCGAGACCTCGAAGGGAAGGCTCAAGGTGCCGCTGGGCCAACTCCGCCTGGCAGGCGAGGATTTTCTCTCCGGTCCATTAGGCCAGCTCATGGTGAAGGCCGCCTGGAACTACTTCCTGGTGCAAAGAGACGGCAGCCAGGGTGCCCACAACCCCCAGTTCGTCAGGGAGGTGCTGGCGCTCACGCTCAAGAAGGTGAGGGGAGCGTGACGTCGAGAGCGTAACTACCATCTGCGACGGTGGTCGTTGTCGCGGAACACGGGCCGCGCTCGGTTATGACATGGTCAAGAATCGGGACGCGGCCTTTTCGCGTCCGGAAACAGGGGCGCTACGGCTCCCTGTTTTTTTTCGGATTTAATACCGTCTTAATGCCTAGCAACTGCATTTTCACACTGTCTTAAGGGCCAAGAGCATATGGTTAGCATCAGGAAAGCACATTACCCCGAGCGAGTGGAGCGATCATATGAAAATCTATGTCTTCGCAACCGGAGCAATAACAATGAAGTCGGTTCTGCTTCTTCTGATCGCCCTGCTTCTGGCGGCTCCACTTCATGCCACCTCGTACGTCCCCTTGGCCAAGGAGGCTGCCTCCGCGAAAGACGAAGAAGCCATGACCGCAGGGACCAGAGTCCTTCTCTTTCACAGCGGCACCCAGGATGTGAAGAACGCTATAAGGCTCAACGACGTGCTCACCGCATATCGCGAATACCCAGCCTCCGGTCCGGGAAGCACAACGGAGACCGGGAAGATAAGGGTGATCGCGGTGCTGGATAACTATCATTTGGAGGGGGAAGTGATCGAAGGTCATGCCGGCCCTGGCTATCTGGCGGTCAAGGATACGGCCGCCTGTCTGATCACGAAGCGACTCAAAGTAAAGCAATGACGCCCGGTCGGGGAAGTAATTCAATAACGAGGAGACAACGATGAACGGGTACGAATGGATGCAAACCACGTTCTTTTTCCTGGTCCTGCTCGCCGCGGTGAAGCCGTTCGGCATCTTCATGGCGCGGGTATACCAGGGGGAGCGGACTTTCCTGACACCAATTTTAGCCCCCTGCGAGCACTTTCTGTACCGGGTCTGTGCCGTCGACAGGGACGAGGATATGGGGTGGCGGCGCTACGCCTTCGCCCTTCTGCTCTTCAACCTGCTCTCCGGCCTGGCGCTTTTCGCCATCCTGCTGCTGCAGGGGGTTCTCCCCCTGAACCCGCAGCAGTTCGGCCCCTTTTCCTGGCACCTGGCCCTAAACACCGCGGTAAGCTTCATGACCAACACCAACTGGCAGAACTACGGCGGCGAGGCGGCGGCGAGCTACTTCACCCAGATGCTGGGCTTCGCCGTGCATAACTTCACCTCGGCCGCCACCGGGATGACGGTCGCCATCGCCCTGATCCGGGGCTTGGTGCGACGCAGGGCCAGCGCCATCGGCAACTTCTGGGTCGACGCGACCCGGACCATCCTCTACATCCTGCTGCCGCTGTCGCTTATCTTCGCCATCTTCCTGGTCTCCCAGGGGGTGATCCAGAACTTCAGCTCCTACCGGACGGTGCCGCTGCTCCAGGAGACCAGCTACCTGCAGCCCAAGCTGGATCCCCAGGGGAACCCGGTAAAGGACGCGCAGGGGAACCCGGTCCAGGAAACCGTGCAGGTGAAGGAGGTCCCGGTGCCGATGGGGCCGGTCGCCTCGCAGGAGGCGATCAAGGAACTGGGGACCAACGGCGGCGGCTTCTTCAACGCCAACTCGGCGCACCCCTTCGAGAACCCGACCCCGATCGCCAACATGGTCCAGATCTTCCTGATCCTTTTGATAAGCGGCGGGCTCACCCACAGCTTCGGCCACCTGGCAGGCAACGCGCGCCAGGGGTGGGCGCTTCTGGCGGTCATGCTGTCGATCCTGGTGCTGGCGATGGGGACGCTGTACTGGGCCGAGCAGAGCGGCAATCCGCTGACGGCGCAGCTGGGGGTCTACGGCGCCAACATGGAAGGGAAGGAGAGCCGCATCGGGCTGGCCGGCACCGCCCTGTTCGCCAGCGCCACCACCGGCACCTCCTGCGGCGCGGTGAACGCGATGCACGACTCGCTCACCCCGCTGGGGGGGATGGTCCCCCTGAGCCTGATGCTCCTCTCCGAGGTGATCTTCGGCGGGGTCGGCACCGGGCTCTACACCATGCTCGGCTTCGTGGTGATCGCGGTGTTCATCGCGGGACTCATGATCGGGCGCACCCCTGAGCTTTTGGGCAAGAAGATCGAGGTGCGCGAGATGTGGATGTCCATCGTCACCGTGCTCACCTCGGGGATCCTGGTGCTGGTCTTCACCTCCATCGCCATGATGCTCCCCTCGGCCATCGCCTCCATGAACAGCCCGGGAGCGCATGGTCTCTCCGAGGTGCTCTACGCCTACGCCTCCATGTCCAACAACAACGGCAGCGCCTTCGCCGGGCTGAACGGCAACACCGTCTTCTACAACCTGACCGGCGCCGTCTGCATGCTGATCGGCCGCTTCGCCCCCATCGTCGCTTCGCTGGCCATGGCGGGAGCGCTGGCCGGGAAGAAGTACGCCCCCCCCAGCCTGGGGACGCTCCCCACCGACCAGGTCCCCTTCGCCCTCTGGCTGACGCTGGTGATCCTGATCGTGGGGGCGCTCACCTTCTTCCCCGCGCTCTGCCTGGGGCCGATCGTCGATCACCTGACCATGATGGGAGGTAAATAACATGTCGAAACACGCTCCCGAACCGATCTCCATCTTCGACCCGCGCATCGTCAAGCCCGCCCTGGTCGAGTCGCTGAAAAAGCTCGACCCCAGGGCACTGTGGCGCAACCCGGTCATGCTCTGCGTCGAGATAGCGAGCGTCATCACCCTGGTCACCTTCGCCATGTCTCTTGCCGGCGCCAACCGGGAGCCGGCCTGGTTCACCGGGCTGGTCTCGCTCTGGCTCTGGCTCACGGTGCTGTTCGCCAACTTTGCCGAGGCCCTCGCCGAGGGACGGGGCAAGGCGCGCGCCGCCAGCCTGAGGAAGAGCCGCAGCGACATCAGCGCCAAGCGCCTGAACGCGCCCGAGTTCGGCACCCCCTTCGAGACGGTGCCGGCCCAAAGCCTGCGCAAGGACGACTACATCCTGGTCGAGGCGCACGATACCATCGCCGGCGACGGCGACGTGGTGGCCGGGGCCGCCCTGGTGAACGAGGCGGCCGTGACCGGCGAGTCGGCACCGGTGGTGCGCGAGTCGGGAGGCGACCGCAGCGCCGTCACCGGCGGCACCGAGGTGATAGCCAACTCGATCATCGTGAGGATAACCGCGAATCCGGGCGAAACCTTCCTGGACCGGATGATCTCGCTGATCGAGGGTGCCAAGAGGCGCAAGACCCCCAACGAGGTGGCGCTGGAGGTGCTCCTGATCGCGCTGACCCTGGTCTTCCTGCTGGTCTGCGTCAACATCAGCCCGCTCTCCGCCTACAGCGTGCAGGCGGCGGGGCAGGGGGCGCCGGTGTCGCTCACCGTCCTGGTCGCCCTGTTCGTCTGCCTGGCGCCCACCACCATAGCGGCCCTTTTGCCGGCCATCGGCATCGCCGGCATGGACCGGCTGTTCCAGAAGAACGTGATCGCCCTCTCCGGGCGGGCCATCGAGGCGGCGGGGGACGTGAACGTGCTGCTTTTGGACAAGACTGGCACCATCACCCTGGGCAACCGCGAGGCGGTCGATTTCGTGCCGGTGGGGGGGCATAGCGAGCAGGAACTGGCCGAGGCCGCCCTGATCGCCTCCCTTACCGACGAGACCCCCGAGGGGCGCTCCATCGTGGTGCTGGCCAAGCAGAAGTACGGCATGAAGCACACCGATTTGCCGGCCGACGCGGAGAATATCCCCTTCAGCGCCGAAACCAGGCTTTCCGGTGTGAATACCGGGGGAAGCAGGTACCGTAAGGGTGCCTCCGACTCGACGGTGGCCTTCGTCAAGAACCTGGGGGCGCGCGGCATCCCGGCGAACCTCTCCGACGTGGTGGACAAGATCGCGCGCGCTGGCGCGACTCCCCTGGTGGTGAGCCGCGACGCCGAGATCCTGGGGGTCGTCAATCTGAAGGACATCATCAAGGGGGGGATCCAGGAGCGCTTCCTGCAGCTTCGCAGCATGGGGATCAAGACCGTGATGATCACCGGCGACAACCCGCTCACCGCGGCCGCCATAGCGGCCGAGGCGCAGGTGGACGACTTCCTGGCCCAGGCCAAGCCCGAGGACAAGCTCAGGCTGATCAAGGAGTACCAGGAGGGGGGCTTCATGGTGGCCATGACCGGCGACGGCACCAACGACGCGCCTGCGCTGGCCCAGGCCGACGTGGCCGTGGCCATGAACACCGGCACCCAGCCGGCGCGCGAGGCGGCCAACATCATCGACCTGGACTCCAACCCGACCAAGCTTTTGGACATCGTCGAGGTGGGGAAGCAGATCCTGATGACCCGGGGCAACCTGACCACTTTCAGCATCTCCAACGACATCGCCAAGTACTTCGCCATCATCCCGGCCATGCTGCTAGCCATCTACCCGCAGCTCGGCGTGTTGAACCTGATGCGGCTGGCCACCCCCATGAGCGCCATCCTGTCGGCGGTGATCTTCAACGCCCTGATTATCCCGGTGCTGGTGCCGCTCGCGCTCAAGGGGACCAAGTTCACCCCGATGCCGGCCGAGAAGCTCCTGATCCACAACCTGCTGCTGTACGGGGTCGGCGGCATGCTGGCCCCTTTCGTCGGGATCAAGGCGATCGACCTGGTGCTGGGACTGTTCGCCTGATCGGGCGAGGCAAGGAGGAAAATCGATGAAAGAGATCCGTACCGCCATCATGATGTTGGCGCTTTTCACCGCGATCTGCGGCGGCCTTTACCCGGCCCTGGTCACCGGGATAGCGCAGGGGGTCTTCCCCGAACAGGCAAACGGGAGTATGATCGCCGGCAAGGACCGGCGGCTGCTCGGCTCCACCCTGATCGGCCAGCCCTTCTCTGATGCGAAATATTTCTGGGGTCGCCCCTCGGTGACCGCCCAATTCGGCTATAATCCCATGGCCTCGGGGGGCTCCAACGCCGGTCCGGGAAAGCCGGAGTACCTGCAGACGGTACAGGAGCGGGTCAAGCTCTGGCGCGACTCCGGGGTGACCGGCGCCCTTCCGGCGGAGCTGGTGCAGGCCTCGGCCAGCGGGCTCGATCCCCATCTGGCGCCGGAATCGGTGGCGCTCCAGATCCCCAGGGTCGCCAGGGCGCGCGGCATCCCGGAGGCCGATCTGGGCCGGCTGGTCGCCGCCCATACCGAGGGTCGCCAGTTGGGCTTCCTGGGCGAGCCCCGGGTGAACATACTTGAACTGAACCTGGCGCTGGACGGTAAGGGGCGCTGAGATAACGACCAGGGCGAACACAAGAGCGACGCATGAGAACTGACGAAGACAACAGACCGTCCCCCGAGACCCTGCTTAAGGTGGCCCAGGCCGAGGAGGCCGAGATCGGGCGGGGCAAGCTCAAGATCTTCCTGGGGTACGCCGCCGGCGTGGGCAAGACCTACGCCATGCTGGAGGCGGCGAGGCTGAGGAAGCAGGACGGCAGGGACGTGGTGGCGGCCTACGTCGAGTCCCACGGCAGGGCCGAGACCGACCTGCTCATGGAGGGGCTCGAGGTCATCCCCAAGGCCCAGGTCGATTACCTGGGGGTGCGCCTCCCCGAGATGGACCTGGACGCGGTGCTGTCGCGCCGGCCGCAGATCGCCCTGGTGGACGAGCTGGCCCACAGCAACGCCCCGGGTTCGCGCCACGAGAAGCGCTGGCAGGACGTGGAGGAGCTCCTGGCCGCCGGCATCGACGTCTACACCACGGTGAACATCCAGCACTTCGAGAGCCTGAACGACGTGGTGGCGCAGATCACCGGGGTGGTCGTGCGCGAGACCGTCCCCGACAGCCTGCTCGACCTCGCCCTGGAGATCAGGCTGGTGGACATCCCCCCGGAGGATCTCTTGCAGCGGCTCAGGGAGGGGAAGGTCTACATCCCCGAGAAGGCGGCGCGCGCAGCGGACAAGTTCTTCAAGCCCGGCAACCTGATGGCGCTGCGCGAGCTCTCCCTGCGCCGCGCGGCGTCGAGGGTCGACGAGCAGATGCGGTCCTACATGGAGTCGCGCTCCATCGCTGGACCCTGGCCGGTGTCCGAGAGACTTCTGGTCTGCGTCAGCGGCAGCCCCTACAGCGAGCGGCTGATCCGCACCACGAGAAGGCTCGCCGACGAGACCAGGGCCCCCTGGCACACGGTCTACATCGAGACCCCGGGCGGCAGCCGCCACGTCAGGGAGAACCGGGAGCGGGTCTGGCGCGACATGCGCCTGGCGGAGAGCCTCGGGGCGCAGGTGGCCAGCCTCTCCTCGACCTCGGTGGCCGAGGCGCTGATCGACTACGCGGTGAGGAACAACGTCACCAAGATCGTGGTGGGGAAGCCGACCAAGCCGCGCTGGCGCGAGTTCCTGCGTCAGCCGCTGGTGGACCAGATCATCCGCCTCTCCGGCACGATCGACGTCCACGTGGTGAGCATAGCCGAGGAGCAGAAGCAGGTAGCCAAAAACGCGCCGCGCCAGAAGAGGCCGGTGCCCTGGATCGGCTATTTCAAGGCCCTGATGCTGGTGCTGGCCACCTCGCTGATCTGCGAACCGGTCCACGGCCGCCTCGAGCCCACCAACCTGGTGATGCTCTACCTGCTGGCCGTGGTCCTGGCGGCGACCAGGCTGGGGCGCAAGCCGGCCATGCTGACCGCTTTTCTGAGCGTGCTGGCCTTCGACTTCTTCTTCGTCCCTCCCCGCTTCACCTTCGCCGTGCACGACGCCGAGTACGTGATCACCTTCGGCGCCCTGTTCACGGTGGGGATCGTGATCAGCACGCTGGTCTCCCGGGCGCGCGAGCGGGCCGAGGCGATCCGGGACCGCGAGGTGCAGACCGCCAGCCTCTACTACCTGAGCCGCGATCTGGCCGTCACCTCCGACCTGGACGGCATCACGACAGCGCTGCTCAGGAACATGGGCGAGAGCCTGGGGGCGCGCATCGCGGTGCTTCTGCCGGAACGGGAGCGTCTGGTGGTGCGCAGGGCAAGCAGCGAGCTTGAGCTCGATGCCAAGGAATTGGCGGTTGCCGACTGGGCCTTCCGGAACCGCTCGGCCGCCGGACGCGGCACCGAGACCCTGGTTTCCGCGGCGCTCCTCTATCTGCCGCTGCAGACCACCGGTGCGGTGCTCGGCATCCTCGGGGTGCAGCTGCTGGACGAGGCGGCGTATAAATCCACCCTGTCCCGCAGGATGCTGGAAGCCTTCGCCACCCAGGCGGCCCTGGCCATCGAGCGGGTCCATCTGGCCAAGCAGGCGGAGCAGGCGCAGATCCTCCAGGCCCGGGAATCCCTGGAGCGGGCGCTGTTGAACTCCATCTCGCACGACCTGCGCACCCCGCTGGTCTCGATAACCGGCGCCTTGGGCGCGCTCAGGGACCAGGGGAGTCCGCTGGAACTGGAGAGCCGGAAGGAACTCCTGGACGCCGCCTGGGAGGATGCCGCCCGGCTGAACCGCTTCGTGGGCAACCTGCTCGACATGACCCGCCTGGAATCGGGGGCGCTCAAGTTGAAGGTGGTGCCAAGCGACGTCCAGGACCTGGTGGGCTGCGCCCTGGCGGCCCTGGAGCCCCAGCTGGGGCAGAGGCGGGTCGAGGTGAGCGTCCCCGCCGGGCTCCCCCTGGTCAGGATGGACATGGTGCTGATGGCCCAGGTCCTGGTGAACCTTTTGGACAACGCCCTGAAGTACACCCCGCGCCAGAGGGTGATCGAGCTGGCCGCCGCACTGGCCGACGGCATCCTGACCCTGACCGTCGCCGACCGCGGCCCCGGCATCCCGGAGAGCGACCTGAAGCGGGTCTTCGACAAGTTCTACCGGGTGCCGGTGCCGGAGGGTGCGGGCGGAACGGGGCTCGGGCTCTCGATCTGCAAGGGGATCGTTGAGGCCCACGGCGGCAGCATCCGCGCCGAAAACCGGGAAGGGGGCGGGCTGCGCATGACCGTCTCCCTCCCCATCACCTGACAACAAGGAGGAAAAGTATCGTGTTGGACGACCCGAAAGGTTCCCAGGCCAAGAGCAAGGCCAACCTGCCGCGCGTGCTGATGGTGGACGACGAGGTGACCATCCTCCGTTTCCTGCGCTCGGTGCTGGACACCGGCGAGTTCTCGCTGCACCATGCGGAGAACGGCCATGCGGCGCTGGCTGCCGCCGCGACGGTCCGGCCCGACATTATCCTGCTCGACCTGGGCCTCCCGGACCTGGACGGAGTCGAGGTGATCCGCAGGATCAGGGAGTGGTCGCAGGTGCCGATCATCGTGCTTTCGGTGCGGGACGGCGAGGACAACAAGGTGGGGGCTCTGGACGCCGGCGCCGACGATTACCTGATCAAGCCTTTCGGTGCCGCCGAGTTGCAGGCGCGCATGCGGGTTTCGCTGCGAAGGAGCCTGCAGGAGGCGCCGGAGCCGGTCTACAGCTACTCGGGACTGGAGGTCGATCTGGCGCGGCGCAGGGTCCTGGTGCGCGGCGAGGAGGTGCAGCTCACCCCGACCGAGTACGAGCTGTTGCGGCTTCTGGTGAGCCACGCCGGCAAGGTGATGACCCACGACCAGATCCTGAGGCGGATCTGGGGCAGTGCCCATGCCGAGCAGCAGAACGTGCTCCGGGTGAACATCAGGAACCTGCGCCAGAAGATCGAGGAAGATCCCTCCCGTCCCAGGTACATCGTCACCGAGCTCGGTGTAGGCTACCGCCTCAAGTGCGACTAGCGCGACCTAGTCGCTCCATGGGGCTTATTGACTAAGGTATACCCGGAGGTCACCCGGCCCTTTAGCGCTCTCCTGCCAGTTCTCCCCCCATCTGCCGGTAAAGCCGCTCGGCATCCTCGCGCCGGCAGAGTTCGGTGCCCGGGGTCATCACCGCGGCGCTCCCCGCCGCCACCCCGAAACGGACCGCCTCGCGCACCGACATGCCGCGCGACAGACTCAGCACTATCCCGGCCACCATGCTGTCCCCCGCTCCCACCTTGCTGATGATCGGCACGGTTGGAGGCTGCATCCGCTCAATGCCCGCCTCGGAAACCATGACTACCCCGGCCGCGCCCAGGGAGATCGCCATGATCTCGCTTTGCCGCTCGGATACGACCTTGCGCGCCAGCTCCAGTACCGCGGCCTCGTCCTCGCCGCCGGAGCCCACCAGATCCCTGAATTCCCCGATGTTCGGCTTTACCAGGTAGACCCCTTCGGCCAGGGCGAGACGAAGGGGGTCGCCGGCGCTGTCCACCACTACGCGGGCCCCGAGCCGCTTGCCCAGCCGCGCGATCCTGGCGTAGATGTCCTGGGGGACCCCCGGGGGGAGGCTGCCGCTGGCTACGATAAAATCGGGAGCGGGGGTGAGGGAAGAGATCTGCTCCAGGCAGCGCTGCCATTCCTCCTCTGCAAGCTCAGGCCCCGGCATGCCGAAGCGGTACTGCAGGCCTGTGGACTCCTCCAGGACGATGAGATTCTCCCTGGTCCACCCCTTGATCGGCACGGGGCGGTGACTGAGGCCTTCCTGGTCCAGGAGAAATTTGAGCGTCTCGCCGTTTGCCCCTCCGCAGGGATAAAGGGCGAGAGATTCTCCCCCGAGCTTCCTGATGGCGCGCGTCACGTTGATTCCGCCTCCACCCGGCTCAAAGCGGGGCGCGCTGCAGTAAAGCTTGCGCTCGGCGACCACGTGATCGACGCTGGAGCTCTTGTCTATGCCAGGGTTCAGGGTGATAGTGACGATGGTTGTCATGCGAGATTCTCCTTTCGGTTGACAAAACGAAATACTACATTAGTTTTTGTTTATGTTTTTGGCGACCGGATTTTGAACCTCAACTCTCAAAAGAAGGAGGCAAGTGAACATGAGAAAAACTACGTTCCTTATCGCATCCGCATTGTCAGCAGCCGTTGCCTTTACTGCTCCGTACCCTGCATCGGCGGTGCAGCACGAAAAGAGCGAAGCAGACGACACCAAGATGAACAAGCAGGAGAGCAAGCAGGAGCAGAGTGCCGATCAGCAGAAAGAGGCCAAGAGCGACCGTGAGACTACCAGACAGATCCGCCGGACGCTGATCAAGAACAAGTCCCTCTCCACCTACGCCCACAACGTGAAGATCATAACACAGGATGGCAAAGTCACACTGAAGGGACCGGTAAGAAGCGAAAAGGAAAAGAGGACAGTCGAGAAGGCCGCGGTGAATGTGGCCGGCAAGGAAAACGTGACCAACGAGTTGGAGGTAGTGCCGAAGAAGGTGAAGAAGGAGAAGGAGTAAGTAGTTACGGGATGCTGCACTCGGAAAGGAGAACCTGGTAACGGGGCAGATGGCTGAAAAGCCGCCTGCCCCGTTTTCTTTGGCCGCCTCAGGGTTCTTTATGTTAATGACCGCATATCATTGTGCAAGAAATGCTTAAGAAAGATGTCGTCAATTCTTCATTTTTCTAGTATTTGACACTAAACAATAACGCAATATACTCGGGGATATGACAACAAAAAATTGCGAGACACAGCAGTAGATAATGGAACTCCAATGCGAGCGCGGCATAATGCTTGCCGAACACAGTAGGAGGCAGCTATGAGAGACCTAATCAGAACATTTAAAACAGTATCAGCAGTACTATTGGTCACCACCCTGGCGGCATGCGGCGGAGGCGGCGGCAACGGGGATACCGGCGGTGCGACGGTGAGCCAAGGGGTCATCACTGCGAAAGGAAGCATCTTCGTGAACGGCATCGAATTCTCGACTACCAATGCCACCATCAGGATCGACGACAATCCAGGAGCGGAAAGCGACTTGAAGGAAGGGATGATGGTCAGGGTGCGAGGCACCGCAGATGACAGCAGCAGACGCGGGGTGGCCACCCGGGTCGAGGCATGGGATGCCCTTGAGGGAAGGATCGACGACAACGGTGTCGACCCCGTCGCTAAAACCATTACCGTTATGGGGCAGCAGGTCAAGATCGAGGACAACATTACCCGCCTCAACGACGACAACAACGTGAAAATCTTTGCCGGCGCCAACTTCCAGCCGGGAGACCTGGTGGAAGTCAACGGTTTCCCCGATGACAACGGCGGCCTGCGCGCCACACGTGTGGTCAAGAAGAGCTCGGGCGAGTTCGAGATCAAGGGCTTTGTGGTTAATCTGGGAGCCAGCTCCTTTGGCCTTAGTCTCCTCCCGGGAGGAACGCCCTCCCTGACCGTCAACTTCAGCACGCTTCCTGCGGGGGTCGCCGAAGGCTCATTTGTCGAGGTCAAAGCGCTCACAGCCCCGTCGGCAGGGGTGCTGACGGCCACCAGGATCGAGCTGGAGGACCGGATTGGCGTCGCTGGGGAAAAGGTGGAGGTTGAAGGAATCGTCACCAGCGTCGACGCCAACGTCACCACCCTGGTCATCAACGGCCAGACCGTTCTCATCAACTCAAGCACGGTTTTCGAGGGTGGAGTCAGGGACGACATCGCCCCCGGCGTGAAACTCGAAGCGGAAGGCCCACTGAACGCCGCCGGCGCCATCGTGGCCACCAAGATCTCCTTCAGAAGCAACATAAAGATCGAGGCCGACGCCTCTCTTACCTCTGCCAGCGGGCTGACGGTGCTGGGCAAGCAGGTTGCCATCATACCGACCACCAGGCTCGATGACGGACTCCCCGTCGACGGCGACCACATCGAAGTGCGCGCCATGGAGAACCGCGACGGCGGCCTGGTTGCCACCCGGATCAAGATACTCAACCCTTCCAGCCGCGCCTTCCTGCAGGGACCGGTAACCGCCTTCAACGGCACGGCAGGCACCATGACCATCGTCGACACCCCGATAAGCACCAGTGTCGCGGCGACCGAGTTCAGGATTGATAGCGACAGCAGCGAGCAGGCAGTGACTTCGGCTGTCTTCTTCACCCGGTTGATCACCAACGTGACTGTGGTCAAGGTCCGTTGGAACTCCTTCACCAGCACGGCAGAGGTGGTCGACCAAGCGGAAATCGAGCTGGATGACTGACGGCGCTTAATCGAAGAGCAGCAGCAAGGCAAAGGGGGACCGGGAGACCGGTCCCCTTTTTCGTGGCTGAAGCCCCACCCACCTTTATTTCCTCTCTCCCCCTCTCCCCCTCCGGGGAGTGGGTCTTGAACCGACGGATCTAACGGCAACTTCCTCAGGAGCACGGCCACGTCGCCCGGGCGGCGCTGTCTTGCCAACCAAGTACCTGCGATTCCAATGAGGATTAAGGAATTTTTACCTAACTCCTTGACCTTTCGGCTATGGCAAGGATAATTGTGGATATCCAGTGTTTGGAAAAACTAATGAGGCGTGTGCTGATATTGATCTCATGGAGGAACGACGCTTATGAAAGTAGCCCTGGTGGGAGCGGAACTGGAAGAGAACCTTGGCCTGCGCTACATGGCGGCAGTGCTGGAAAAATGCGGACACCAGGTGGAACTGGTCCCCTTCAACACCGGACATGACATCACCTCCGCGGTCTCGCGCATCATGGCGTTCCAGGCCGACCTTGCCGGCTTTTCCATGGTCTTCACCGGGCGCGCCCGGGAGTTCTGCCGGCTCGCCTCGGCCTTGAGGGGAGCTGGCTACCAGGGGCACTTGAACGCCGGCGGTCACTTCGCCTGCCTCAATTGCGAAACCCTGCTCCAGGACTTCCCGGCCTTCGACTCGGTCGCGCTGGGGGAGGGGGAGAAGATCATCTCCGCCCTGGCCAACAGCCTTGGCGACCCGTCGGGGGTCGCGGGGCTGTGCTACCGCGCCCAGGACGGCTCCATCGCGCTCAATCCTTCCAGCGGCAATCCGCAGGATCTGGACTCTCTCCCCTTCCCGAAGCGCACCACCTTCCACAGTTATTTCGGCAAGCCGATCGCCAACATCCTCTCCAGCCGCGGCTGCTACGCCGATTGCGCCTTTTGCAGCATCAACGCCTGGTACAAGCACGGCGGCGGCAAGAAGTTCCGCCTGCGCAGCGTGGAGAACCTGGTGGAAGAGATGTCGGGGCTTTATCATCACCACGGCATCAGGATCTTCAACTTTCACGACGACAACTTCTTCCATCCCGATCCGAAGCAGGCGGTACAGCGCTTCGATGCGCTGAGGTTGGGGCTCCGGCAGGAGGGGGTGCAAGGGATCGCCTTCGCGGTCAAAGCCCGGCCGGACTCCATCACCCCCGAGTCCATCGAGATCCTGGACGATCTCGGGCTGTTCCGGGTATTCCTGGGGGTGGAGAACGCGTCGCTGCGCGGGCTCAGGAACCTGAACCGCAAGTGCGAGCTGAACAACATCCTGAGTGCCCTGCGCATACTGAACGATTTCGACATCCACGTGGCCTACAACCTGCTCATGTTCGAGCCCGACACCGAGCTGGAGGATATCCTGATCAACCTGCGCTTCATGGAACGGCACATGGACAACCCGTTCAACTTCTGCCGGGCCGAGGTCTATTCCGGCACCGGGCTGGAGGCCAAGCTCCTTGTGGAGAAGCGTCTGCTGGGGGACTACTTCGGTTTCGACTACCGGATCAGGGAGCCGCGCTCCGAGGCGTTCCACAAGATCGCCAACCACGCCTTCTTCGACCGCAACTTCGACGACATGGGGCTGCACTATCTCAACATGCAGGTCGATTTCCTGTTCCAGGTGTTGCGCCGCTTCCAGCCCGAGTGTCTGACACAGACCCTGCGGGGAGCGGTGAGAAACTTCGTGAAGGAAACCAATCTGGATACCTACCAGTGCCTGTGCCAGATCTACGACTACGTGCAGGACGGCAGCCGCATCGGCGAGATTACGCTGCGGACCTTCGCCAAGGAGATGAGGGCTCGCGTCGACGCCAAGAGCCAGGAGCTCAAGAACCGGGGCGAGTACCTGCTGAACTGGCTCGAGGAGACCAACGCCGGGCGCGGCTGGAGGGCCGGGATGCCGCTTCGGCTCCCCAATGCGCCGGTCGTCCAGCCTGTGCAGCAGCCTCAGGACACGCAACCCGTCCCCTACACCGGTCCCGACAGCCTGCAGCAGGTCGATTTTCTCGGTCCTGAAAGGGGCTGGGTGGAGGGGGGCCATCCCTTCGGCCTGTCGCCGTCGGCGCTCCCCTACACGGAATACAGAAAGCAGCTGGCCGAGTACGCACAAAGAGGGAGGTGATCGGAACTACCGATGGTGGTCCTGTAGATTCAATTACTATTGCTATTTTGGCAGAGGGCGCAACTTTGCAGGCTAGGGGTTAATATCGAAATCTCAAGGGGGTAGCTATGGCAGATTTATCGAGTTTCCGTCCTCCTCCGGAGCCGGCGCACACCTCGGTGGTGCGACACTACGAGGACCTGGTTGCAATCCTGAAGTACCTCCGGGAAAGCCAGGAGGTGATCGACCGCGCCTTTGACCAGATCGCGAGCCAGATTGGCTTCGTCTTCGCCACGACGGTGCCGGTGACGCTGGTACTTGAGGAAGGGGGCAAGGTCGAGAGCATCGCGCTCAGGGGCGAGCACCTGAAAGGGACCCTGTTCGAGAAGCATCTGCTCCCGGTCCTGGAGGAGCGGCTCAAGGAGATCCCGTCGGAGAGGGAGAACCGGATCCAGAAGGGAACCTACGAAATCTACGTGATCTGGTACGACGCGCTCAAGCTGAAGCTCGGCTCCATCATCTTCCGTCCGCCGCCCGAGCCGGCTCACTCCTATGTGGGGGGGCTCGCCGGGAACCTGGCGGACCGGCTGGCCGGCATCGTCTTCCGTCCGCCGCCGGAGCCGGCGCACTGGTTCGACCGTGGCGCGCTGATTTCCGAGCGGGACCAGGTGCTGATAGTCGCCCTGGACGAGGTCTACGGCGAGCTCAAGCTTCTGGAGCGGATCAACTCCTTCCGCCAGTTGCCGGCGCCCGAAGTCTGCTAGCGCTGGGGCCCAGGGGGCCGGCAGTGAAACATTGCTTTAAAGAAAGGGTAGCCAAGGCGGCTACCCTTTTTTGTTCGCGCGATATTGCTGAGAACAGACAACGAAAGCCGGCATTGGTGAGCCAGGGCTAGCTCGCGGCAGAAAGCAGTTGGCCGCCGCAAAGGGATGTGGTATTGGGGTGGGTAGCCTGAAATACCGGAGTCCACTTTGCCTTGGCATGTCTACATCATTCTCTGCTCGGACGACACCCTATATACCGGGATTACCACGGACATAGAAAGGCGGATGCGCGAGCACGCCAGCGGACAGGGTGCCAAGTACTTCCGGGGACGCCAGCCCAAGGAACTGCTCTACCTGGAAGGGGGGCACAACCGGAGCTCGGCGAGCCGGAGGGAATCCTCGATAAAGGGGATGAAGCGCGCCGAGAAGCAGCAGTTGATAGCAGGGGGATCCGCTGGTCTCCCCTTGCTCCCTAGCTCAAGCTTGGGAACGCAAGTCCATGCCGGCTTCAATGGCTGCATGCAAAGCTGAAGCTTTGACGGATCATCCTACGCCAGCTTGGGAATCAGAAAAACGCTCGATCAAGGAGATGAAGAGCGCCGAGAAGCGGAAGGCGCTGTAACGAAAAGAGGAGAGCATCGCTGCTCTCCTCTCTCATTTTAGGTGATTATTTCTGCGATGAGTGAACCAGGGCGAATCAGTAGTGTCGGGTTAGGTGCTTGCATCGCCCCCCCTCCCTTGACGGGAGGGGGTCGGGGGGTGGGTGAAGCTGCCAACGACGGG
>Ga0209212_1001458_pt1 | contig 38104 bp, 35 predicted proteins | sample RifGroC2_FD_183996 | JGI IMG/M metagenome (GOLD analysis project Ga0209212, IMG submission 183996) | Groundwater microbial communities from Rifle, Colorado, USA - Groundwater C2 (SPAdes) (version 2) | ecosystem: Environmental > Aquatic > Deep subsurface > Groundwater | place: Rifle, Colorado...
AAAGTCTTTCTCTAATTCAAAGGATTCTCGAAATCTCTTGATTCTTAGGTATTTATTCCTAAAAACCCTCAAGAACTTCCTAATTATCATTTTAGAAAAAATCCCAATATGTATTGTATCTCCTACTAGTATCTAATTATTAACCCTTGACATATTTATCTTTTTAGATCATAATAGTATTCATGTTCTTAAATAAAATTTCAAGGAGAGATGCAGCCTATGCCATCAGCTTTAAACTCAAGAACTTCCACAAAGAGGCTACGGGAACTTAAATCATTGCTTTCTCAACATGGAGAAGATATCGGCGAATTCGGTGTTTTCTGGGCAGACAGCCTCATAAAGCGTAATGCCAATCTTGATTCTTGTCCTCCTTGGTATATTATTTCCGAGTTTCAAATCGCACTTAACGATTTGCGAGTTGGAAGATGCTGGGGCTCAAACAGTAAACTCGTAGGTAGAAGCGACCAGTCTATTTACGAGAACATCAGTTTAGCTTTCCCAGACATCGTGGAGGTGATTTTCTCAGACACATTTGAGAAAGAACCGGTTTTAACACTCTTCGAGAAACTGAGGAGTATGTAATAACCGCCGCTCTGTCCCAACCAATTAAAAAGGTCTTTAGCGAAGCTTCGCTAAAGACCTTTAATTTTTCTCAAAATACTTCACGCTAAGAAGAAGCGACGAGTACGTTGACATTATTCCGATTTTCCGCCATGAAACAATTTGAAACTTTCTCGATTTCTTGCAATAGATTCATCACAACTTCTCCTTTCCTCTTCTCTGTAATTCTCCCAAAGCTGGATAAACTCCCGATGAGCAGTTAATAGTTCAGCGATTATATCAGCTGGTCTAAGCATCGCCTTGTGATCAAGGAAAAACTTATTGCCATATTTGAGTTCACCGTAAACCCGATCCTTCACGTACAAGAGTTCTTCTTTTCCACTACCGGAAACATCAAAGAATAAAACTATTTTCGGTTGCCTGCTAAACTGGCGGACAATCATTCTGTAGCTAATAAATTTAGCTCTTTCACTACATAAAGTAGGCCACGGGTTATCAATGTCTAAATAAAAATACCATTTATCTTTGATTTCGTAGATATCAAGCATTCCCACCTCAACTAGCGGACTCTTCTTGTTAATATCCGTAATTTCCATATGCCCTCCCGTTGGCATCATTGAATTGATAATGGTTGATAAAATTTTAAATAGCAATTTTAAACAAAACTTTAACACGAAGTTTCCCAGCAGTCAATTCGTGCAAATAGCCAAAGCGCAATAAACAAATTTTAATGGTTTGCAGTTTTGTTTATTAATTGATATAGTAAATAACCTTGTAATTTAATAAATATTTTACTTTTCAAAGTAAAATCATAAAAAAATACTTCAGCCACAGAGGAGGAATAATGCTTCAAAACAAATTTCGTCCGCTTCTATTATTCGTAGTATATCCCTCTATTTTTGAGGACTTGATACGCGACCAGACACTTCACAGAAAATTGCGCGAGAGGGGCACTATCGACTTTGGATTCAGACGTACAATCGAAGACATCGATTTAAAAAGCGGCAATGTCTATGTAATAATGTTTCTCGATGAAAATGCCCCATGGGATTGGATGAGACTTGCCAAACAAAACATAAAAAATGAGAAATTCTGCGTAATTCACAATTTAGGTAAATTCAAAGGTCCAAACAATTATCGTATTATAACACCAAGCATCAGCATTTTTCATTTCATGATGGCGTTTTCCAGGTTAAGAGAAGCTTTCCCTGTTTTAATGAGAACACGAGGAAACCCATAGATAACCAGGAGGTAAGACATGCTTAAGGATACAATCACCGTCACTATTTTTCTGGCACTTAGCCTTTCATGCGTCTTCACTGCTCCCAGATTCACCTCTTATAAATCTTACAAACACGAAGAAGGCTATCCGCGAGCGTTCCGTTCCATCATGATATCCATCGGGATATTGCTTTTCGCCTTGGCGTACATTTTTCTTTCCCAAGCATGTACGATAATATTCAAAAACATACTTTTGAAATGCTCGTACCGGGTTGATCCATCGTTAAATATTGCATTTTCATATTTATGCATGATCGCAATATTACCTCAGATGATCGATCTCCACAGAGCAGCAATTAGAAATAGGATTCTCAAAGAATTCTGCCGAGTCAAACAATAAAAAAAAGTCAGTCAACGTACTGGCTCCCGCACTCACCCCTGAGCTCCGTCATCGTTTGACGGAGCTTTTTTAAACTGTGGAAAAACACTCGGCTTGCTTTTTATTTTTAAACAATATGATTTAATTCCTTATATCAAAAATTACTGACTGAATTTGTCATTAATCATTCAGATTTGACATTTCTTTCATTTTCAATCAGATTTAAATTAAGGAATAACCAAATCAATGAGTGATCACACCACAACAAGGGGAGGGTGTTTCAATGACAAGAAAATTTTCTCGCGTCATCGTCAGCACGGATATTCCAGGGTTTTTAAGGTACCTGGGCTTGAACAGAATTCCCTATTGCACATGGGGCATGCAAGGTGAAGACTTTCAGAGCCGCGAAATTGATCCGGAAAACCTGTACGTTTTTGCCTATCGCAATCCCGCGGAGGCAGTACTCACCTTCCTTGCAAGTAAGGTGACGGAGGAAAACGTCCTGGTGTTTTTCCGTCGGCCCGGCTCAGGATTCACCTCGAGCGATGAACGATTGAAAAACATAACCATGATTTCAGGAGACACGCTCTTGCAACGTGTCCAACAGGAAGTCGCAAAAGTATTCAGCTAAAAAACGGGAGAGAATCAATTTCCCAACCTAAAGCCTCGCGGCAACATCGCGAGGCTTTTTCTTATGCCATTTTAATCCCAATTCCAATATCACTACCATATGAAGTAGAATGATAGTGATATTTCTCAATGAGTTATTGTAGACTTTTAAAAATTTAGGAGTAGTATTCATATTAACAAACAAAAATATGGGAAGAAAAACTAACGCAACAAACAAAAAAGCCAGCGGCAAACACACCACACTCACTGATACTAGCGCGCCGGTTTATAATTTTATTTGCAAAATTCCTGAGGTTTCTTCTGTTAGCGCAGGACAGATCAAAATGAATCTTCCCAATGCTCCCCACAGAATAATCATCAAGGAAATGACCGGCTGTTTATCAATAAAAATCAGAAGCACAAAGAGCATACAAGAACTCAAAATCTATTCACAATCACTGGAAAATGTAAAAAGGATTCTGGAGGAAAAATATTCATAACGTGCTATTGACAATTTTAAATATTTAGTCTTTAATATATTGATGTGCTTTTGAGCACAATATCTTGTTCTTTAAAAGGAGTTGGTCATGAATTTTCCTGAGCTTTCCCTGTTCGTCTTTTATTTCGTCATCGGATCATATGAGGGCTTTATCCTTGCTATTGCCTTCATCATACTCATGTTTAAATTAAAAAGAGAATCGGAAAATTATCGGCTATTATCCATGCTCACTTTCTGTGGATACATAGCAGGAAGTCTTTTGGAGGTACCACTGCTTCCATACATCAAAGCTTTTGTAATTCATGCACTTGGACCAATGTCCGACTGGATTCGCGGAGTAAATAATTGCCAGGTCATGTTCACTGGAACAATTTCAACTGCCATAATTACGGTCATTTTGGGACTCAAAAAAATGAGATATTTCTAATCAAACAAGGCAGATCACAAACAAAGCCTCGCGGCATCGTCGCGAGGCTTTTTACTTTTACTGCTATATATAGTTGTATAGTAGTGAAAAGAGCGAGGCTAAGTGCCTCGCTCTTTAAAAGATTATTTTTTTTCTTCGTCTTTTTTATCCTCATCCTTTTTCTCCTCTTCAACCTCTGCCTCTTTCACTGTTTCACCTTCTGCGCCAGCGTTGGCTTCTTTGTCTGCCTTTTCTTTTTCTTGAGCAGCAGCATAAAGTTTTTCACCAATTTTTTGAGCAGCTTGTGAGAGTGTTTCGGTTTTGGCCTTGATTTCGTTAAGGTCCTCCCCATTCTTCACCTTATTTAGTTCTTCGATTGCTTCTTTGACTGGTTTGGTTTCTTCTTCAGTCACTTTGTCGCCTGCATCTCGCATTGCTTTTTCAGTAGTGTATACAAGAGTATCAGCAATGTTGCGAGCTTCAATCAATTCTTTCTTTTGTTTGTCTTCTTCTGCATGCATTTCTGCATCTTTTTTCATTTTCTCAATTTCTTCTTTTGAAAGTCCTGATGAAGCTTCGATTTTGATCGATTGTGATTTTCCGGTTGCTTTATCCTTAGCAGTCACATTCAAGATTCCATTCGCATCAATATCAAATTCAACTTCAATTTGAGGAACTCCGCGAGGAGCTGGCGGAATTCCATCAAGCAAGAATTTTCCAAGAGTCTTGTTTCCAGAGGCAAGTTCTCTTTCTCCTTGAAGAACATGGATTTCAACGCCTGGTTGACTGTCTGCTGCAGTTGAGAATGTTTGAGTCTTTGAAGTTGGAACAGTTGTATTTCTTTCAATAAGCGGAGTTGAAACTCCACCCATTGTTTCGATTCCCAATGTCAAAGGTGTCACATCTAAAAGCAAAACATCTTTCACGCTTCCTTCAAGCACACCTCCTTGAATTGCAGCTCCAAGTGCTACCACTTCGTCAGGATTTACTGAAATGTTTGGTTTTTTACCAAAAAATTTCTCAACAGTCTGAAGAACAAGTGGCATGCGTGTCATTCCTCCAACCATCACGATTTCATTAATATCCCCAACAGAAAGTTTTGCATCAGCAAGAGCTTTTTTCACTGGTTCCAAAGTTTTTTGAACAAGGTCGCCAACCAATTCTTCCAATTTTGCGCGGCTCATCTTCATCACTAAATGTTTCGGACCCGATGCATCAGATGTAATAAATGGTTGATTGATTTCAGTGTCAGCTGCGGTTGAAAGTTCAATCTTAGCTTTTTCAGCAGCTTCCTTGATTCGTTGCAGCGAAAGAGGATCATTAGAAAGATCAATTCCTTCTTGTTTTTTGAATTCATCAATAATCCATCGGATAATGATTTGATCAAAATCGTCTCCTCCAAGATGAGTATCACCATTTGTTGATTTCACCTCCACAGTGTCGCCTCCGACTTCCAAAATGGAAATATCGAAAGTTCCTCCACCCAAATCATACACTGCAATTTTTTCGTCAGCTTTTTTATCAAAACCATAAGCCAAAGCAGCTGCAGTCGGTTCATTGATAATTCGACGAACATTGAGACCTGCGATTTCTCCAGCTTCTTTTGTGGCTTTTCTTTGCGCGTCGTCAAAATATGCAGGAACAGTAATCACAGCGTCGGTGATTTTTTCTCCAAGTTTTTCTTCAGCGTCAGCTTTCAATTTTCCCAAAATCATGGCAGAAATTTCCTGCGGAGTATAGTCCTTATCTCCCATAGTTACTTTCACAGTTTCGCCAGCATGCACAATTTTGTATGGCATGAGTTTTTCATCTCGCTGAACTTCAGCGTCATGATATGCTCGTCCAATCAAACGTTTGATTGAATACAAAGTGTTTGCAGGATTTGTCACTGATTGACGCTTTGCTAAAAGTCCAACCAAACGTTCACCTGTTTTTGAGATTGCGACCATAGATGGAGTTGTTCGCGCGCCTTCTTTGTTTTCCACTATTTCCGGTTTACCACCCATAACAACCGCCATGGCGCTGTTAGTGGTTCCCAAGTCAATTCCGAGAATTTTTCCCATATTTTTTTGCTCCTACGAATTACAAATCAGATACAAATTTACAAATGTACAAATAAATGCACAAATTCAACAGCAAGATTGTAAATAGCAGGTTAGGTTAATTACTTTTTATTACAATTTATTAATTTCTTTGTCATTCCCATGAAAATGGGAATCCAGACCTAATTTAAATCGCGAGATAAAGATTGGCTGGATTTCCGCTTTCGCGGGAATGACAATATTTTGTTATCACATAATGTCAAAATGACAAAATGCTTGTACGTTTGCATGTTTAAATGTTATGATAGCTTCAGAGTTGAGCACATCGTTTGCCCGCTTCGTCCAGCTGGGATATTTAAACAAATGCCCTCTGGGCTTTTTTTGTTATTAAATTTCAATATTAATTGACAAATAACGTGTTTCCCCTAAACTATAACTATTGAGTCTGTTCGCGAAACGTGAATAGGCATGCCCTGGCGACTTGCCCTCCTAGTCGCCAGGGTTTTTTTATTTATCCCTACGAAATTACAAATTAATTACAAATTTACAAATATACAAAATGAATTTCAAATTACACCTTTCTTAAAATTACTGAACAACTACTCTTGCTGGACGCACAATTTTTTCTCCCATCTTATATCCTTGCATCACAACTTTCTTAATCTTATTTTCAAATTTCTTTTCACCTTCACAGTGCAAACATTCTTTGTCCTCAATTGCTTCGTGCATTACCGGATCAAATGTGTCTCCAATTTTTGCAGAAATTTCTTCTACACCATTTTCACTAAGTACATTTTCAAGTTGCTTTTGAATGTGCATGATTCCAACAACCCATCCTCCTTCTTTTTGATCTTCCGGAATGTGCGCAGTAGACATATGGAAATTGTCCAGCACTGGAATAATCTGCAAAAGAATATTGGATGCAGCATATTTAACCAAATCTTTTTGTGAATCACTTTGCATCTTTTTATAATTCTCAAAATCAGCTTGGCAACGCTTCCAACCATCAAGATACTCAGCCGCCTTCTTTTCAATTTCCAAAAGTTCATTCTCTTGTTCAACTACAATCTCTTCTTCGATATCCTTGATGTCCTTCACTTCATCAGATTCCTTGATTGGCTCTTTTTCTTCTTTGGATTTTTTATGTTCTTTTGACATATTTTAATCTTTAATTTTGAATTTAAAATTTTAAATTTTGAATGTCCTCCAAGGATAAGCCCGGAGCAAAAATTTTTAATGCTTTAATTATTTAAACATTTTGTCATTCTGATTTGATTCAAAACCTGCCTGCCGGTAGGCAAGGTTCGAAATTCAGAATTCGAAATTATATTATATTTATCATTACTATTATTACCATCGATGCCCCTAATAGTTTCTTAACGTATTCAATCATGGATTTATTTTTCGCATAAGCCATACGTTTTGGACCAATGAGCGCCAATATTCCTTTCTCTCCGCTGCTCAATCTATATGGCGAAACAATCATTGAGCAATTATCAGTTCCTACAATTGGATTTTCCTTACCGATGAAAATTTTTGTCTCACCTTCTTTCATGTCCCTGGTGAGTTGTTCAAACTTTTCATCAATATAGTCCAGGACTTCAACCAATCGGCACATTTCATCCATTTCTTGAAATTCAGGAGCTTCCATTAGTTCACGCATTCCAAAATCTGAAAATTCATCATTGTTTCCGCTTATGGCAAAATTTCCGCTCACATGTGACAAAAGTTTTGCTGTCGTTCTCGTAAGCCTAGAGTTTTGAGCTTTCAGTTTCAAAAATTCTCTTTGCATTTTTTGCTGTTCATCTTTCGAAAGTTCTTTTTCTTTCATCACTTCTTCCACAAAATATCGATATCCTTTATCGGTAGGAATTCTTCCTGCGCTGATATGCGGCTGATACAAATATCCTTCATCCTCCAAGGTCATCATGTCATTCCTGATTGTAGCAGGACTCACTGCAAACTTGTATTTTCCAACCAAAATCTGAGAACCAACTGGAATGGCCGTTTGCGTGTATTCTTCAATCACTGCTGATAAAATTTTTTCTTGCCTTTCGTTCATATGAACAGGACATTAGCTTTTTAGGCCATAGCTTCTTAGCTCATGGAAATATTTATTTGTATTTTTATTGTATATCATGAATTAGCAGTCGTCAAGTCCGAGTGCTAATTTGATATTATCAACCATCTTTATATAAAAAAAGAAGGTTGACTGAGTTACTCAGCCAACCTTCCCGTTGCGCACAATGCGCCCTACTTCATCTCTATTACCGGTTTGCAGCATCCCGATCCGCTTCCCTTTTGTCCTTCACATACCGGGCATATCTCGCCCCCGTAGATACGCGGAAGCCTCATCTCGACAGTTTCATCCCTGACAGAGCAGTAAACCGTGAAAAACGGACGCTCTTCCTGGAAGCGACTACTGTCCAGAATCTCCTTCGAACTCTGAGGAGTTCTGCCGATATTGAAAGGCCTCGAGGACTGAACGTGGGATGGCACAGACTTAACACCACATGACATATACGACGCTCCTTTTATAACTAAAGTTTTTGCAACACTGATTACATCAAGCACTTGTCTCCTTTACGTTTAAATGCATCTCAAATCGTAGTTAACTTTTACTGCACCCCTTGCCGCAGTCGCCAAAACAAGTGAAGCCATCAGCAGCCTTACACCCTTGGGTTATAGCCTGTTCAATCTTCAACTTCGCCAATTTCGGTGTTTCCTCAGTTGTTGAACTCTCTTTCATGTTACCCCCTAGTGTTGGAATCAGCGCCGCAAGACGGTGCTGTTGAAAATTGTCTTGAACTTTTTCAATCTCCGAAGCAGTGTTGCTGCTTGCAAGGATGAGGGCATTCACAACTTTCAACCGCCCCCACTATTTCCTGCACATTACCTGGAACTTTGGACAACTTCTTTTCAACCTCTTGGACCTCTTCTTCCGAAATTCCAACTTCTTCCATGGTTGCCATTTTCGCACCTCCGTGCTTAGTTCTTACACTATCGTAATAGTCCTCGCCTGATAAAACATGCATAAACAACCACACTCCATTTTATAAATTTTTAAAGAAGATATTGTTTATATAAAAAATCTCCAAATTTTAAATTTGTATTCTGTATTCTGTATTTTCTACCTCCTACATTCTAATTCCTACCTCCTATTCCTTCGGCACCGGATCATATCCTCCATCATTCCAAGGATGACATCTGAAAAATCTCTTAATTCCAAGCCATCCACCTCTCAACACACCAAATCTTTCAACTGCTTCATACATATAATGGCTGCACGATGGATGAAAACGACAAATTCGACCCTTCCAAAACCATGAAGGAATTCCATGGTCGAGCGAAAAAACTTTCTGATAAACCCTAATTAACAGTAAAAAAAACTTTTTCATATGTAAATAATCTACATTGATTAGTGACCTTTGTCAATTAAAAGAAAATGGTTTATAATCGACATATAGAGTAGTAGGTTTTCAATAAATTATGTCGTCCCGCACTTGATGCGGGATCCAGACAGCGCACTAATCAGACTACGCCTAGATTCAGTTTTTCGGATATAACTAAAACAAAAAATTAAAATAAACGAAGATGAAAACAGTTGAATTCAAAAATATAACATGGATAGATTTTTCTGATCCAAGTGCGGATGATGTTCTTTATCTTCAAGAAAATTTTGACATTCATCCTATTGCTATTGAAGAATTTGTCACACCTACATATAGAGCAAAAGCCACGCAATATAATAATTGCATCTTCCTGACGATCCACGTTCCCCTGTATGATGCCAAAACCAGAACAACTTTCCCAGGCGAATTGGATATTGTAGTGACAAAAGACCACCTAATCACCGGGCACAATAAAGAAATTGTAGAACTTAATACTTTTTTTGCTTCACTGGAAGGCAGCGAAGGCAAACGACGAATTTATATGAGCAAAAGTCCTGCTCACCTTCTATATAGCATTCTCGAAATGCTTTTGGAATCGTGTTTTCCGCGCATTGACCATATTCATGAAAAACTTATCAACATTGAGGAACAAGTTTTCAATGGCAAAGAAAAAGAAATGGTTTTTGAAATTTCAATCGTAAAACGTGACATTCTTAATTTTCGCCGAACATTGAAACCACAGCGACATATCATTGAATCATTGGGGCAAATGAAAACTGATTTGGTTCCTTCGGAACTTGCTTTATATTTCCAAGATTTAACAGGAACAAACATCCGACTATGGAACGCGCTGGAAAGCAACAAGGAAACAATTGAATCCATGGAAGAAACAAACAATTCACTGCTTTCAAATAAATTAAACTTCACCATGAAAGTTCTTACTGTTTTTTCGGCAGTAATGATGCCTATGACAGTTTATTCAAACATACTAGCAATGAGCGCAGACATCCCTTTTGGGAAAAGTCCACACGCCTTCGCTATTCATTCTTCAATAATGCTTTTGATGTCCGTATTCACCATACTCTTCTTTAAAGCGAAGAAATGGCTGTAAACAGCTTTTTAGGCATTAGCTTTTTAGCTTCTTAGAAAAATACCAACTAATCGCAGAATTATTTTAGCTTTTTAGAAATCTTTATGATCAATTCTTATAAGGATCTTATCGTATGGCAAAGATCCATGGAATTAGTTGTTGAAATATACAGGCTTTCTGACTTATTTCCAAAGTCAGAAATATATGGTATTGTGTCTCAAATGCGGAGAGCTGCTGTTTCTATACCATCAAATATAGCAGAAGGAAGAAAAAGGAGCACAAGAAAGGATTTCAGACAATTTATCATCATTGCTTATGCAAGTGCATCTGAATTAGAAACGCAGATTGAAATCTCTAAAAGATTAAATTTTATTAAATTAGAAGAATATTTAAAAACTGATGCTTTATTACTGGAAACTATAAAAATGTTAAATAAAATGATTTCCACATTGAAAAACTAGAGCCAGCAATCGGAATTAAAATTTAAACCTAAGAAGCTAAGGCCTAATAAGCTAGAAATATATGCTTTACCTATACAATACACTATCAAAATCTAAGGAAATTTTTAACTCTCTCCATCCCGGTAAGGTCGGGATGTATAGCTGTGGACCGACCGTGTATGGCTATGTTCATATTGGAAACATTCGGGCATATCTTTTGTCTGACACTATCAGGCGATATTTGGAATACATTGGATATGAAGTACGCTTAATTAAAAATATTACCGACGTCGGACATCTTACTGCTGACGACGTTGCGCAAGGAGATAGCGGCGAAGACAAAATGCTAGCAGCAGCGCTCAAAGAAAAAAAGACGCCGGAAGAAATTGCGAAATTTTATGAAACATATTTCAAAAACGTTGAGAAGCAGCTTAACATCATTCCTGCACAATATTTTCCCCGAGCAACCGCTCATGTGCCTCAGATGATTAAGATTATTGAAGGATTGATTGAAAAAGGATTTGCTTATGAAAAGAATGGTAACGTGTTTTTTGATGTTACAAAATTTGAAGATTATGGAGAACTTTCCGGCAACACCTTGGAAAATTTGAAAGTTGGAGCGCGCCTTGAAGAACATCCTGATAAGAATAATCCTTGGGATTTTGCACTATGGCTAAAAGCTCCATCTGAACATATTTTAAAATGGGATTCTCCTTGGTCAATTGGCTATCCAGGTTGGCATATTGAATGCAGCGCCATGAGCACTGAATATTTAGGAAACACGATCGACATCCATACCGGAGGTGAAGATAATATTTTTCCACACCATGAAGCAGAGATTGCTCAAACCGAATGTTTCACTGGACAGAAATATGTAAAGTATTGGGTGCATGGACGTCACCTCTTGATGAATGGTGAAAAAATGAGCAAGTCAAAAGGAAATCTATACAAACTTGAAGATATCATTGAAAAAGGATTTTCCGCCATGGATTTGCGTTTGCTTTTCCTTTCTTCACACCATCGTTCACAAATGGATTTTTCATGGGAAGCTTTGGCGCAGGCACACAAGAATCTGCAGCGAATTAATGATTTCGTTTTCAACCTTGAAGTAATTTCAAAAACAGAAAAAGATGGAGATTCTTTCGACATAGTCTCATATCGTGAAAAATTTGAAGCTGCAATGGACGACGACCTCAATACTCCTCTCTCATTAGCTGTCCTATATGAAATGATTACAAATATCAATAAGCAAATTGCAGAAGATAAACTTTCAGCAACCGATGCGAAAAACGCCTTAGCATTTTGGAAAAAAATAAATTCTGTTTTTGGATTTGTCTTGCAGGGTCAAGCTGAGATTCCTCAAGAAATAAAAGATTTGGTTAGACAGCGAGAACTTGCTCGTGAAGGAAAAGATTTCAAAAAATCAGATGAACTTAGAGCTTTGATTGAAAAACATGGTTTTATTGTGGAAGATTCAAAAGACGGACCAATCGTAAAACCAGCTTCTTAGGCATTAGCTTTTTAGGCATAGCTTCTTAGAAAAAAAGAAAAGACGAGAGCCACGCAGTTACGCAACTCTCGTCTTTTTGATTCTTGCGACACTTGTGGCTTAGCGCCTAAAAACTGAACGAATACCCAGAAACGCCAGTCCGCCTAGCACCCCAACGGCCGCGAATACAGGTAAAGCGGGAGCACCTACAGAAGTTGCAGCAAGCAATCCAACCCCCCTTTGCGCCAAGAGCAAACGAAGACGCTGCGCCGACACCCGCCCCAGATCCACCATACCTCACTACCCTTCCTAAACCTTTTTTCATGCGAAATACTCCTTAAGTTGTATTTAGTGAGTTTTACCCACTATTAAAATAACTTAGATATCTTGCCATTGTTTAGCGCCCATGTCAATCTGTGTGCAAATCGTGCACAAAACGCAAACTTTTTGCTGTTGCTAAGCTCTGCACACTTGCTATAATAAACTAGCTTAGTAGCTTGTAGGAATTAGGTTGTGGTAATTTTCATTTTCGACTTTTTCCCATCTTGCATACTACGTCCCACATCCTACATCCTACATCCTAATTCCTAATTCCTATCCCCTGTGGCTCGAGAATTTCAAAATTTCAAAAAGAAGGAAGCTAGAACATTGGCTGATTTCGGCGATTTACGAACGCCTCCACATAACCTCGAAGCAGAGCAATCAATCCTAGGTTCTTTAATGCTAGAAAAAGATGCCGTCATCAAAGTTGCCGATCTTTTGAAAGTTGGAGACTTCTACAAAGACATTCACAACACCATCTATGAAACAATGCTTGAACTCTATGAACAAAGAGAACCTCTAGATGTTCTCAGTATCTCCAATAAGCTTGATGAAAAAAAAGAATTGGAAAGAATTGGAGGCTCGAGTTATCTCGCCTCTTTGGTTGGTAGTGTTCCCTCGGCTTCTCACATAGTACATTATGCTAAAGTTGTACAAAAAAAAGCACTACTTCGAAGACTTATTCTCGCTGCCAGTGAAATTATTGAGGCTGGTTTTCGCGAGGGAGATGATGTGGAAAAAATTCTTGATGAAGCTGAACAGAAACTTTTTGCAGTTTCACAAAAATATATCAAACAGGATTTCATGCCAATTCGTTCAATTTTGGAATCTGCCTTCAACCGAATTGATGAACTTCACCGCGACGGAAACAAGTTTCGCGGTATCCCGACTGGATTTATTGATCTTGATAACATTTTGGCTGGTCTGCAAAAATCAGACCTTTTAATCTTGGCAGCCCGACCTTCAGTTGGAAAAACATCGCTTGCTTTGGATATCGCCAGACATGTGGCTGTTCGCGAAAATGCGGCAGTAGCCATGTTCTCATTGGAAATGGGCGCCGATCAGCTTGTTGACCGTATGCTTGCAGCAGAAGCCAATGTTGATCTTTGGAGACTCAGAACTGGACGCCTCAAAAGTGAAGGAGAGAATAATGACTTTCAAAGAATTGGTGAAGCAATGGGAATCCTTTCTGAAGCCAAACTTTTTATTGATGACACTGCTAGCGCCAACATTATGGAAATGCGAACGATGGCGCGTCGTCTTCAGGCAGACAACAACCTTGGACTTATCATCATCGACTACTTGCAGCTTATGGAAGGACGCGGTGGAGATAATCGCGTGCAGGAAATTTCAGAAATTTCTCGCGGACTCAAAAACCTGGCTCGCGAACTTAACATCCCTATCATTGCCCTATCACAGCTTTCTCGTGCTGTTGAATCACGTTCTCCCCAAATTCCTAAACTATCCGATCTTCGTGAATCCGGTTCTATTGAGCAAGACGCCGATGTTGTTCTTTTCCTCTACCGCGAAGACAGAGAAAAACCAGACACACCAAATAAAGGTATCGTAAAGATAATCATCGCTAAACATCGTAATGGACCTGTGGGCGAAGTTAGCGCATTCTTCCAAGAAAATTCAGCTTCATTCCGTTCACTTGAAAGAATCCACGGCGAAAATCAAGCTCCTCAAGAATTCTAATTCTGTAGCATGTATTTTGTAGAATGTATATTGTATGAAATTCAAAATACAATTCATTTCGTACAATACATGATATTTTATACATAATACATTATACTATCCCCATGTATCCCAAAGCTTTCCAAAAACTAATAAAAAATCTTGCTTCCCTTCCTTCTGTCGGTCCAAAAATGGCCGAACGTCTTGTACTTTTTCTTTTCAAGCAGGATATTGAAAAAATACGTGATTTTGCAGAAAATCTTTTGGAAATAAAAAACATGAGAATCTGCCATCGCTGCTATAATATTGCAGAAGGAGAACTTTGTGAATATTGCAAGGATGACAAGCGAGACCAGCATTCAATTTGTGTCGTCGAAGAACCGCTCGACATCATCTCCCTTGAACGCACGAAAGCTTATCAAGGTTTATATCACGTCCTCGGCGGTGTTATTCAAGTTGGAGATTCCGGCGCTGAACTCAAAATTCCAGAGCTTATCAGCCGCATTGAAAAAGAAAAAATTACTGAAGTTATCTTTGCAACAAATCCAACCACTGAAGGAGATGCAACTGCGCTATATTTAAAAAGAAAAATCCAACCTCTAAGCATCAAGATAACTCGTCTAGGTCGAGGTCTTTCAACAGGAGCAGATCTTGAATATGCCGATGAGCTTACAATTTCGGAAGCATTGACAAATAGAAAGGTTTTATAAAAAAATTTACAAGCATACAAAAAACCGAAAGCTTTCGCCTTCGGTTTTTAAAAAAGTATATTCAAAGCATGTCTACATGTTTAAATGTTTGTATGCTTAAATGATTCTTACGCAATCTTAGTGATTTCCACTTCAGTGAAAAGTTGTTTGTGACCAAATTTAACTTTATATCGTTTCTTTGGTTTATGCTTAATTCCCCAAACTTTTTTGTGACGTCCTTGCTCAACAATTGTTCCCTCCACAATTGCTCCAGCCACCAATGGAGTTCCGATTTTCACATCAGTCTCATCTCCAATGAAAAGCACTTCTTCAAAAGTAAGTTTTGCTCCGTCTTCACCTTCAAGCTTTTCAATCTTAATCTTATCGCCAACAGCGACTTTGTATTGCTTTCCACCAGTTTTAATAATTGCCAACATGTCATTAATATAGATAATTGTTACTAAATCAGTATACCCCAAAGCAAAAAACTTGTCAATAAAGGGAGTTTTTTGAAAATTCCCAATTTCTAATTCCTAATTTCTAATGAATTTCAAATGCCGAATTTTAAACTTTTGAACGATTTCATCATTTAAATTGGAATTTTATTGGAAATTAGATATTAGTTATTAGTAATTTATGATTTATTCCAACACTGCCTTAATCCTTCTCACTCCGGCGCTTGAGGCCTCTTCCTTTTGAATCCTGAAGCTTCCTAGAGCGCCAGTATGCTCTACATGGGGCCCACCACATATTTCCTTACTGAACAGCACCCCATCTTTTTCAGCGGTATAGACGGTCACTTTTTCGCCATATTTTGACTCAAAAGCGCCCATTGCGCCTGCTTTTTTGGCTTCATCAAGCGTCATTTCCTCCTTTTTAACGACTGCATTAGCCTCAATTGCATCATTTACCAGTCTTTCAACCTCTTTTTTCTGTTCATCTGTCATTTTCTCGCCATGTGAAAAATCAAAGCGAAGGCGTTCAGCTGTGATATTTGAACCCTTTTGCATCACGTGATCCCCTAAAACTTTACGCAAGGCAGACAACATCAAATGAGCCGCAGTATGAAGTTTGGTCGTTTCCTCTCCTGAATCTTGCAGCCCTCCCTTAAACATTCCAGCTGAAGCAGTGCGAGAAAGTTCTTGATGCTTTTTAAGTTCTTCATTGAACTCAACTTCGTCAACAGTCACATTTTTCTCATTCGCCAGTTCAATCGTAAGCTCAAGTGGAAATCCATAAGTCTGATATAAATCAAAAGCATCTTTTCCAGAAATATTTTCTCCCGACATTTTATTAAATTGTCTCAAACCATTTTCGATTGTCTTTCTGAATTTCTCTTCTTCCTTCTTAAGTTCATCAAAAATAGTTGCGCGTTTCTTGTTAAGTTCGGGATATTGCTCGCTATACATTTGAATCACAATTTCAGCCACGTTTACTGAAAAATCTTTTTCAATCCCGATCAATTTTCCATAACGTACCGCACGGCGAATAAGGCGTCTCAAGACATAACCTGCTCCAGTATTTAATGGAACAACTCCGTCGCCAATCAAAAATGTGCCGGCCTTTAAATGATCGCAAATGATCCTAAATGATTTTGTCACATCTTCACTTTCAGCATATTTTTTTCCTGAAAGCTCTTCGATTTTCAAAATGATAGCCGAAAATAAATCTGTTAAAAATATGTCTTGGGTATTTTCGCTTACCGCCACCATTCTTTCTAGTCCGCCACCGAAATCAATATTTCCCTTTGGAAGCTGCTCGAAACCTTTTTCGGTTTTAATATATTGCATGAAAACATTATTTCCGATTTCCAAGAAACGTCCACAGTCGCAGTTCACGTGACATGGCAAGTCTTTAAACTCAGATTTTTCATGGAGCCCCAATTCAACTCCGAAATCCCAAAACATTTCACTGTCCGGTCCGCCTAGCTCACCCAATGGCATATTATCAGGCACACCTGCGCGGCTCCACCAATTTTTCTTTTCTTCATAATAGAAAATTTTTCCACCTTGCATTCCATCTCTTTCTGAAAAATCAACATCCTTAGCTTCGATTCCAACTTCAGCAAATTTTTCTTTCCAAAAACTCACAGCTTCTGTGTCGCGAGCAATTCCAAGCTTATCATTACCGCGAAAAACTGTGACGAAAAGTTTTTCAGGATCAAGTCCGATTTCTTTGGTCAGAAATTCAAACATCCAAGCCACCTGCTCTTTTTTGAAATAATCACCGAAAGACCAATTCCCCAACATTTCAAAAAATGTTGTGTGACGATTGTCGCCAACCTCTTCAATATCTTGAGCTCTGAAACATTTTTGCGAATCAACTAATCTTGTTCCCAATGGATGTTTTTCTCCAAGAAGATATTGGATCATTGGTTGCATTCCGCTGCCTGTGAAAAGTGTGGTTGGATCATTTTCCGGAGTCAACAAAGCAGAAGGCACAATAGTATGCCCCTTGGATTCAAAAAATTTCAAATATTTAGTTCGCAGTTCGTTTGCATTCATTATGATAGGGGTTAGGAATTAGGAAGTAGCTAGTTCTAAATTCTTATTTCAACATTTTTTCAAGCTCAGCTCTTTCATGTCTACCGACCAGAAATTTATAATCTCGCTCTTCCAAAAACAAATCAATTGCTTGATCGATATTAATTTTTCCACTCGCCAAATCTCTTCCAACCTGCTTCATCTTTGATTCACCCATACCTGAAAGTTTCTCTTTGAAACCTTTTTGTTCGATAAATTTTTTAACAGTTGAAAAAAAATCTTTCATATGATTATCTATTATATATTTTTAATAACCTATCTACCCAAATTATTCATCTGGTGCTTGAGTTTTATAAGTTCATTTTGAAATTGCATATTCTGCGCATCCAATTTTTTCATTATGTTTTCCTTCACTGTTATATCCATTTGCAGTTGAGCTTGCTTATGCTTTAAATCTCTAATCGCAACTTCAGCATCAAGCCTGGCTCGCGTCAACTTTTTCACATCACTATCCTTAAGCATTATTTCTATTTGCAGTTTTTTCTTCTGTGTCAAAAGTTCTGGTGATAATTGCATAAAAATTAAATGTCGCGAAGCGACTCGATCATTGGAAATTAAAAATTGGAAATTGGAAATTTTATAGCAGCAGCTATAATATTGTTCCCCCTCCAAGCACTTCGTTGTCATCAGCATAGAACACAGCTGACTGACCTGGCGTAATAGCTTTTTGTCCTTCCAAAAATTCCACCTCGTATTTCTTACCGGTTGCTGATGACTGATTACTGATGACTGACTTAATTATACCACGCACCAGCTGATGCCGATATCTAATCTTAATATTTGCTTCAAGTGGCAATTTGGGCTCATTAGCAATCCAATTTTTAAGCTCAACAATCATGGTTTTTTTGAATATTTTCTCATTCGCTTCATCGTTGGTTACTATTAAGCGATTGTTTTTGAAATCTCTTTCAACGACAAAATACGGACCATTTCCTCCAATATTAATCCCCTTTCTTTGTCCAATAGTATAAAGCTCCAAACCTTCATGCATGCCAATTTTTTCACCCTCCGTGTTTATGATTTCTCCGGGCGACAATTTCAAATTGCGTTTAATAAATTTGGTTGGCGTTTTTTCAGGCGTAAAACAAAGTCCTTGAGAATCTTCCTTATCAAAAACTGGCAGATTTATTTTTTCCGCAATTTTTCGTATTTCAGGCTTCTTGTATCCTCCCACGGGAAACAAAATCCTCGAAAGTTGTTTTTGAGAAAGTGAATACAAAAAGTATGTCTGGTCTTTTTCTTCGTCAGATGAAGTGTAGAGATGATATTTTCCATCAATCATTTCCAGTTTTGCATAATGCCCTGTTGCGACAAAGTCTGCGTCCATTTCAAGCATCTTCTTATACAAAAAATTGAATTTGATTCGCTCATTGCAAACTACGCAAGGATTTGGAGTTCGTCCAGCCTTAGTTTCTTCTAAGAAATAGTCTACGACTTCTTTTTTAAATTCTTCTGCGGCATTGACAGTATAGAGTGGAATATCCAAAAGCTGGGCCACTTTGCGAGCATCTTGCTGAGATTCAACGCTGCAGCATTTATTCTCCCTGAGTGAATCCTGTCCGGGTTCCTTCCAGAAATGCAAAAAAACTCCCACGACGTCATAGCCTTGCTCTTTCAAAAGTGCGGCTGCCACCGAAGAATCCACTCCGGCGCTCATCCCCACAATAACCCGTTTTTTTGGTGCTTCTTTAGTCATATGTGCTTTATTCTAGCACTGTAGATAAGGATTGTAAACGCTTTATATTAAACCATTTTTTCCAATTCAGGAAGAATATCTTGCAAATCCCCCTTCAGTAAGTAATCCTCTTCTCCCACAAAATTAGGTTGCACGAGATTTATAGCAATCAATTTACCATTTGGATTATTTTCTTTATACCAAGCCAGCATACCTCTATCATCACTGCTCAATCCTACAGTAATAATTGCATCAATTTCTTTCAGCCAACTTGGCTGAATGTTTTCTTTTAACCAATCTCCAGTGGGTCTAAGTGCCTGAATTCCAGTTTTTTCATGCAAGTGATCCACATTCTCTGTGAATATCTTGCATTGCAATTTTTCAGCCAATCTCGTCAACGCTGAGTGCGCAATAGTCGGTCCATTTTCGAATGCAGCATTAGCAAAATCATCCCAAGGCTTAAGGGCTTTCTCGGGTTCACTGACTGCAAGCATTATTAACTCATCACTATTCCTCAATCCATCTAATCTTAGTGATTTTTCAAGATCCTGCATCCCATAAACTCCTCCAGCCACTGAAATCCCAGCGCCCGTATAAAACAAAACTTTTTTACTTTTCAATATTTCACAAACTTTCTCAATATCCATTTCCACAGGACTTGGCTTTTCAATGACCTTAGCAACTTCCAATCTTACTTTTTTAAATATTTCTTCATCCAATAATCCCTCCGATCCTTTTCCATTCCTATGATTATCAAAAATTGTTTTTGCTATTTCCAAAGATTTTTCAAGTGTGAAATTTGAATTTCTCAAGACAATATCCGCATATACTTTTATGTTTTTATCGTCATCAGCAAATCTTATAAATCCTGCATTACTAAAATCTCTCTTTTTGGTTATGCAATAGCTTTTAGGTTTTTTATTATTCTCAACATCCTCTTCGAATTTTTCCTCTTTTTTTGGAGTAGTGCCAATGTCTAGAATAAAAACATCTTGTTCTATGCCATCAACCTGCTTTCTTATTTTGGTAAATTTCTTTCTTTCATCTTCAGTTAATGATTCTGGAAGTGCTTGATAGCATTCAATATGTATGAAGGAACCATTTGGAGAATGCATGAGATCAAATTTTCTCGTATCAAAAGAAAAACCAAAATCCATTGCTCTTGTTTTTTCAATCACTTTTTCCGGTCCTCTTAATAAAGGATTTTCTTTTTTGATTTCTTTTGCTTGTGTAAAAATTCTTTCACCTTCCATAAATCTCTATTTCAAAAAAAAATTATCTCAATCGTTTATCTTTCCTTCTTAAAGCCAGAAAATTTTCACCTGTCACCACACTTTTTCCGGTTTTTTCTTCGAGTGCAAGCCGGGCATCTTTGGCGATTTTTCCACCTTTTTTCGCGGGAATTTTGTTTTCCTCTAAGCCACGAGATTCCAATGTTTCGGCAATTTGACGTGTGGAAAGTTCCGCCAAGGCAGTGAAAACCAATTCCGCGTCGGACATATGATCGCGCAAATTTTGCGTTTTAAGATTTTTCAAATTTTTATGCTCACCAACAGTGAGGTCGCTCCATTCCTGATGAATTATATTCGTCAAAATTGCAAATTCATCTTGCTTTTCCACCTCATTGTTTTTCCAATAGTCCGTCAGCTTGTTTCGGATTTCCTGCCCCATCATTCTTTGCTGGATCCATTTTTCACTGCGACCCATTTTTTGCCAATATCCCCTTGAACGATTCACGCCCTTTTCCGGATCAGACATTTCCTGAATTCTTTCATAGCCAACTTTTGCCAGCCACAATTTGATTGGTTCAGCTTTCTTGGAAGGCACTGATTGAATTAGACGCAAAATGGTTTCCACATTAGCCACGTCAGTTTCGCGCATTTTTCCATCTTGCGCTAACATTTTCAACTGGTCACAATTTGTGACCAGTTCACTACCTTCATCTTTTAGTCTATTTTTCAATGTTGTCCAGTAGCTTTTAGCCTTCTTGAAATTTTTCTGATCAATCAACGCCGCCACAACGTCAATCACCGAAAAAAACCAAGTTTCAGTTTTTTCATCGAAGTGCCGACGAATTTTGAAATTCTCAAAAATTGCCAGCGAATCTTCATTGTTTTTCATATTGTTTTTTGTTTTAACGTCTTATAGTGATATCTTAACACTATAAGCAAAAGTCGTCAAATATGCCTTGTCTCCGGAGGACAGTCCTCCTAAAAAGTTTCTACATTTCTTTTATCACTTCCATTACCTCATCAAAACTCGAAACAATTTTGAACGGATTACCCTTTTCAAGCCTCTCTCGTTCATGAAAACCAAAATCCACTGCGATTGTTCTGAGTCCGACTTTGTTTCCTTCTAAGATATCCCCAAGTGTATCCGTCACAAAAATACAATCTTTAACCTTCAGGTCATATTTTCGAAATAAATATTTGAATTTTTCCACTTTTGATTGATGAGATTCTGCCCCAAGTATTTCTTTGAAAACATGGGTGAAGTTATTATTCTGAAAATATGTATTCAATGCCTCTTCCTGATTCGATGAAACAATAAACAACACGTGTTTTTCTGACAGCATTTCTAATTTATTCTTTATGTTTTCGTCAGCTTTTAAAGATTTAAACACCTCTCTTTGTAATTTATGCATTCCATCATGTTTTTCCTTTTCTACTTTATGACATTCATGAATGTTTCCGTTAAAAAGGTTTCTATATTCATCTTTTGACATGTTCTCACCGAATATCTCGTGCGCTAATTCAAAGGTATCATGAATCACCCCATCAAAATCAAAAATTATTGTTTTCATATCTTTAATATTTTAAATTAAATTTTTCAAGGAACCGTCCCTTGAAAATACAAACCAAGCAATAATTAAAAAATTATGGAAAAACAAATTTACGAAGAAAATTCTGAAGTTTGCTTTTGCCATAATGAATTATAGCGACCATTCAGATCTAATAATTCTTCATGACTTCCAGATTCAACTATTTTTCCTTCATGCAGAACAATTATACGATCAAGCCCTGCAACAGTGCTCAGTCGATGCGCTACAACTATTGCCGTTTGCTTCCCTATAATTTCAGGCAATGCGCGCTGAATTATTTGTTCACTTTCGCTGTCGAGAGCGCTAGTGGCTTCATCAAAAATCATAATAGGAGCTTTTTTGAGAATTGCGCGAGCAATCGCCACTCTTTGCTTTTGTCCGCCGCTTAATTTAACCCCTCGCTCGCCAACAATCGTGTCATAACCATCAGGCAATTTTTTTATAAACTCATGAGCATGAGCAGCTTTAGCTGCACGAATAATTTCTTTGTCATCTGTATCGGAGTTATAATATGCGATATTTTCTTTTATACTTCTATGAAAAAGCAGCGGTTCCTGTGGCACATATGCTATCTTTTGTCTTAGTTCGCTTTGCCTTACATCGCGGATATCAATGCCATCAATTTTGATTGAGCCACTACCAATTTCATCAAAGCGAAGCAGTAGACTTGCGAGGGTACTTTTACCAGCGCCACTCAATCCAACCACACCAACTTGTTCTCCACCCTTTATTTTAATGTTGAGATTATTGAAAACTGATATTTTTTTCTTCTTGCGAGAATTTGATGGGTAGCTAAAATTTACTTTGTCTATATTGATCGCACCTTTTTTAATTAAAAGCTCTTTAGGGTTAACAGGATCACATATTTTCTCATAATCATTGCCTAAATATTTTAATGTGGGATAAAGTTTGGTAGTTAAATCGTCGTGAGTTCTCACTAGCGAAGGCAATGCGTCAACACTGCGAATTATTTGAAACATATAAGTAAGTGTCAATACGATCAAGCCCAGCGATTGAGGCGCGGCGGAGGCAGAGTTAGACACAATAAGATAAACAGCTACCGTGATTCCGCAGGCCGTTATTATACTTCTAGGCAATTCCAGCAAAGTAGTTATCCCTCGTCTTAGTCCAAAGATTGCTGTTTCTTGCTTTACTAATTCTACCATTTTACCTCTAGCCTTGTCTTCAATTCCTCCTGATTTAAAAGCAATGATATTGGTGATTACGTCAGAAACTTCACCAGTTATTTTGCGATATATTTCATGGGAAAGTTGACGATGCTTGTCCACCTTGCATGATGACCACGCCACATAGGCAAATTGAATCAAAACAACCGTAGCCGCCACCAATCCAACTTGTGGAGATTTAAAGAAAAGCACCACAGGAGGCACGACAAGTGAAACAAAAGCGCCCATTGCGTCGCCTCGCAGGAATCCCAGCAAAAGTAAAGCTGCATCCAAATGCTGTCTATATAAACTAGCTAAATATCCCGTTTGATTGTCGCGATAAAATGAAACGTCTTTGCCAATCAACTTTTGATAAAAAACCACCGCAAGCTTTTTGAATTGCACTTCTTCAGCATGAGTAGAAAGCAATTCTCCAAATGCTCCTATTATTACTGCAGCAAGATAAGCTATGAAGAAATACAGTGTGTACTTTTTTGCAGCATCAAAATTTCCAGAGGCAACATTGGCAGTCACCTGCGCTATTGCAATAGCGACATAAACTCTCATAACAACAGTGCGAAACAATTCCGCGAAAAAGCCAACCCACTGACCAATGCTGCTACCATAAGTGCGGAATATGAATTTGTAGACTTCTATGTTCATTTAATTATTTTTTTACATTTTTTACTTCCACATTTGTATTTTTCCAATACACTCAATTCACTATCCAAAACATATTCAGGGTGCTTTTCTAACCACCTTGAAATATCAGTCCACTTGAAACCATGAAAGCCAAGCTCGCCATCCCAATACTCGCGCTCACTATCGTCATTTTCAAAGCTAAAATTCTTAGCAACTTCAGGTGAAGCAAATTGGATTCCATTGTCTTCAATTAATTTCCGATCATAGACGCATAGGACTAGATCCTCTGGATGATATCTTGAAAAGGCATTTTCTTTTGCCAACTTAGCACAAAGCGAAGTCATCTTTTTGCTTCGTAAACTAAAGCCACCGTTGCCAACAACAGCTTTGCCAAATAATTCTTTTGGAAAATGAAAGTGATTAATAAAAAAATCATTCACGACCCATGGCGCACCAATATAGTCATAGTTTAAAAATTCATCTGACCATGATTCTGGATTTAAAATAAAGCCATCATATTGAACCATGAGAACATGTGGGGTTTCCACATAATTGTCCAATTCAGAAATTACAAATCTCGAATATTCTTCAACAGAATTAATTGGCTCTATTGGAACAACATTTTTATTGTCTGATTTTATTGAGCTAAGAATTTTAACATCTGCAAATTCAAACTTCTCCTGACAAATATCCATAGCCAAAATAAGCCGATCCAAATCCACGCAGTCTATTCCTAATAAGGTCACTGTTTCAAGTTTCTTTTTCATCTAATTTTATTTTTCTAGAATAACATCCAACAATTCTGGGAATTCATTTGTTCCCATGTCACCCATTGTAAAGTGTCCGTGGCCATTTAATTCAATGACTTTTCCTCCTAATGATTGATGATAAATTTCAAGACTCTTTTTGCCATCCTCCTCCTCATTATTTGAAGTAAACATTACGATTTTACCTACTCTATCTTTAATGGTTTCATCAATTGGATACACATAAAATTCTTCCCTGCCTTTGTCGCCTTCATCTGGAATTTTCCAAGGAGCAACTAGAATCAATTTATCAACTTTTTGCTTTGTTTCTCCAAGCCAACGAACAAGAAAAGCACATCCACAGCTATGCCCAATCAAAATTGTATTTTCAGTAACTTCATATTTTTCAAATTCTTTTTTGAAATTTTCATAATCAGGCGCCCAAGGAGACGGCATCATTGGGGTTTCAGCTTTTATTCCCTGTGCCAAAAGCTTCTCCCTTATCCAAGGCATCCAATGCTTATCGAATGTCCTATCAGCTAGATTCATCATTTCCTCTTCTCTTCCTGGACAACCATGAATTATGATTATATTTTTCATAACCTTTTAACTTTATGCAGTTAATTACTCTAATTTGTATTCATATTAGCATTTAAAGTGTATTTTCTCAAGAATAGGGCGTATTTGAATTTTGAATTTTGAATTCCTCTGCAACCATATGAAGTATGACCTTCGGGTTATAAACTCCGGCGAAAAACAAGTGATGCGCGTTAAAAAATTTTTGCGAGACGACCCAAGAGGCGCAGTGAAAATTTTAATTGGCTTTCAAAATCTATGATTTTGTCCAGACAATATATACCCGGAGGTGTGAAGCGAAGAACGCAGTTTTTGCCACAGTATCTTCATCAGGTTGCGATTTCTTTTGTAACTTTTCTATTAAAAGAAAAGTTAATCCGTTCTATACATTAGTAATAAAGGAAAAAACTATATTTAATTAATAAAAATAATAAGTTTAATGAAATAAAGCCAGGGATTCTTCGCTACGCTCAGAATGACAGTGATGCCTTGCCCTGGATTCCCAGTCAAGCTGAGAATGACAAGGAAGCAGAAAACTCCCATCGCTGAGAGTTTTCTAAAATATAATACTAGTTCTCGCCGCGAGTTTTGTTTATCAAATTTCGCACTTCATCCAAATTTACATTCGGACGTTGGCGGGGTTTGAATTTTTTTGGAGCAATATGCTGCATTTGAGAAAGTGACATCGGACGATCTTGCGGCTCATATGCTTTGTGCTCAATTTTTCTTTCAGGCAATTCCTGCTTTTTCTCGACAGGCTTTGCATATTGAGGCTTGCTTTGTGCATATGGACGAGCAGCTGCTGCAGGATTAATATTTGCAGATTGCTGAGGTTGAGGAGCAGCAATCTGACTAGTAGGGTTTGCTTCTTGCCTTTCCTCTTGCTCACGCTGCATCTTTCTTTCCTGATTAAGTTTTTCCTTGGCGGTCATCCTTTGATAATCTTTCAAACAGTCTTTGCAAAAAGTTGGCCGCTTTCCATCGGGCTGAAACGGAACTTGAATCTTGTCACCGCACATGTCGCAAATTGCCTCAAACATCGGCTTTGGAGGCTCTAGTTGATTATATTCTCCCAAATCATCTACTGGCGCAGGGGCATGTCTCAAATCAGCATGCTGCTCCATCACTTTTTGAGGTTCAGAAGCTCTTGGAGGCTCAGGTGCGCTCACAGGGGCAGTTGGCTGCGTAAATTGCTGAGTTTGCTGGGATATAGGCGCTTGAGGCTCTTGTTTTGGACTAGCAGGGCTTGCTTGAAATGCGGGAGTTGGGGCCGCTGGCCGCTGAACTGGCGCTGAAGCTATGGGCTGCCTAGCAGGCGCAAAATTTGGATTCTGCGATGGTTGCTGTTGTTGATAAACGGATGCTCCTTGATATGGCGATGCCGATGTGGTTGGAGCAGCATTTACAGTTGGAAATCCCCCAACCGGCATCACGCCAGACCATCTCGCAATCTTGTCTTCAACTTCTTCCTTGCTTGACGCATAACGCTCGCGAGAAGCAGCAATAATCTTTTCCTCATTTTCCATTGTGTCTTCAATATATATCGGCGGCAAAACTTGAGCCGAAAATGCATCTCCGGCAATACCGTCAATCATCAGTTTCAAATAGATATTATATTTCGGCAAATTCACAATATCATTTTGCACAAATACAGGCGCAAATTCTTTTTCCAAAAATTCCGCATCAGTGGCGCCAACTCGAAATGAAATGATTGTGCCGGCATTACCAAAAATAGCATCGCGCACTTTTTCATCAATCTGCGTGATGTATTGATTTGCCAAAATAAGGTTCAAACGATATTTTCGAGCTTCAGACAAAATATTGGCAAAAGATTCCGTTGCAAAGTTTTGAAATTCATCTACGTATAAGTAAAAGTCTTTTCGATCTTCTTCTGCGATATCAACGCGTCCCATAGCAGCCAGCTGAATTTTCGTAATCATCATAGCTCCAAGCAAGGCGCCATTGTCTTCACCGATGCGTCCCTTGGAAAGATTGATAATCAAAATCTTCTGGGTGTCCATCGCATTGCGAATATCAAAAGAAGATTGAGTCTGACCAACGATATTTCTAATCAGGGAACTGGAGAGAAACTGTCCGACCTTGTTTTGAATCGGAGAAACAACTTCCTGCAAAACCTTATCGCTCCATTTCGGAAATTCATCAACCCAAAATTGCCTGATTACCGGGTCGGTAACTTTGTCTACAACTTTTTCGCGATATTTTTTGTCCACCAAAATTCTGGTTACGCCCAAGAGTGTGCTGCCTGGATATTCCAAAAGTGCCAAAATTGCATTACGCAAAATGTATTCCAATCGTGGTCCCCAAGAATCTGCCCATATTTTTTTGAACACACCAATAAGACCCGATGCCACCAAATGGCGATAATCAGGATCAACAGATTCCATCACATTGAAAGCCAATGGAAAATTTTGGTCGGCAGGGTTCAGATAAATAACGTCATTGATGCGATTGGCTGGAATTGATTTCAAGAGTTTTTCCGCCGTGTCGCCGTGCGGATCAATATAACAAATTCCATGACCATTTCGAATATCCTGAACAACCAAATTCTCCAAGAGATTGGTTTTTCCCATACCGGTCTTTCCAATAATGTACATGTGCCTGGTCCTGTCATCTGTCTTGATTCCGAAAACCCTTTCCTGATTTCTGAAGTTTGTTTTTGCAAAAAATGCAATTTCGTTATTTTGCGCCATACCCGGTAGTAGAAATTTGAATGAGCGTTGCTCAAAAAAATTATCTTTTTTGAAATTTTATATTACCCGATGAAAAAAATAAAATAGAGATTTAACTTTTTTATATTTCAAATTTTCACTACCGGGCATACTAACGTTGTAGTATTTAAAAAATTACTTGAATCATGATTTAGGAATTAGGAGTTAGAGTTTAGGAATTAGTAGTTATGCTTGATTCATAATTCATAATTCTTGTCTTTTGATTCTTGATTCATAATTCGCCATCTATTCAATCGGTAGATTTGAAGGAGCTCCGCCACGTTTTGCTTCCACGCGGTTGAGGGATGGAGCCATCACATTCATATCAGGCAAGTGAAACAACGTGGCAAGTTCTTCAGAACTAAATGTTAACATTTCGCCATCTCTATTTCTAGTTCGGTAACGTCTTAGAAGTTTTCGTTGACGATATCTCAAGCGCGACTTTTGAAAAACATAATTTGCAAAAGTTTTAGAATTATTGTCTGGCTTAAGACTATTCATGTTGTCGTCACCAAATTGTTTGAGAGATCCCCAAATAGAAGAAACGCCAAGAGATTTGTCGAAATTTTCCCTGCGTCCAACATATACAAATCTTCCCTTGGTTGAAAACTGCAGCTTCCCAAGATTATCCTCCACAGCTTTCAGCGCATCGCGCTCGCCAGGTGAAAGTCGAATGTCCAAAGGTTGTTCTTCTTTTTTCTTAACGGCTGCAAATTCCACAGGGCCATTTAATCCAGCAAAAAGATTACTAAAAATATCCTTAACGTCTCTCCAGAAGCGTTCGAAAGGTCCTTCTTCGATTTTTTCTCTACCCTTTAGTTTATCAGTAAATTTCTTTCCTGCTTTAGCAACCCATCCGGGAGAATGAGGGGCTATCACCCACTGAAGCCACAAGTGTTGCCCGGGACCAATTTTTCCCATTGTTTCAATAAGACCAGCCAAAGGATCAATCATGGTACCGGTTATATCCTCTTGAAATTTTTGATAAGTGCGAATTGGAAAAAATTCATCTTTCTTTGTAAATACAACATCTGCTCCCCATAAATCCCACTGATTATTTGGAATCAAGACAGGCACATCATCAACATAATCCGGGACTTCAATAATTTCAACATCTGGATATTGAGCATATAGATGAGCCTCAACCAGATTTCTATACTTTTTCATGGTGCGAATATATATATGCACCGTTCCTTGATCGCTTGCAATTTCCAAACTCATATAATCAGCAAACATACCACTAATGTATTCTTCAGCGATATCAAAACCTTTTTCGACTCCAGCAAAACCTGCAAAAAGACCTTCCATTGGTTTTGGACTTTTTTCAATATTCTTAGGTGGGATAATTTCCAAGAGCACCCATTTGGCAGCGCCCCAATATGCATCTTGCACATGGCGAAGCCAATAAATTTTGAACATATAAAAGAAAAGCGGCGGCAAAGCTATGAACCATACATAGTTCATAGCTTGCCAAGCCGTTTTCATGGAAGAAACAATTTCTAAAATTGAACTTGAAATAATGTCCATATTTTTGTTTTCTCTACTGTCATCCCGCACTTGATGCGGGATCCAGTTTATATCTCCGGTCAGGCGATGTTCCTGGATTCCCATTTTCATGGGAATGACAACCTTTTATGATTTTTTGATTGAATACACGCCTTCTTTAGTTTTGGAAAAATAGTTATTCAAATTTATAACAATAGTTGATTTCTTAACGTGTCTGATATCCAAAACCTTCTTCAAAATTTCATCTCTATTTAATGGCTTAGATGATTTTTTCAAAATTTCTTCAATAACATCCTTGACTGTGCCCTTTTTATATCCCCATTCAACCAATGCATAAATTCCCCTACCAACCAAAACGAAATTTTTATCTTTAATTAGTTCATTATGAACAGTCTGCGGATGAGTACCTTTTTTATTCAAATGATACTGGTCAATTTTTTTTGCAATGTCTCGGAAATGCAACGGTATTCCTGCCTCTTTCAACACTAAATATGATTTCTCCCTTGTTCCTTTAGGAGAAATTTCTTTCCATTTTGCGATTCCCCATTTTTCAAAGGTATTTTGCTTTATCTCTTCAGACACTTCCAAATAGCTTTGGAAAACATCCTTCTCAATTTTTACCTCTGCCTTTAACAATTCAAACATTTCATCAACAGAAAGAGGTTTCTTTTCAGCAACCAAAACTTTCACTGCTGCATTTTTAACTGCTCGCCATCCTTCAATATCAAACAAAGGAAGCATGTATGAAAATGACAACTCATCCTTAACTTCAACCCCCTTAACAGCATCTGTGCATTCAAGAAAAAAACAAACAGCAGCTTCTTCGCTTGCGTTTCCTTTTCCAAGAACTTTCAGCAATTGCTTTTTCTCCATTATACCACCATTTTCAGTAATAGCCAAAACGATTTTATCTTGAACTTGAGCAAATAATGGAACTCCACTTTTTTCCTTAACTTTCTTAAGAACCTCACGAATCACTTGTCTTACACGTTCACGAGTTATGCTATATTTTTTTCCAATTTCCTCAAGTGTAAGTGCATGAGAATTGAAAACTCCATAGCGTGTAAAAATTATTTCCTGGCTGCGCAACGAAAAATCAGCCACGATTTGCTTGAGTGCTTCTGAGAAAAATAAAGGTGTTTCCTGAACATTTGTATTTTCTGGCTTGTTTGATGTTTCCATTTACCCCGTTAAATAAGATTTGAATCTCCTTATGGAGAAGCAACTTACTTTTGATAAAATTTAAACGATTTGACTCTTAATTCCTCCCTGCCTATCCAACAGGGATGAATTTAATACCAAATTTAATATATATTAGGTTTCAAATTATATTAACACATATTAAAATTTTGTCAACCCCATTAGAAATTTCATATTTATTATGGAATATACGCAATATACGGTTCCATGAAAAACAGCTATTGCTTTTTGTTTTTCTATTTTCTTTTTGGCCAATTATTGCGACAGCAATTCCTGAGCCCTTGACCATAGATTTGGGTCAAGGGTGTGCTCAAAAAGGAAATAGAAAAACAAAAAATAGACTTGCCACTCAATAGCTGGAACCATATATTGCGTATGACCCTTTATTATCAGCTATGGATTTTGTTTTTTAATTGCTAAGACTATAAACCATAAAATTCCGTATCTTGAAATTTCTAACGGGACAGGGCCATATTTACACAAAAAAACAGAGGCTAGTTCGACCTCTGTTTTGAGCAACAATTCACAATAATCTGATTATCTACGCATTTTTAATTCTAATTCACTTTCAAGCTTGCTTGTAATTAAATTCATGACATCATCAATCTCTTTTCCGTTTAATGTTCGCTCAGATGCGCCCAAAATTACATGGAAAGCAAAGCTAGTCGTGCTATCTGCGAAGTCAATCGCATCAAACATATCCACATCCAAAACCAAATCGCCGCCGGCCTTTTGAATTACCATCAAAATATCATCGACTCTAACATTTCCGCTCGCTATCAAAGAAATATCCCTAATAACAACAGGATGTTTTCTGATTGGGGTGAATTCCCTTTCGGCCTCAGCAATCGCGCAGAGTTTTTCCATATCAAATTCAAAAATTGCCACTCGATTATTAATATCAAATTCTTCCAGTACGAATGGATTTATTTCTCCGACAAATCCGATACTTTCCTGAGAACCCTCGATTTTAATTTCAGCGCTTCGACTCTGATGCCAAAGAGAAGGCGTTTCAATTGAGCTACCTTCGAAAGTATCGTAATAACGGTCATTAATTCCGATCTGCTCAAGCAAGTAGTCAACATGACTCTTCGCTTCAAAGAAAACAGATCCATGCCTTTTGTCTATTTTTTCTTCTTTGGCACCTTTCTTTTCAGTAACAATCGCTCCAACTAAGATACTTTTTTCTTCTGGTAATGCATCTTGAAGGGAAGGAAAATATATTCTACCTATTTCAAAAATATTAAATTCCTTATAATTTTTTATATTATCTCTAACATTCTTCAAGATTCCAGGAATCAAACTTGTGCGCAAGATTGCATGATCAGCTGTCATCGGAGCTTCAAGTTCAAGATGCTTAATTGAATCAAGTCCTGCAACATTAGCCTCAGCATATGAGTAAAAAGAATAATTATATACTTCATTAAAACCTATTGATGCAAGCAAATCCTTAATATCTCTAGCAAACTTTCTATTTTCATTAACCGTGGCGCCAGACAGATTTACCAAGGGAGATTTAGCTAAGATATTTTCATAACCATAAACGCGACCTATTTCTTCAATTAAATTTTCTTGGGTTTTAAGATCGATTCGATAAGTTGGAATTTTTGCAATCAGTATGTTCTTTTTGATTTTTACTTTAATATCCAAAGATTCTAAAATTCTTGAACACTTGGAAGATGGGACCTCCATGCCGAGCAAGTTGTTCAAATAATTCAAATCCAGTTCAACAGTCCATGGAGAAACCGGCTTAGGATACAAATCAACAATTCCCTCTAATTCCCCATTCGCAGTATGTTCAAGTATCTCAATAAGGCGCACTATTGCTTTCTCTGCCAAATTAGGATCAATCTCCTTTTCAAAGCGAAGTGCTGCTTCGGTAACCATATTCAAACTAGTGCGGGTTTTTCTTACACTAGTCGCATTAAAAGTAGCGGCTTCCAAAACAATGGCTCTTGTTTTATTGGATATTCCGCTATGCAACCCACCCATGACACCAGCAAGCGCCAAAATTTCCTTCTCGTTTGAAATCACAATATCTTCAGAAGACAATTGCTTCTCTGATTCATCTAATAAAATTATTTTTTCTTCGGATTGAGCTTTTCTGATTACAATTTTGGTTTTTTCATTTTCTGAAATCTGCTCGAAATCAAAAGCATGGAGCGGTTGCCCTATTTCTAACATCACAAGGTTTGTCGCATCCACCACGTTGTTAATGGGGCGAATCCCGCAAGTTTCCAGTCTTTCCTTCATCCACTCAGGAGAATCCTTGATTTCGACATCAGTCATAACCACACCAATGTATCTTGAACAGATTTCAGGATCTTTTATTTCCACGGATAACCTATTAGTTTTTTTTCTAGGCAAAATCAATCCATCGAAATCATAGTCGATTATATTTCCTTCCAGAGCCGCAATTTCGCGAGCCATTCCCACATGACTCATAGCATCATGAGCTCTATCTGGCAGAATTTTTATTTCCAAAGTCTTGTCCTTTTCTGACAGCACATCTACTAATGGAGTTCCAATTTCAACATTTTTATCCAAAAGAAAAATACCAGAATGATCCGCTCCAAGTCCAAGTTCATCAAGTGCGCAAAGCATTCCGAAAGATTTTACACTGCGAATTTCAGCTTCCTTTATTTTGAAATCTCCAGGCAAAGTTGTTCCAATCGTAGCCACAGGAACCTTGTCCCCTATTGATATATTATGAGCACCGCAAACAATCTGAAGAACTTCTTTCCCAATATTAACCTTTGTAACCTGCAGCTTGTCGGCATTCGGATGTTTTTCTATTTCCAAAATTTCTCCAACAACAACACCATCTAGTTTCAATTCATCCTTTTCAATCTCTTCAACCTCAAAGGAATGCATGGTTATTTCTTCAGCAATTTCTTCAGCGGATTTCTTACTACCCGAAAGTTCTTTGAGCCAATTGTAGCTATATTTCATATGTTCCTAAAATTTATAAATAAATACTATCCACTAATATTCCTTTAAAATTGAGATGTAAAGCGAACATCCCCACTATGAAATAAACGAATGTCATTTATTTTGTATTTCATCATAGCTAATCTTTCTATTCCAAACCCCCAAGCAAATCCCTGATATTCATTTCGTTTATATCCAGCCGATTCAAATACAAACTGATTAACCATACCAGCTCCTCCAATTTCAAGCCATCCAGCATTCTTGCAACCAGAGCAGCCCTTTCCACCACACATAGTACAGCTTATATCGAACTCAAAACTTGGCTCCGTGAATGGAAAATAACTTGGTCTTAGGCGAACCTTTACATCTTTTTTGAAAAATCTAGAAAAGAATTCTTGTGCAATAAATTTAAAATTTCCAACATTTATATTCTTATCTACAACAAGAGCCTCAAATTGATGGAAGGTGTGTTCATGTGTTGAATCAGTTGCTTCATTACGAAAAATCCTTCCTGGTACAATAATTCTATATGGCGGCACATGTTTTTCCATATACCTCACTTGTACAGCTGAGGTCTGAGTTCGCATGGCGACTCTTTCATTAGCATGAAGTCCTTTTAGCCAAAAAGTGTCCTGCATATCACGAGCAGGATGGTTCTTGGGCATATTAAGAGCATCAAAATTATAAAATTCAGTTTCAACTTCTGGTCCATCCGCAACTTCAAACCCCATCGAAGTGAAAATGTCTTCAAGTTCATTTTGAATTTTTGTAAGCGGATGAAGATGGCCGCGTTTCATTTTTTTAGCAGGAATAGTGACGTCTATTTTTTCCGCAGCAAAATCAAAACTTTTCTCCTTAAGTTCTTTTTCTTTCTGCGTGAAAGCGCTTTCGATTTCCGCCTTAACCGTATTTGCCAATTGCCCAACAGTCTTTCGCTCTTCGCCCGTCAAATCCTTAAGACTTTTCAAGATATTCGTAAAATCACTCTTGCGTCCAAGATATTTAATGCGCAATTCTTCAGCAATCTCAACAGACGTAGCCTCGATTATCTCAGCCAATGCCTGCTTTTTTATTTGTTCAATTTTTTCTTTCATAGATAATTCAAATTATAATACAAGATACCAAATGCTATATACCAAATACTATTCTAACGAATCCCATCTTCCCAATTTTTAAAACTTTTCCATCTAATTCTTTTGTAACCAAGAATTGCGGGTCGAGGTATTTTTCGTCTTCAATTGAAACTCCGCCTTGTTCGATTTTTCGACGAGCTTCGCCCATGCTTGAAGCGTTTCCAGATTTCACAAGGACTTCAGTTAGTTTCATTTCTCCTTCGATAATAAGCTCTAGAATATCTGTCGGGATTTCTTTTTTGGAAAAAGTATTGATGAAATATTCGCGCGCAGTTCTAGCAAGTTCTTCGCCGTGATAAATTTCAGTGATTTCTCCAGCCAAGCGAAGTTTTGCATCGCGAGGATTCAAAGCATCTTCTTTCATTTGCTTTTCAATTTCCACAATTTCTTCCATGGCAACGCGCGTACAATGAATAAAATATTTCACAATCAATTCATCGCCCATGCTCATCATTTTTCCAAACATGGAATTTGCGTCGTCCATCAAATTTATAGTGTTCCCCCAAGAAGAACTCATCTTGCGTCCGTCAGTTCCTTCAATCAGATTCACCATCATAACATCTTGCGGATGTTGTTTGTATTTTTTCTGCATTTCGCGTCCAGCCAAAAGATTGAAACGCTGGTCCGTTCCCCCTAGTTCCAAATCAGCTTTCAGCATTACGCTGTCATACCCCTGCATTAATGGATACAAAAGTTCGCGAAGAGAAATTCTAGTTCCCTTGTCTAATCTTTTTTTGATATTGTCGCGCGCGATAAATTCAGCCAAAGAAAAAATATCAGCTTGCTCGGAAATTTCATTGTAGGTCAATTTTCCAAGCCATTCAGAATTTTTATGAGTTTCCACTTTACTCATATCCAAAAGTTTTCCGGCTTGATCCAAATATGTTTCCAAATTTTTATTTACAGCTTCTTGCTCAAGCATCGGGCGTTCACTTTCCTTGTCTGAAGTGTCTCCAATCACGCCTGTAAAATCTCCGATAATCAAAACTATCTGATGACCTAATTGTTGAAAATCTCGAAGTTTCAGTAATGAAACAGCCCGTCCCAAGTGAATATTTGAACTTGTAGGATCAATACCAAGCTTTATGCGAAGTTTTTCCCCATTTAAAAGCCTCTTTTTGAGGTTTTCCTTATCAATTACTTCATTGACTCCTCTTGTCAAAAGTTCATCAATTTGTTTTTCTAATTCTTTATCTTTCATATTTCAAGTATAAATTAACTAAATGATACATCAATAATACCAATTTAAGCCGATTTTAGCAATACTGACAATATTACCCTTGCCAAATCCTCAATATTCTGCTAGAATAATACGTGCTTGAAATTCAAAAATTATAGTCAAAGTTTTTTTAAAACATAGGAGGAAGTGCGCGATGTCAGAAGAAAAATCAGCAGATGAGAAGATAAAGGATCTCGAAAGTCAACTTAACGCAGCCAACAAGGAACTGGAACGTATATCAAAATGTCTCATGAAAACACAATCAGAAAGGGATAAATTATCGAGACAATGCATCGCAGCAGAAAATCGTATAAGTTTGCTCAGTGTCAGACTTGTGGAAAAACAGGAGCGAATTGATTTACTTGAAATCCATGCCCTAGAGGAACCATTGACGGGCCTCTATAACAGACGCTACGCCGATCTGCAAGCATCTCGCTTTGAAAATGCAGTGTCGTCCCGCGTTCTGTGCGTCATCGTTATTGACATCAATTACCTGAAAAGAATCAACGATAGTTGTGGACATGAAGCAGGTGATCAATTATTAGTTGCATTCTCAAAGAAACTGCAAGAATTTCCAGGAGAAAACAAGACCGTAGCAAGAATAGGCGGAGATGAGTTTTTAATCATCAAGGCCAAAGATGATAAAAAGCAAGCAACAGCCTACTGCGAAATGATCAGGAACACACTCAATGTGGGATTTAAGTGCACGGTTGCTGGCGGAGAGATTTTTTGCACAGCGTCTGTCGGTTTTGATATTCACGTTCTAGATGGCAATTTTTCTTTCAATGATCTATGGATTTCGGCTGATTTAGATATGTACAAAAATAAGACCAGAAGCAGAGAAGTAAATATATAGAAATTCAATACAATTTCAATGCAAAGTCATTAAAAGGAGGACGTCTTGAACAAATCGAGTCTTAAGCCCAGGGCCACTAGAAGTGAAATCAATAGCCATATTAAGAAGCTCAAAAAAGGCGTTGACACCAGAACATCCAAACAGCTCGAGGATTCTGAAGATCAAGAGCCCAAGAAGTAAAGCTCAACGCAGCAAAAAAGCCACCCTCGCCTAGCGCGAAGGTGGCTTTTCATTTTCCAAGAAACTACAGGAGTCCTAGTCTTTTCTTTGCTTCGAAAATCTGATGATCATTCATTTGACCTGTCTTTTTCATTTGCTCCAATGTTTTCAAAATGTCAGCTTTATTTTTCTGAATATTATCCGGAGTCATGACTTTTTTCATCAACTTCTCTCTTTCTTCTGGACTCATCTTTTGCAATTTCTTCATAGCCATGCGCTGCAGCATGCCCATATTTTGCGGATCCATTGGATCCTTGGATTTCTTGTCATCTGTTTTCTTTTTGAAAGCGTCGAGAATACTCATATTGTATATTAAATTAAAAAAGTTATGTTTAAATTTCATTTGAAATTTTCCTGTATAATTCAAACCCATAAGGAACATCAGTCATTAGCTGTAAGAATGGTTTTTGGTCATTAGTTTTTTAGAAAAAATAGGTGACCAATGACTAATGACTTGTCCTACTTCCAATGACCATTGTTACTATTTCTTGTATTTCATCGTCAATTCATAACTCGTCACCAAAAGCGCTGATGCTATGAAAATTGAAGAATAAGTTCCGAAAGTCACACCAACCAAAAGCGCCAAAGCGAAATATTTAATAGTAGCTCCACCGAAAAGATAAATTGCGAGCAATGTAATAATTACAGTCATTGAAGTATTGATTGAACGCACCAATGTTTCATTAAGACTTTTATTCACCACCTCGGGAAACGGAGTCTTGCTGGAACCTTTCAAAAGATTTTCGCGAGTTCTATCATATACCACAATTGTGTCATGCACAGAGAATCCCAAAATTGTCAGGAGTGCTGCAATAAATGGGATTCCAACTTCAATTCCATAAAAATGGCCGAGGAGTGAAAAAACTCCAGCAGTAATCAAAATGTCATGAGCCAAAGCAATAACTGCCCCCGCGCCATATTTCCATGATTCAACTGGGCGTGAAACTTTGCGAAAAGCCCAAGCAATATACGCCATAATAGTGAAGATGGCTAACAAAATTGCATTTAAAGATTTTGTTTTAAGTTCCTTAGACACCGATGGGTTAATAAAATCAACGCTTTGTTGAGTGACTCCCTGATATTTTGCGCTAAGTGATTTCCAAACATCGTCATTAATCTTGTCATCCTCTGATGCATAGCGAACCAACATCGAATTATCATTTGATGCCTGAATAGTAAGACTGGTCAAATTTAGATCCTTTAAAGATTCATTAACTTCCTGATTCGTGGGTGCGCTATCTGCAAACTTAACTTTCATGAGTGTACCACTCGTGAAATCAATATCATATTTGAGCCCCCAAATACTTAGACTTAAAATACTAAGCAC
>Ga0209212_1001460_pt1 | contig 38072 bp, 27 predicted proteins | sample RifGroC2_FD_183996 | JGI IMG/M metagenome (GOLD analysis project Ga0209212, IMG submission 183996) | Groundwater microbial communities from Rifle, Colorado, USA - Groundwater C2 (SPAdes) (version 2) | ecosystem: Environmental > Aquatic > Deep subsurface > Groundwater | place: Rifle, Colorado...
GTTCCCGTGGTCGGCTATGATGCGCGGCTTTGACGCTGGCCCGACCGCTGACAGGATTCGAACATGAACACATTGCTGCTGCATTGCCGCCCCGGTTTCGAGGGCGAGGTTTGTGCGGAAATCAGCGAGCACGCCGCTGTCCTGGAAGTGGCCGGCTACGCCAAGGCGCGGCCCGAGAGTGCCTGTGCGGAATTCATCTGCAGCGAAAGTGGCGGCGCCGAGCGGCTGATGCGCAAGCTGCGTTTCGCCGAACTAATCTTTCCGCGGCAATGGGCGCGCGGCGAGTATCTGCAACTTCCTGAAACGGATCGTATCAGCGTCCTGCTGGAGTATCTGGCGAGCTATCCGGTGTGCAGCAGCCTGTGGCTGGAAGTGCTGGATACCAACGACGGCAAGGAGCTTTCCAACTTCTGCCGCAAGTTCGAGGCGCCGCTACGCAAGGCACTGATCAAGGCCGGCCGCCTCGACGAGCAGGGCAACGGCCCGCGACTGTTGCTGACCTTCAAGAGTGGCCGTGAGGTGTTCGTCGGTATTGCCGAGGTGAACAACAGCGCCTTGTGGCCGATGGGCATCCCGCGACTGAAGTTTCCACGCCTGGCGCCCAGCCGCTCCACGCTCAAGCTGGAGGAGGCCTGGCACCATTTCATCCCGCGCGACCAGTGGGATGCGCGTTTGGCGGCGGGCATGACCGGCGTCGATCTCGGCGCAGCGCCGGGTGGCTGGACCTGGCAGCTGGTAAATCGGCACATCAAGGTCAGTGCAGTGGACAACGGACCGATGGACGCCGATCTGATGGATTCCGGGCTGGTCGAGCATTTTCGCGCCGATGGCTTTACCTTCCGCCCGCGCAAGCCGGTGAACTGGATGGTCTGCGATATCGTCGAAAAGCCGGCGCGCAATGCCGCGCTGCTGGAAACCTGGATCGGCGAAGGCCTGTGCCGCGAAGCGGTGGTCAACCTCAAACTGCCGATGAAGCAGCGCTATGCCGAGGTCAAGCGGCTGCTGGAGCGCATCGCCGATGGCCTGGCCGCGCGCGGCGTCAAGGCCAGCATCGGCTGCAAGCAGCTGTACCACGACCGCGAAGAGGTGACCTGCCACCTGCGGCGTCTCTGATCAGCCAGCGGATGACCCGCCTGCGCGCATGCGTAACAATGCACGCCAGTTTTCCGGAGCCCAAGATGACCCAATCAGCTGAAATGTCCGTCGATGCCGTGCTCGATGCCAGCGGCCTGAACTGCCCCGAGCCGGTGATGATGCTGCACAACAAGGTGCGCGATCTGGCCGGTGGTGCGCTGCTCAAGGTGATCGCGACCGATCCCTCGACCCAGAGAGATATTCCGAAGTTCTGCATCTTTCTCGGCCATGACCTGGTCGAGCAGCAGGAAGCGGCTGGCACCTACCTCTACTGGATTCGCAAGAAGAGCGAATGAGCGACGCGGCTGCACGCTCGTTCGCAGCCTCAGCCCAGCTCCTCCCGGGCAGCACCCGTTTGCTGGCGCCGCCACATGCGGGTCAGCCAGCGCCAGGCGATCCAGCCCCCGCCGATCAGATAGATAAGCCCACCGGGTACCCACATGATCAGGCCGGCGAGTTGCTGGTCGTCCACCGAGCGACCTTCGCCATAGAACGAGACGGTGCCGAAGGTGAGCAGGGCGCCCAGCAGGCCGGTGTGCATCAGCGTCAGCAACACGGCCATCAACGCCTGGGGCACCTGCTTCGGATTGGCGCGCAGCACCGACCACCAGAACAGCCAACCGGTGAACAGGAAGCACGCATGTTCAAAGGCGTGCCACCAGAGGTTGTCCAGCGCCAGCACATAGAGCTTCGGCGTGTGCCAGATCCAGATGATCGCACCATGCAGCAGCGCCAGCAGCGTGGGGTAGCGGCCGGCGCGCAGAATGCCGGTCCACAGCGGCTGGGCAAAGCGGCCGGTGACGCCGCGCCATTGCGGCAGCGGCCGGGCCAGCGCCCATAGCGGCGCGATCACGATGATGAACAGCATGTGCTGGGTCATGTGCCAGCTGGTGCTGCTTTCCGCCCAGTCGTCGATGGGGCCGAAAACCGAGAACACCGCCAGCAGCATGGCGCTGTGAAAGCAGAGGGCCTCGCTGCGCCGCGGCGGTACCTTGCGGGCGCCCAGCACATAGAGCAGCCAGGCGGCCGCGACCAGCACCGCCGTGAGTAGCAATGGCGCGCGGCCCAGCAGGTGGGCATCGAACAGGCCATGGGCCTGCGCCGATACCGGCAGGAAGATGGCGGTCAAGGCTGCAGCGGCTGCCCAGCGCATCGGCGGTCGGATTACAGGCATGGCGGAATCTGCAGCAGCGGAATGCCGACGAACAGGGTGGCCAGCGCCGCAATGAAGTGAATACCGGCAGCCAGCTTGGTGACGAACTGCTGCCGCTCGTTCAACTCATGCGGTGGCCGCGACAGGCGCCAGAAGTAACGCGCCAGCCAGAACAACAGTGCAAGGGTAAGCAGGGTCAGCACGCCGAGGCTGCCGTTCAGCCAGTTCCACACCCCGTCCGCGGGGTCCGGTGGGCTTACCTTGCAGATCACCGCCTGGCCACCGTACATCGCGACAAACCACAGGCTCCAGATGATCAGGCCGATCGGGATCTGCACCGGGTGAAAGGGTGACGTGCGTGCATAGGCCATCAGGCACCCCCCCAGGTCGCCGGGAACAACACGATCGCGGCATAGCTGACCCACAGCACACCCAGGTTGTAGTACCAGAGCTGCTCGACCACGATGGACTCGTATGGCGCCTTGTCGCCCACGTAACCGAGGGCTACCCGCCACGCCTGCAGTCCGGTCAGCACGGCTGCCAGCATGCAGTGAATCAGGTTGTACGCCAGCATCACGAAGATCACCGCATCGTGGGCGGTTTCGGTCGGCGCCAGGCCGGCCGACAGCATCAGCCAGAGCAGCAGCGCCGATTGAATGAAGGCGACGATCGCCAACACGGCAAGTTGCCCCATCAGCCCGCGATGCATACCGGCGCGCAGACGCTTGATCAGCTGGTGCAGCCAGAGCGTGCCGGCACTGAGTAACACGGTGCTGGCCAGCATCAGCCAACCGTTCAGGTCGCTGTCCGGCACCTGCCATTGCGGCGACACGGTCCACAGGTAGAACCAGCCGAACAGCAGCGAAAGGTACAGCGCGCCATTGGCCAGCAGCGTCACGCCCATGCCCCACAGGCCCGGGCCGTCGAACGTACGCGAGTGCAGCGGTGGCTCGCCCGGTTGGGTATGGGCGTCCGGCGCGGCAGCAGGATGGGCGCCGTTTTCCCAGGACCAGCGCAGCAGCACGATCAGCGTCGCCACGGTGGCGATGATCGCGAGGATGTACGCTTTGTTCAGCAGGCTCAGGCAGAGCACCGCAAGGAACACCGAGGCAATGAACGGCAGCCAGCTGTTGCCAGGCAAATGAATGATCTCGCGGACCTTGCCCGTCAGCGGATCACTGCCCCAGGTCTCCCGTCGACCGTGGTCGATCACCGTCAGCGCATGTTCGCCGCGGGCGATGCTGTCGGGCAGGTCCGGGTCTTTCCACAACGGATGACGGTCCGTCACGTCAGGCAGGCTGACGAAGTTGTACGCGCTGGGCGGCAGGCTGGTGGCCCACTCGAGAGTATCGGCTTTCCAGGGGTTCTTCGGCGCCAGGATGCCGAAGCGGAAATGCAGGATGATGTCCAGCAGGATGGTGGCGACACCCACGGCCATGATGAAGCTGCCGATCGACGACACCAGGTTGGGCATGTCCCAGCCGAGGCCGGTGTCATAGGTGTAGACGCGCCGTGGCATGCCGATCAGGCCCGTCCAGTGCATGATCATGAAGGTCACGTTGAAGCCGATGAAGAAGAGCCAGAAGCCCCAGCGGCCGAGCTTTTCCGAGGGCATGCGCCCGGAGAAGTGCGGCAGCCAGTAGTACAGGCCGGCCATCAGCGGGAACAACATGCCGCCCACCAGTACGTAGTGCATGTGCGCGACGACGAAATGGGTGTCGTGTACCTGCCAGTCGAACGGCACCAGCGCCAGCATGACCCCGGTCAGGCCGCCGGCGACGAAGACGATCAGAAAGCCCACCAGCCAGAGCATTGGCACTCTGTACACCGGCTTGCCGAGCCAGAGCGTCGCCAGCCAGGCGAAGATCTGCAAGCCGGTGGGGATTGCCACCAGCATGCTCGCGGCCGAGAAGAACGCCGTGGCCAGCTGCGGGATGCCCACCGTGAACATGTGGTGCACCCAGAGTCCGAAGCTGATGAAGCCGGTGGTCAGTACGCCCAGCACGACCCAGCGGTAGCCCACCAGCGGGCGCTGGCAGAACACTGGAATCAGCGTGGAGACGATGCCGGCGCCGGGCAGGAAGATGATGTACACCTCCGGGTGACCGAACAGCCAGAACAGGTGCTGCCAGAGCACCGGATCGCCACCGCGGGCGACATCGAAGAACGGCATGCCGGCTGCGCGCTCCAGCTCCAGCAGGATCGAGCCGAGGATCAGCGGCGGAAAACCGACCACGATCATCATCGCCATCACCAGGATGTACCAGGCGTACAGCGGCATCTTGTGCAGCGCCATGCCGTTGGTGCGGGTGCGCAGGATCGATACCACCAGTTCGACGCCGGCGGATACCGCGGAGATCTCGACGAAGGTGATGCCCAGCAGCCAGAAATCCGAGTTCACCCCGGGAGTATGTGCCGAGCTGGACAGCGGCGTGTACATGAACCAGCCGGCCTTGGGCGCGACGTCGAGAAAGATGCTCGACAGCAGGATCAGCCCGCCGAACAGGTAGCAGTAGTAGCCCAGGGCGGAAAGGCGCGGGAAAACCAGGTCGCGGGCGCCGATCATCTTCGGGATCAGGTAGACCGCCAACCCCTCCATCATCGGCACCGCGAAGAGGAACATCATCACCGTGCCGTGCATGGTGAAGACCTGGTTGTAGACGTCCGGCTCCATCAGCTCGTAGCCGGGGAGGGCGAGCTGCGTGCGGATCAGCATCGCCAGCAGGCCGCCGACGAGGAAGAAGAAGGCTCCGGTGACCAGAAAGCGCAGACCGATGCTGGTGTGGTTGACGATGGTCAGCGCACGCCAACCACGGGGGTTGCCCCAGACCTCGTTGAACTGGTCCTGCAACTGGTCGAGATCGGTAGCGGGCGCGCCACTCTTCGGGGTCGGTGTCATGGAGCGAGTGTCTCCAGCCAGTCGGCAAGCTGGCCGAGGGTTTCTTCGGGAATGTCGTCGTGCCGCGGCATGGCGTTACCGTGCTTGAGGCTCTGGTGATCGCTCAGCCAGCGGCGCAGGCCGTCCGTATCGTTGGCGATCACGCCGGCGCCGAGGGTCGGGCGGGTGGCGAGATCGCTCAGGTCCGGTGCGCGATTGCCCTCGCTGACGCCCGTGACGCGGTGGCATTGCCCGCAGCGCTCAGCGAAGACGCGACCGGCATCGCCGCTGGGTGGCTGGTGCTGCAGCTCACGGCGGGCCTCGATCCAGCTGGCAAAAGCGTCAGCTTCCAGCGCCTCCACGTGCAGAATCATGTGCGCATGCTGACTGCCGCAGAACTCCGAGCATTGCCCGCGGAAAATTCCGCTCTGCGAGGCCTGCACGCGCAGGGTGTTGGTCCGGCCGGGAACCATGTCCAGCTTGCCACCCAGGCGTGGCACCCAGAACGAGTGGATCACGTCCGCGCTGGTGACCTCGACGTCCACCGGGCGATCGACCGGCAGGATGAACTGGTTGGCTGTCACCACGCCGCTTTCCGGGTAGCGCACCTCCCACCACCATTGGTGGCCGATGACCTGGATGCGCAGCGGTTGCTCGCCTTCGACCGGCAATGGCAGCATGCCGCGCCCGGTGGGAATGCCGAACGCCAGCAGGGCGATGATGGTGACGGTGGGCAGGATCAGGCCGCCGCCGATGATCCAGCGACGATTGATCCGTTTGGCTTCTTCGGCGGTGTGCGTTCGCGGGCGGCGCAGCATCGCGTAGATCCACAGCGCGCTCACTACCAGCAGCACCACCACGGAAAAGCCGAACATCGCCCACCAGACGTTCGCCACGTCGCGGGCCATCGGGCCGGCAGGTGAAAGCGCCGATTGCGGACCGTCGCAGGCCGCGAGTAAAGGAACTGCCAGCGCCAGCGTGGTCCATTTGAAAGGGTTGCCGCCTCGTCTCGACCACCGGGCGGCCCGTTTCACTTCAGTGCCTGGGAGGGCCGGATGGCCACAGAACGCGAGTCGATCAACAGCAACGCCGCCATTGCCGGCCATCCGCTGCACCCGATGATGATTCACTTCCCCGTCGCGGCGTTGATCGGCCTGGTGCCGGCGGATCTCGCCTACCTGTGGACGCTTGACGAATTCTGGTGGCGCGCTGGCCTCTGGCTTTCCGGTGTGGGTGCCATCGGCGGCTGGATCGCCAGCGTTGCCGGCGTGATTGATCTGGTCACCGTGCAGCAGATTCGCCGCAAGGTGACCGCGTGGTGCCATGCGATCCTGGCGGTGATGATGCTTTCCCTGGCCTCGCTGAACTGGCTGTTGCGCTACCAGGGCATGGATCGCGGTGACGGCGACGCCATGTGGGGTCTCTACCTGTCGCTGCTGACCGCCGTGCTGATCTCGCTGGCGGCCTTTCTCGGCGGGCGCCTGGTCTACGAGCACGCGGTTGGTGTGGACATTGAAGGTGATGGGCCGTAAGCGCGAGTCGCAACGGATCGAGTCGTCTCCTGGCGACCTGCCAGGCTGCGCCGCGCAATGGCGCTGAGGGTATACGAATCGGGCCGGAGAGTCGGTCATGCGAGGCGGTCGTTCCTTGAGGTCAGAAGGGCTTGGCCAGCACCAGCCACAGAGTCAGGGCGATCAGCACGGGCACCATCACGCCCAGGGTGATGCACTGGTATGTGACGCCACGCTCCGGCTCGCGTTCGATGCGCAGGACTAGAACGCCGCACAGCGCATGACAGAGCGCCATCGCCGTCACTACCGTGAGCTTCATGATCAGCCAGCCTGCCAGCGTTCCGTCGCGCAGGAACAGCGCCGTGCCGGAGCCGATCGCCAGCAGCGCAGCCGGGGTGCTGATGAGGGTAAAGACCATGCGGGTGAGGTGTGCATGGTCACGGTAGAAGAGCTGATCGCTACGCTTGGTACCCGCCGCGATAAGCGCCGGAAGATAAAGCAGCGAGCCGCACCAGCAGAGCAGGGCAGCGAAGTGCAGCAGTTTGAGCAAGGGCATGCCGGTCTCCATCCTGCCTGACGCGAGTCAGAGGATGTGACAGCCCTGCTTAAGGGCAGTTCGTCATGCCGTTGGTGATGCAGTGGGGCGGCAACCCAGCCCGCGCGATGGTTGGCTCGCCTCAGTCGCGTGCCTCGCCTTCGCGCCGCTCGAACAGCTGGCTGCCGCAGCGGCTGCAGAAGGCCGCATTGGGCTCGTGGGTGAGCTTGTCGCAGGTCGGGCAGCTGTGGCGCAGGCTGTCCTGGCGCATGGCGTTGGCCAGTTCAGCGGTGAAGATGCCGGTCGGCACGGCGATGATCGAATAACCGGTGATCATCACCACCGTCGCCAGCGCCTTGCCCAGCGGGGTATGCGGGACGATGTCGCCGAAGCCGACCGTGGTCAGCGTGACCACCGCCCAGTAGATGCTCATCGGGATGCTGGTGAAGCCATTGGACGGGCCTTCGATGACGTACATCAGCGTGCCGTAAACGATGATCAGCGTGGTGACGCTGAGCAGGAAGACGATGATCTTCTGCCGGCTGCCCTGCAGCGCCACCAGCAGGAAGTTCGCCTGGCTCAGGTAGGGCGTGAGCTTGAGTACACGGAAAATTCGCAGCATGCGGACGATGCGTACAACCAGCAGGTACTGCGCATCGGGTAACAGCAGGGCGATGAAAGCCGGCAACACCGAGAGCAGGTCCACCGCACCGTAGAAGCTGAAGATGTATTTGCGTGGCTCGGGATGCGTGTAGATGCGCACCAGGTATTCCAGGGCAAATATCGCGGTAAACCCCCACTCCAGAGCGGTCAGCAGCTCGCCGTGGCGCTCGTTGAAGGCGGCGACGCTGTCGAACATCACCACGATCAGGCTGGCGAAGATGACCACCAGCAGCCAGGTGTCGAAACGTTTGCCCGCCGGGGTATTGGTGAAAAAAATGATGGTGTATAGGCGCTCTCGCCAGCCCATCGCTTTCAGGGAGTCGTTATCCATTCGCCGTGGTCTCTCGCATGGGTTGCAGGTCGAGCGGTCGCCTGCCAAAGCGGCTCATTAAAGCATTGCGACCATGAGACTGCATGCCCGGCAGTGGCGCAGGTCGCTCGCCGTTGGTAACGTCGCTTTGCCTGATTCGCGCTTAGCGCATAGTCTGAATACAGGCGCAGCCAGCAGTTGGAGAGTTCCATGCCCGATTCCCAGTTGGTCGACCCGTTCGGCCGGCGCATCACCTACCTGAGGTTATCGGTAACCGATCGCTGCGATTTTCGCTGCACCTACTGCATGAGCGAAGACATGGTCTTCGCTCCCCGCGCGCAGATACTTACCCTCGAAGAGCTCTATGCCGTGGCCGATGCCTTCATCAGTCTCGGTGTCAAACGCATTCGCGTGACCGGCGGTGAGCCGTTGGTGCGCAAGGGTCTGACCGGCCTGCTGGCGCAACTGGGCGCGCGCAGCGAGCTCGAAGACCTGGCCATCACCACCAACGGTTCACAGCTGCCAAGTCTGGCGCCGGCGCTGCGTGATGCTGGGGTGAAGCGCCTGAACATCAGCCTCGACTCGCTCAAGCGCGACCGCTTCGCCGAACTGACCCGCCGTGACCGCCTCGATCAGGTGCTGGCAGGCATCGAGGCGGCACGCGCTGTTGGCTTCAAGCGGATCAAGCTCAACAGCGTGGTGCAGAAGGGGCGCAACGACGACGAGATTCTCGATCTGGTGGAGTTCGCCATCGAGCGCGGCCTCGATATCAGCTTCATCGAGGAGATGCCGCTGGGCAGCGTGTCCAGTCATCAGCGCCAGATCACCTTCTGCTCGAGCGACGAAGTGCGCGAACGGATCGAGGCGCGGCACACCCTGGTGCGCAGCAGTCACGCTACCGGCGGCCCGTCGCGTTACTGGCAGGTAGCGGGCAGCGAAACACAGGTCGGCTTCATTTCGCCCCACAGCAACAACTTCTGCGGCAGTTGCAACCGCGTCCGCGTGACTGCCGAAGGCAAGCTGGTGCTATGCCTCGGCCACGAGGGTGCGTTGGATCTGAAAAGCCTGATGCGCCGGCATCCGGGCGATGGCGAGCGCCTGCGCAATGCGCTGGTAGACGCACTGCAACTCAAGCCGGAGAAACATCACTTCCGCACTGATGAGCAGGTTCAGGTGGTGCGCTTCATGAGCATGACGGGCGGCTGACGAATCGTCTTTCCAGCCCGAGCGCCGCTTGCAGTTCCGATGCCTTCACCTGCCACACCGTTCTGTGCGCCGCCACGCTGCGAGCGGAGCCAGGCTGCGTGATAAACTCCCTGGCTTCTTGCCAGTACCCATTCGATGCCAGGATTTCCGATGTTCACGGCGACCCCGCTTGTTCGTTCCCACGCTGACTGCCACGGATAGGCCGCATGCGACTGAAAAGCATCAAACTCGCCGGCTTCAAATCCTTCGTCGATCCCACCACGGTCAGCTTTCCGAGCAACATGGCGGCGGTGGTCGGGCCGAACGGCTGCGGCAAATCCAATATCATCGACGCCGTGCGCTGGGTAATGGGCGAAAGCTCGGCAAAGAACCTGCGTGGCGAGTCGATGACGGACGTCATCTTCAATGGCTCGAACACGCGCAAGCCGGTAACCCAGGCGAGCATCGAGCTGATCTTCGATAACTCCGACGGCACGCTGACCGGTGAGTACGCAGCCTTCACCGAAATTTCCATCCGCCGCCGCGTCACCCGCGACTCGCAGAACACCTACTTTCTCAACGGCGTGAAGTGCCGGCGCCGCGATATCACCGATATCTTCCTCGGCACCGGGCTCGGGCCGCGCAGTTACTCGATCATCGAGCAGGGCATGATCTCCAAACTGATCGAGGCCAAGCCCGAGGACCTGCGCAACTTCATCGAGGAAGCGGCCGGCATCTCCAAGTACAAGGAGCGCCGGCGCGAAACCGAGAACCGTATTCGTCGGACGCACGAGAACCTGGCTCGCCTGACCGACCTGCGCGAAGAGCTGGAACGCCAGCTCGAACGTCTGCACCGTCAGGCGCAGTCGGCGGAGAAGTATCAGGAATACAAGGCCGAAGAGCGTCAGCTCAAGGCGCAGCTGTCGGCACTGCGCTGGCAGGCCTTGAACGAGCAGGTCGGCCAGCGCGAGCAGGTCATCGGCGATCAGGAAGTCGCCTTCGAAGCGCTGGTCGCCGAGCAGCGCAACGCCGATGCGAGTATCGAGCGCCTGCGTGACGGCCACCACGAACTGTCCGAGCGCTTCAACCAGGTGCAGGGTCGCTTCTACTCGGTTGGCGGCGATATCGCCCGGGTCGAGCAAAGCATCCAGCACGGCCAGCAGCGCCTGCGTCAGTTGCAGGACGATCTGCGCGAGGCGGAGCAGGCGCGTCTGGAGACCGAATCACACCTCGGTCACGACCGCACGCTGCTGGCCACGCTCGGCGAGGAATTGGCGATGCTCGAGCCTGAGCAGGAGCTCTCCGGCGCCGCCGCGGAGGAATCTGCCGTCCAGCTGGAAGATGCTGAAGCGGCCATGCAGGGCTGGCAGGAACAATGGGAACGCTTCAATCAGCTGAGCGCTGAGCCACGCCGCGTGGCTGAGGTCCAGCAGTCGCGCATCCAGCAGCTGGAGCAGAGTCTGGAACGGTTGGCCGAGCGTCAACGTCGTCTGGATGACGAACGTGCGCTGCTGGCTACCGATCCTGAAGATGTGGCGATTCTCGAGCTGGGCGAGCAGCTTGCCGCCAGTGAGCTCGATCTCGAAGCGCTCGCCGCGGCCGGCGATGCGCTCAATGAACGCCTGGAGCAATTGCGTGAAGCGTTGCAGCAGGCGACCCAGACGCAGCAGCAGGCGCAGGGTGATCTGCAGCGTCTGAATGGCCGCATCGCCTCGCTGGAGGCGCTGCAGCAGGCGGCGATGGATCCCGGCAAAGGCGTCGGCGAGTGGCTGCGTGAGCAAGGGTTGGAAAAGCACCCGCGCCTCGCCGAAGGGCTGCGTGTCGAGCCCGGTTGGGAAGTGGCGGTGGAAACCGTGCTGGGCGCCGATCTGCATGCCGTGCTGCTGGATGATTTTGCGGCGATCGAGTTCGAGGGCTTCGAGCAGGGCGACCTGCGGCTGGTCAGTCCTGCCAATGGCGGTGCGCGCCGCGCTGGTAGCTTGCTCGATCTGGTCGAGTCCGCTCTGGATCTGTCGCCCTGGCTGGGCAACGTGCGTCCGGTCGATTCGCTGGAGCAGGCGCTGGCCGCGCGCTCGGGTCTCAACGATGGCGAAAGCCTGGTAAGCCGCGACGGCTACTGGGTCGGTCGGCATTTTCTGCGGGTGCGGCGCGCCAGCGAGGCCGAATCCGGTGTGCTCGCCCGCGGGCAGGAACTGGAGCGGTTACAGGCAGAGCGCGAAGAGCGTGAAACCGCCCTGGCGGCAGTTGAAGAGCGCATCGCTGAGTTGCGTAGCGATCAGGCCCGTCTCGAAGACGAGCGCGAGCAGCAGCGTCGTCGGCAGCAGGAGGAAGCTCGCAGCCATAGCGATCTCAAGGCGCAGCTATCTGCCGGGCAAGCGCGCCTTGAGCAGTTGTCGCTGCGCCGCCAGCGTCTGGATGAAGAGCTTTCCGAGCAGAACGAACAGCGCGAGATCGAGACCGAACAGCTTGGCGAGGCGCGTCTGCAACTACAGGACGCGCTGGATGCGATGGCCCAGGACACCGAGCAGCGCGAGACATTGCTGGCCAGTCGCGACGGCATTCGCGAGCGGCTCGATCGCATTCGCCAGGATGCCCGTCAGCACAAGGACCAGGCGCATCAGCTGGCGTTGCGGGTCGGTTCACTCAAGGCGCAGCACGAGTCCACCCGGCAGGCGCTGGAGCGATTGGAGCAACAGTTCGAACGTGCCATCGAGCGCCGCGAGCAGCTGACGCTGAACCTGGAGGAGGGCGAGGCACCGCTGGAAGAACTGCGCATGAAGCTCGAAGAGCTGCTGGAGCGGCGCATGGGTGTCGAAGACGAACTCAAGCATGCGCGACTGGCCCTGGAAGACGCCGACCGCGAGCTGCGTGATGCCGAAAAACGCCGCACTCAGGCCGAGCAGCAAGCGCAGCTGCTACGTGGGCAGCTGGAGCAGCAAAGGCTGGATTGGCAAGGGCTGAGCGTCCGCCGCAAGGCGTTGCAGGACCAGCTGCAGGAGGACGGCTACGATCTGCATGGCGTGCTTGGCACACTCCCTGCCGATGCAGACGAGCCGAGTTGGGAGGCGGAGCTGGAGCGCCTTGGTCAGCGCATTCAGCGCCTGGGCCCGATCAACCTCGCGGCGATCGATGAGTACCAGCAGCAATCGGAGCGCAAACGTTACCTCGATGCGCAGAACGATGATCTGGTCGAGGCGCTGGATACGCTAGAAAACGTCATCCGCAAGATCGACCGGGAAACCCGCAATCGCTTCAAGGAGACCTTCGATCAGATCAACGGTGGCCTGCAGGCGCTTTTCCCGAAAGTGTTCGGCGGCGGCAATGCCTATCTGGAACTTACCGGAGAAGATTTACTCGATACCGGGGTGGCGATCATGGCGCGCCCGCCCGGAAAGAAGAACAGCACCATTCACCTGCTTTCCGGTGGCGAAAAGGCGTTGACGGCGCTGGCGCTGGTTTTTGCCATCTTCCAGCTCAATCCCGCGCCGTTCTGCATGCTCGATGAAGTTGACGCACCGCTGGATGATGCGAACGTCGGTCGATACGCGCGCTTGGTGAAGGAGATGTCGGAGAAAGTGCAATTCATCTACATCACCCACAACAAGATCGCCATGGAAATGGCCGATCAGCTGATGGGTGTGACCATGCATGAGCCGGGCTGCTCACGCCTGGTGACGGTCGACGTCGAACAGGCCGTTGCACTCGCCGAAGCCTAGGATTAAGCCGCGTGTTTGAGCATTTTTGATACAAGGAACGCTATAAAAAGAGAACTACCGCACGGTGCAAAGTTACCGTTCGTCGTGCTAGCTTAGAGCACAATTTTTGCGATGCGCTTGAAGCAGTCCCAAGTGACTGTTCGTTGCGTCTTTATCATCGAATTCAGAGGTTAAAGCATTAATGGATATCGGTCTGCGCGAGTGGCTGATCGTCATCGGCATCATTGTCATTGCCGGCATTCTGTTCGACGGCTGGCGTCGCATGCGCGGTGGCAAGGGCAAGCTGAAATTCAAGCTGGACCGCAGCCTCTCCAACCTTCCCGATGCCGACGATTCTCCGGAGCTTCTAGGCCCGGCGCGTGTGGTTAATCGCGATCATGAGCCTTCTCTGGATGAGGGCGACATGCCGACGATGAGCGCGCGCGAGTCCGGCAAAAAGCGCCGGCAGAACGAACCCTTTCAGGGCGATCTCCAGCTCAACAGCGACGAGCCTGTACCGACGCTGCTCGATCCGGTTGTTGGTGATGACGAGGAAGGGAAAGACCAGCCGCAGAAGGAACTGGCGCCCGTCGAGGAAGTACTCGTCATCAACGTCATTTGCCGTGATCCTCACGGTTTCCGTGGTCCGGCGCTGCTGCAGAACATTCTCGAGAGTGGCCTGCGCTTCGGCGAAATGGATATCTTCCATCGCCACGAAAGCATGGCCGGCAATGGCGAGGTGCTGTTCTCCATGGCCAATGCCGTCAAGCCTGGTACTTTCGATCTGGACGACATCGATCACTTCACCACGCCGGCCGTGAGCTTCTTCCTCGGTCTGCCCGGCCCACGCCATCCCAAGCAGGCCTTCGATGTCATGGTTGCTGCGGCGCGCAAGCTGTCCCAGGAGCTCAACGGCGAGCTGAAGGATGACCAGCGCAGCGTTCTCACCGCCCAGACCATCGAGCACTACCGCCAGCGCATCGTCGAGTTCGAGCGCCGGCAGATGACCATCAAGCAGCGTTGAGTGATATTTGCACCGGGCCTTGCGCCCGGTGTTGTGTGTTAGCAGACGTGGTTTGCTCGCGCCGTCTCATGCTCATGTCTCCAGTGCAGCCATTCCATTGACGGGCGCGCTCCGCCTCTGTCCATCAGTGAGCAGTTTGATTCGGGATGGCTGAGGCCGTCCCGCTGCGCTTCCAGCCTCCGACTAGCCAAAGCCGCGAACCTGCCTTCGATTGCGCATTCGGCTAGAATCCGACGCCTCACTATCAACCAAGGCGCGCTGATACGGTCTGAATCAGCACAGCCCCAGCCACGGCTCTGTCTTATGCCTTCCGCCCAAACCGCCGCCGAGCGCATCGCCGAACTGCGCGGCGAAATTGACGCCCACAACTATCGCTACTACGTGCTCGACGAGCCGAGCGTTCCTGACGCCGAGTACGACCGCCTGTTTAACGAGCTCAAGGCGCTCGAAGCAGAGCACCCGGAACTGGTGACGGCCGAGTCGCCAACCCAGCGGGTTGGAGGAGCGGCGCTCGCGGCATTCGGTCAGGTCCGCCACGAAGTGCCGATGCTGAGCCTGGGCAACGCTTTCGATGAGCAGGACCTGCTCGACTTCGATCGTCGTGTGCGCGAAGGACTGGATTTGCCGGCGGGCGATCTGTTCAGCGATGGCGCTGTGGTCGAGTACAGCTGCGAACCCAAGCTGGACGGCCTGGCGGTCAGCCTGCTGTATGAGAACGGCCATCTGGTGCGCGGCGCCACACGGGGTGATGGCAGCACGGGTGAGGACATCAGCGCCAACGTGCGCACCGTACGCAACATTCCATTGAAACTGCATGGCAGTGGCTGGCCTGCGGTACTTGAGGTGCGCGGCGAAATCTACATGCCCAAGGCGGGGTTCGAAGCGCTGAATTCGCGGCAGCTGGAAAGCGGCGGCAAACCCTTCGCCAATCCCCGCAACGCCGCTGCTGGAAGCCTGCGCCAGCTGGATTCGAAGATCACCGCCAGTCGTCCGCTTGAGCTGTGTGCATATGGTGTCGGACGTAGCGACGGCGAGCTGCCGGGCACGCACATCGGTATTCTCGAAGCGCTGAAAAGCTGGGGCCTGCCCATCAGTCGTGAGCTGAAACTGGCCAGGGGCGTGGCCGAATGCCGGGCTTACTACGACGCCATCGGTGAAAAGCGCGACGCGCTGCCGTATGAGATTGACGGTGTGGTGTTCAAGGTCAACGCGGTCGCGCAGCAGCGTGAACTGGGCTTCCGTGCGCGGGAGCCGCGCTGGGCCATCGCACACAAGTTTCCCGCGCGGGAAGAAATCACCGAGCTGCTCGATGTAGAGTTCCAGGTCGGCCGTACCGGCGCGATCACCCCGGTCGCCCGGTTGAAGCCGGTGCAGGTGGCGGGCGTTACGGTTTCCAACGCGACGCTGCACAACATGGACGAAGTGGCGCGCCTTGGCGTGATGATCGGCGATACGGTGATCGTGCGACGTGCAGGCGACGTGATTCCCCAGATTCTCGGCGTAATCGCCGAACGCCGCCCGGCCGACGCGCGCGCCGTGCATGTGCCCGAGCAGTGCCCGGTGTGCGGTTCTGCCGTGGAGCGTACCCAGCTGATCAAGCGCAGCAAGGGGCGTGAGTCGGTGAGCGAAGGCTCGATCTACCGTTGCGTCGGCCGTCTGGCGTGCCAGGCTCAGCTTAAGCAGGCGATCATCCATTTCGTATCGCGCCGAGCGATGGATATCGACGGCCTGGGCGACAAGATCGTCGAGCAGCTGGTCGACAGGGGGTTGGTCAAATCACCGGCGGATCTCTACTGCCTGACCCATGAGCAGGTCATTGAGCTGGAGGGGTTCGCCGAGATTTCTACGCGCAACTTGCTTAACGCCATCGACGCCAGCCGCAAACCAAGCCTTGCGCGTTTCGTCTACGCCCTTGGCATACCCGATGTCGGCGAGGAAACCGCCAAGTTGTTGGCACGAGCGCTGGGCTCCTTGGATCGCATAGGTCGCGCGCTGCCTGATGTGCTTGTTTACCTGCCCGATGTCGGCCTGGAAGTCGCTCATGAGATCCGCAGCTTCTTCGAGGACGAACACAACCGCACGGTCATCGCGCTGCTGCGCGAACGCGGCGTCGAACCACAGGAGGAGGGCGTCCTTCACCCTGAATTCGCCGCCTGCGCGATGCTGGCGGACCTGCTCGACCGGCTCAATATCCCCTATATCGCCCGCACCGGCGCCCAGCGCCTGGCAGAACGTTTCGGCAGCCTGGACGCGATCATCGCCGCCGACTGGCTCGATCTGCGCCAGGTTGAACGCCTTACCGAAAAGGCCGCACGCTCGCTGCGCGATTACTTCGACAAACCTGAAAACACCGAACGCGCCCGCGCTATCGAAGCGCAGTTGCGGGAATTCGGTATGCATTGGGAGAGCGAACGGAAGTCCGCGGAAGGTCTGCCGCTGGCCGGGCAGACCTGGGTGCTGACCGGCACGCTCGAATCAATGAGCCGCGACGAGGGCAAGACGCGGCTGGAGGCGTTGGGGGCCAAGGTTGCCGGTTCCGTGTCGGCCAAGACGTCCTGTGTGGTGGCGGGGCCCGGCGCGGGTTCGAAGCTCGCCAGGGCCAATGAGCTAGGCGTCGTCGTGCTAGATGAAGCAGCTTTCCTAAAACGGCTGGCGGAATTGCAGCCCTTGTGACTGTTGACTGAGGAGGAGTCGATCCATTATCCGAGCGTCAGGCGCCCAGGCACTGAAATATCTAGATTAGTGACCTGGCTAATATTTTGCTTGTCCTTGCCAATGCGTTCAAAAGGCCAACTTTCTGTCACGCCTGAAGCAGCGCGCCCTCTGCGGTTCGAGAGACCAGGGCTCTTTGAGGTTAATGAATGAAAGCAGTGATTTTGGCAGGGGGCTTAGGTACTCGTATCAGCGAGGAATCCCATCTCAAACCCAAGCCGATGATCGAGATCGGCGGCAAGCCGATCATCTGGCACATCATGAAAATCTACTCCCATTATGGGATCAACGACTTCGTGATCTGTCTGGGCTACAAGGGCTACGTGATCAAGGAATATTTCGCGAACTACTTCCTGCACATGTCCGACGTGACCTTCGACATGGCAGAAAATCGTATGCACATCCATAACCAGAAGGCCGAGCCCTGGCGTGTGACGCTCGTGGATACAGGCGAGAATACGGCTACCGGCGGCCGCCTGAAACGAGTTCGTGGCTACCTTAGCGATGAAACCTTCTGCCTGACTTATGGAGATGGTGTCGCTGATATCGATATTGCTCAACTGATCGGTTCCCACCGTGCTCACGGCAAGTTGGCAACGGTGACTGCTGTTCAACCACCAGGGCGTTTTGGTGCGCTTGATCTACAAGGCGAGCAAGTCCGCGGCTTCCAGGAGAAGCCGCTGGGAGATGGGGGCTGGATCAACGGCGGATTCTTCGTGCTGGAACCAAGCGTGTTCGACTACATAGACGGCGACAGCGATATCTGGGAACAGGAACCCATGCGCCGTCTGGCAGAGGAAGAGCAGTTGATGACTCATCTTCACCGCGGTTTCTGGCAGCCGATGGATACCTTGCGTGACCGCAACTTGTTGGAAGAGCGATGGAGTTGTGGTCAGGCGGAGTGGAAGCTGTGGCGATGAACATCATCCCCACCGGTACTGATTGTTTCGAACGAGTCTAAGGTTTGTCTGTGCAATGAAAATCCTGATTACCGGAAACATGGGATATGTGGGTTCGGAGCTGGTCAAGATGCTCCGAAAAGAGTTGGCGCAGGCATATCTAGTCGGTTTTGATAGTGGCTTTTTCGCACATTGTCTGACGACGGGTGGGCGCGTCCCTGAAATCAACCTGGATTGCCAGCACTTCGGTGACATCCGCTCTATTCCCGATAGCCTGTTGAAAGGTATGGATGCGGTCATTCATCTGGCGGCCATTTCCAATGACCCGATTGGTAACAAGTTCGAGCAAATAACCAAGGACATCAACTTCACGGCCAGTATCAACTTTGCCAGACGCGCGGTCGAACTGGGAGTTGAGCGTTTCGTGTTCGCTTCAAGTTGCAGCATGTATGGCTACGCCGGTGATGATGCGCGCAAAGAAAACGATGCAATCAATCCACTCACGGCCTATGCACGGTCCAAAGTCGCGACCGAGCAAGCTTTGGAGTCCTTGTGCGCAAGCTCGTCTGCTTACATGACGTCTCTGCGTTTCTCGACGGCGTGCGGGATGTCCGACCGCCTGCGTCTGGATCTGGTGCTCAATGATTTTGTTGCCTCGGCGATCAGCACGGGGAGCATTACTGTCCTGAGTGACGGGACGCCGTGGCGCCCACTAATAGATGTCAAAGATATGGCCCGAGCCATGTTATGGGCGTTGACACGTGAGTCAGAACAAATCGGACGCTATGTCGCAGTGAATGTTGGCTCCAGTGTGCAGAACTATCAAGTGCGCGACCTAGCTAATGCGGTTGCCAGTGCCTTGCCAGGCACTACGGTGAGCGTTAATACAGCTGCCCCGCCCGACAAGCGCTCCTATCGGGTCGATTTTTCGCTCTACGAAAAACTTGCCCCGGATCACCAGCCACAGGTCATGCTGGAGCAGTCCATCAAGGAGCTGGTCAGTGGCATGAAGGCTCTTGGTTTCAACGATAAGAACTTCCGCTCATCTGGGCTGATGCGCCTGAATACATTGGAAGCACATATATCCGAGCATCGTTTGAATCACGAATTGCAGTGGCTCTGAACGTAGTAATCAGGTCAATCGATATTTCAGGACAAAGGTGCAGTTTGTGAATAACGAAGAACAAGAACTACGCCAGCAGATCAAGGACCTGGTCGGGCGCTATGCAGATAAATTCCTGGCTCAGGGGGTATTCGTACCCGGAGAAACACCGATACCCCCGTCGGGCAAGGTAATAGGCAGTGGCGAACTGACGGCCATGACGGATGCCGTTCTGGACGGCTGGCTGACCACGGGACGTTTCAACGAAGCCTTTGAAAAACGCTTGGCCCGATACTTGGGCCGACGTTGCGTGCTCACGACCAATTCCGGCTCTTCTGCCAACCTGCTGGCCTTTTCCGCGCTGACCTCGTCGCGCTTGGGCGAGCGGGCGATTCGCAAGGGCGACGAAGTGATCGGCGTGGCGGCCGGCTTCCCGACCACGGTCAACCCGATCCTGCAATTCGGTGCGGTACCAGTATTCGTGGATGTCGAGCTGGGTACCTACAACATCGATCCAGCTCTGGTGGAGGCGGCCATCAGCCCGAAGACCAAGGCCATCATGCTCGCTCACACACTGGGCAATCCCTTCAACCTCAAGGTCATCCGAGAACTCTGTGACCGTCATGGTTTGTGGCTGATCGAGGATTGCTGTGACGCGCTAGGTTCGCTCTACGAAGGCCGTCAGGTGGGCGGATTCGGCGATATCGGCACCCTGAGCTTCTACCCGGCACACCACATCACCATGGGCGAGGGTGGAGCGGTATTTACTGACAGCCCGCTGCTCAAACGCATTATCGAATCCTTCCGTGACTGGGGGCGTGACTGCTACTGCACGGGTGGTGAAGACAACACCTGTGGCAAGCGCTTCTGCTGGCAGCTGGGTGATTTGCCGGAAGGCTACGACCACAAATACACCTACTCGCATCTTGGCTACAATCTCAAGATCACCGATATGCAGGCCGCCTGCGCCTTGGCGCAAATGGACCGGTTGGACGATTTCATCATGGCGCGCAAGCGCAACTTCGCTTGGCTTAGCGAGCGTCTGGCCGGCAGCACTGATCAATTGATCCTGCCGCATGCAACCCCCGGCAGCGACCCTTCCTGGTTCGGCTTCCCGATCACCCTGCGTGACGGCTGCGGTGTCGAGCGAGTCGAACTGCTGCGCTATTTGGATGCCCAGAAGGTCGGCACCCGGCTGTTATTCGCCGGCAACCTTACTCGCCAACCGTACATGCGTGACCAGCAATATCGCGTATCCGGAGAGCTGAGCGCGACCGACAAGGTTATGCGCGATACCTTCTGGATTGGCCTGTGGCCCGGCCTGGACGAAGCCTATCTGGAACATGCCGCAAGCAGCATCGAATCCTTTCTGAAGTGGGGTACAGGCGAATGAGTACGTCACCTGCATTGTTCGGCCGTCCACTGTTTATTCTGGAAATGGCTAATAACCACATGGGCGATCCGGCGCATGGCGTCGCGTTGATCCGTGCCTTTGCCGAGGTGTGCAAGTCGTTTCCGTTCCAGTTCGCTTTCAAGCTGCAATACCGTGATCTGAATACCTTCATCCACCCGGCGATGCAGGGGCGGGACGATCTGAAGTACATCAAGCGTTTCAACGAAACGCGGCTGTCGCGCGAGCAGTTCGATACCCTGGTGGCGGAAATTCGCGCCAATGGCTTCCTCTGTCTGTCTACTCCCTTCGATGAAGCCTCAGTGGGCGTGATTGAGGAGCAGGGGCTGGACGCCATCAAGATTGCCAGTTGCTCGATGAGCGACTGGCCGCTGCTCGAGCGCGTGGTACAGACCAATCGTCCGCTGATCGTTTCGACCGCCGGCGCCAGCTTGGAAGAGGTTGACCGGTTAGTGAGCTTCCTCACCCACCGCAACAAGAATTTCGCCATCCTGCACTGCGTCGGCGAGTACCCGACGCCCGACGCACACCTGCACCTGTCGCAAATCGACTTCCTGCAGCGTCGATACCCCGGCGTGCGTGTCGGGTTTTCTACGCATGAAGACCCGGACAGTATCGATATCGTGCAGATCGCTCTGGCCAAGGGGGCGCGCGTGTTCGAAAAGCACGTGGGACTGCCTACCGAACAGTATCCACTCAACGCCTATTCGGCTAGCCCACAGCAGGTTGCGCGTTGGCTTGCCGCTGCCCAACGTGCGCTGCTGTTATGTGGCGAGGGCGCGCAGCGCCAGCCGGAGAACCCTGTCGAGCGAGCCAGCCTGCGGTCCCTGCAGCGTGGTGTATTCACTCGGCGGGCTATTGCTATGGGTGAAATCGTTCGCGCCGAAGATGTGTATTTTGCTTTTCCGCCGCAGGATGGCCAGTACACCGCCAGCGACTGGTCGAAGTACGCCATTTTCACCGCCCAGGCGGATATCGCCGCCGATGCCGCCCTGGCCCCAATCAATGCGAGCCTGCGCGACATGCGTGCCAAGGTCTGGGATATCGTCCAGAGTGTGCGCACCCAGTTGGCCGCTAGTCACGTGGTAGTGCCAGCGCGGGTCGACTTGGAAATTTCCCACCACTATGGTCTGGATCGTTTCGCCGAAGTGGGCATGGCCATGCTTACCGTGGTCAATCGCAGCTATTGCAAGAAGCTCCTCATGCTGTTGCCGGGCCAAAGCCACCCTGAGCAGTACCACCGGCAGAAGGAAGAAACCTTCCATGTCCTGCACGGTGAAATGATCCTCAAGCTCAATGGCGTGGAGCGTCTGTGTCGACCGGGTGATGTGGTCACTGTCGAGCCGGGTGTGCGCCATGCGTTCTACAGTGCCGGCGGCGTCATTATTGAAGAGTTGTCTTCCACGCACTACAGCAAGGACTCGTTCTATACCGACGAGGCGATCAACGCCAATCGGGATCGTAAAACCCTCTTGAGTTACTGGATGGATTGACGTGCCAACCCCCTATCGTGTTGCCGATTACATTGCCGATTTCATCGCCGGCGAGGGCGTGGAGCATGTCTTCCTGTTGCCCGGTGGTGGCGCCATGCATCTTAACGACGCCGTCGGAAAACATTCGCGGCTGGAAGTGGTGGCCTGCCATCACGAGCAGGCGGCGGCGATTGCTGCCGAAGCCTACTGCCGGATCAACGAGAACCTTGGCGTGGCCATGGTCACTACCGGACCGGGTGCGACCAACGCAGTAACCGCCGTGGCCGGCGCCTGGATCGAGTCCGTGCCACTGCTGGTGATCTCCGGTCAGGTCAAACGAGCCGACTTGTTGCGCGGCGCGCCTTTGCGCCAGAAGGGCGTGCAGGAAGTGGATATTGTCAGCGTGGTCGAACCGATCACCAAGTATGCCGTGACCATCGATCATCCTGAGGACATTCGTCGCGAACTGGAGCACGCGGTGTTTCTGGCACGCGATGGCCGGGCCGGCCCGGTCTGGATCGACGTGCCGCTGGACGTGCAGGGCGCGCCCATTGATCCGGATACCTTGGAGGGATGGAAGCCCGAGCGGGCGGCAGAAGTGGAACTCGACCCGGACGTGCTGGCACAGGTGCGCAGCTTGCTGGAAGGCGCCCAGCGGCCGCTGATTCTTGCCGGCCATGGGGTACGCCTGAGCGGCACGGCAAATGCCTTTCGAGAGCTGATCGAATCGCTTGGCGTGCCGCTGGTCACCACCTGGAACGCCATGGATTTGCTGCCCTACGAGCATCCGCTCTATGTAGGTCGCCCCGGTGTTGTGGCGCTGCGTGCGCCGAACTTCGCCATCCAGAATGCTGACTTGCTGATCACGATCGGTTGCCGCCTGGACAACATCATCACCGCCTATGCGCCGCGCGACTTTGCACGTAATGCACGAAAGGTGGTAGTGGACGTGGATGCCAATGAGATCGCCAAACTCGACATGGACATCGACGTGGCTATCACCAGCGATGCCGCCAGTTTCATCGGTGCGTTGGCGGGCATGCTCGGCAACGCCGGATTCCGCCGTCCGCAGTGGCTGGAGCGCTGTGCCGACTGGAAGGCGCGTTATGGTGTCAACGACGGCGAACCCTTCCCGGCCAGCGGGCCGATCAGTCACTTCCAGTTTGCCGATGCGCTTTCCGATGCGGTGCCCGCCAATACTCTGGTCACCACTGGTAGCTCCGGGCTGGCGGTGGAAGTGTTCTATACCGTATTTCGCAACCGCATCGGCCAGCGCGTATTCCTCACCTCGGGACTTGGCGCAATAGGCTATGGCTTGCCTGCAGCCATCGGTGCCTGCTTCGCCAATGGGCGCAAGCCGATGGTGGCGGTGGAGAGCGACGGCAGTCTGCAGCTGAATATCCAGGAGCTCGCCACCCTGCGTGGCTTTGGCCTGCCTATCTGCCTGGTGGTGATGAACAACGGCGGCTACGCCTCGATTCGCAACACCCAGCGCAACTACTTCGATGGCCGCTACGTCGGCACCGGTCCGGAGGCCGGGTTGTGGATGCCGGACCTGGAAGAAGTCGCACGCGCCTACCAATTGCCGTTCAAACGCATTCGCGATGCGGCCGAGCTGGCCCAGGGGCTGAACGAGGCGATGGCTCAACCGCGTCCGATGATCGTCGAAGTGATGCTGCTCAGCGATGAAGCGTTGAGTCCGAAGGTCGCCGCCATTCCGCAGGCCAATGGCTCGATGACCTCAATGCCGCTGGAGGACATGAGCCCGTTATTGTCGCTGGAGGTACTGGAGGCGGAAATGGATGGCAGGCTCTCACCAGTGTCGCGCCAGGTCAGACAACAGACAATATGATGAAGACCCACATCCTGCTCGACTTCGACGGCACCTTGGTCGACTCCGCGCCTGCCATCCTCAACTGCTTCGAGCGCGCACTGCAGGCCCATGGCCTAGAACCTTGCCGCAGCATTGACGACAGCCTGATCGGACCTCCTCTGCGACAGACGCTTGAAACCCTGAGTGGCCAGAGTGACCCCGTCATCCTCGATGCTCTGGGGGCCAGCTTCAAGGATATCTACGATACCGAGGCCTGCCTACAAACCCCGGCCTATGCCGCCTGCCAGGATGTTCTGGAACAACTGCGCGCGCAGGGCTTCACCCTGGCTATCGCCACCAACAAGCGCCTGCTGCCAACCCGTCGGATCATTGCGGCTTTAGGCTGGGAAGGACTCTTTGCCGAGGTGTTCGCTAGTGATTCCCAGCCGCAGCGCTATACCGACAAGAGCGGGATGATCACCGCCTTGTTGCACGATTTCGATATCGCGCCAGAGGCGGCGCTCTATGTCGGCGACACCGAGTCCGATGGTCGGGCCGCTGCAGCCAACGGCGTGGCGTTTTGGCCGGTGGCGTGGGGCTATGGGCGTTTTTCCGAGCAGGAGTGGCCTTTGCAGACAATGCAGGAGCTGCTGGAACGCTTGGTGAACGCATGAGTGTGATGAGCTCAAGCCCCTGCCCATGCTGTCGCCACGAAGAGGTGCTGCAGCCCGGCCCGGCCTATACGTGCTGCTCCTGTTGCGGGCACCGCTGGCGCTTGCCGCCGGAGGCGGTTTCCAGTGCCGGTTACTATGAAGCGCTGATCGCGCGCAACGACCCGCAGGCCCCCTGGTTCAAGCGGAAGATCGGCGATCGTATTGCTCTGCTGTCTGCGCTGCTGGAAGAGGGCGGGGCACGACGAGTGCTCGAAATCGGCTGCGCCGAAGGCGAGCTCGGTCGTGCGATCAAGGCGCGCTTCACCGTCGTTTATGACGGCGTGGAGCTGTCGCGTGACAGCGAGTTGGCCGAGCAGGCCCTGGATAGGGTTTTCAAGACGCCAACCAGCCAAGTGGATGCGTTGCCCTATGGGCTGATCGTTTCCTTTCATGTGCTGGAGCACATCGCCAAGCCTGAGCAGGAGCTCGCTTGCTGGTCTAGGTTGCTGAGCGAGAATGGCCAGCTCTTGATCGAGGTGCCCAACCAGTCGGGCCACCCCTTGCTGGCCAGCGACCACAACCCGGAGCATCTACACCAGTTCACTCCTGCCTCCCTGACCATTCTTCTTTCGCACTGTGGTTTTGCCTGCGCCGGATTGTCCGTTGGTCATTACGAATCGCCGGTCTATCCAGACTCGATCCGGATCGTCGCTAGACCGATACTGCCGACCGACCGTCAGCGCAGCCTGCTGCTACAGCGCTTCCGTGACAGATTCGCCGGCCCGTTTCTGGTCTATGGCATCGGTGGTGATTTCTTCAATTACGTGGCCCCTGTCGCTGAAGAGCTGGAGATCCAGGCCCTGCTGGATTCCTCTCCGAGCAAGTGGGGCCAACGGATAGGTTCGCGCATCATCGGCAGCTACGACCCTGCCGAGCATGGGATGTTGCCCATACTGGTCTGTTCCATTCGCTTCGGGGCGAACATCAGGCAGCACCTGCTGACCCTGGGCATTGCGGAAGATCGCATCATCGGCCTCGAGAGCATCTATGAACACACCTGATCCCATCCTTGCCGAAGATCTGGCCGGCATCCTCGATGCGCCCCTGCCCTGGGAGCAGCTGTATGGTCGTCATGTCCTCGTCACTGGTGCTTCAGGATTTATCGGCGGACATATCGTCGAGGTCCTGGCCTGGCTCAATCGTTGCTACCCGCAAGCGAACCTGCGCATCCATGCGATGGCTAGAAATCTGGAAAAACTGCATCGGCGCTTGCCCTGGCTGGATCTTCCGGGCGAAGTGACCCCTCTGATTCAGGATGTCACCCAGCCCTGCGAGTTGGACATACCGCCAGACATCATCATTCACGCCGCCAGCCCGGCTAGTCCGCGGTACTACCTGGATCGGCCGGTGGATACCATCCTTGCCAATTCCAGTGGTACTCAGCAGTTGCTGGAGCTCGCGCGTTCCAGGCAAGCCCGATTCCTGTTCCTCAGCAGTGGTGCGGTCTATGGCGACAACCCCCTGCAGATCGATGCCATCGGGGAAGGCGATTTCGGCGGCGAGGATCCCCTGACGCCACGCGCTTGCTACAGCGAAAGCAAGCGTCTGGCCGAAACCTTGTGCCATGCCTACCACGCGCAATACGGCATCGATACCCGAATCGCGCGCATCTCTCATTGCTACGGCCCTGGTATGCGCCTGAACGACGGCCGGGCCATTGCCGACCTGTTGGCCGATGTTCTGGCCGATCGGGATATCAGGCTCGACTCGGACGGCAACGCCTCGCGTCCCTTCTGCTATGTCTCCGATACCGTCCTGGGGCTGTTTCACATACTTTTCCGGGGGGAGCCTGGCAACGCCTACAACCTGGGGGAAACCCAGGAGATCACCATCCTGGAGCTGGCCGAGAAAATGATCGCCGTAGCAGGCAAGCGCGATCACCTCAGCGTTCGGGCGCAGGCCCGGAGCGGCCTGGCGCCCGCGGCGCGCAGCTCGGGCCATTTCGACATCGGCAAGATCAGACGCCTGGGCTGGCGCCCACGTATCGACCTGGACACGGGACTGGCCCGCATGCTTGGCAGCCACGAGGGCGATGACCCGGCGCGAAATCCCTCTGTTCCCGATAGGCAGTCTGCGCAGATGGCGCCTCTGGCTGAGAGCAGGCCTTCCTGCCCCGAGGAGGCCAATGCGATTTCTCGGCCTGCAGCTTCGTCTGTCGGCCAGGTGTTCTGGCAGCAGGGCATGGTGGATCGCAGCGTTCGAGAGGCATTGATCCGGCAAAAGGGGTTGACCCTTTGGCTCACGGGCCTGAGTGCCTCGGGCAAATCCACCACGGCCTATGCGCTGGAGCGACAACTCATCGATACGGGGCGTTTGTGTTGCGTACTTGATGGCGACAACCTGCGCCATGGCATCAATCGCAACCTGGGCTTTACCCATGAGGATCGCACGGAGAATATACGTCGAACCGCGGAAATCGCACGATTGATGAACGATGCGGGATTGATCGTCATTGCCTCGTTGATTTCTCCCTTGATCGCTGATCGCGGCATGGCTGAGGAGATCATCGGTGCAGACAGTTTCGTCGAGATCTACCTGAATACACCGCTCGAGATATGCGAGGCGCGTGACCCGAAGAAACTGTACAGCAAGGCCCGACAGGGGTTGATTACGCACTTTACCGGTATCAGCGCACCCTATGAGGTGCCACCATTTGCGGATGTCTGCATCAATACCGCGCGGCTATCGCCTATCGAGGCTGCCCAACTGATTCTCTCGAAGACAAACCTGCATATGGACGTGCAGCTCGGAAAAGGAAACTGAACGTGTCGCCGCCCATTTTCGTTCATGTGGCAAAGACTGCTGGAAGTACGCTGCGTACTTTGATAACTGCAAATTACGCTCCGGAGCAGGTGATCACCCTAAATGGGGATCCCAAAGAGATTCTGAAGGCCGCTGGCTCGTATGTGGGAAAAACGGAATCCTGTCGCCTCATATATGGGCATACGCCTTATGGCACTCATCGTTTTTTGGGGATACGCCAGCCACGCTACTACACCTTTCTGCGCGATCCTGTGGAACGCTTCCTTTCGGATATCGCCCATACGATCCGTCACTCCGACCATAACTTTCATACCACGCTCTCGGAGCCGGGGCTTTCCAGAGATCAGATAATCAGCAGGGCGCTGGACATAAACTACTACCGCAACAACATGGTGCAGTTTGTAAGTGGGTCATTTACGACTGAGGTTGTGTCCATGAGTCACTTGGGTGACGCTATAGATAATCTGTGGAGCAGCGAGTTCGTTGGTATTACCGAGCAGTTCAGCCCATCGCTGTTAATAATGGCAAAGAGGCTTGGCTGGAAATATGTCATTCCACAGAAGGTCAATGTGCGTCCGGATGTGAGGGAGGACATATCTCCTGAATTGAGAGCCAGACTTGAACGGGCACTTGCCTATGATTGTGCGTTATATGCGGCGGCGCGGGAGCATCTGGCCGAGAGTCAGAGAGGATATGGTCAATTATTGGCGGAGGCGGCTTCTCAACTGGAAGAGATTATCGCTATGCAGGAAGTCGATAGTCCAGACGTGCAGTTTTTAACGTATCAGGTAGGGCAGGAACGATGCATACCTACTGGCCACTACGATGCGCTGATTGGGCGTGACTCACCTTTGTCGCGTTGGATGTGTGAATAGTATGAGCGAAGCTTATGACTCGTCAGTCAGACCTTGCGAAATATGTGGTAGTTGCTCAGCCAAAGTGCTGCATCGACAGAGCTTTCTGTTTCCTGGCCTAGCCGAACCTGTGCACTACGACGTAGTGACATGCCGAGCGTGCGGTTTTTGCTATGCAAGCGATATTCCCGACCAGTCGGCGCTCAACCAGTTCTACCAGGCTGTCGATCATCATGTGCATGCCGAATTGCCGCCGGGGTTGGCGCGTATCCATGGCGAATTCTTTCGATTCGTGCGTGGCCACGCCTCACTGGCGAGCGATGCCCGCATCCTGGATATCGGCTCCGGCATGGGGCATTTTCTCCATCACTTCCAGAAAGCCGGCTTCACGGACCTACAGGGCATGGAGCCAAGCCTGGCGGCGGCAGAACTAGCGCGCAATACCTACAGCCTGAACGTCCATAGCGCGAGCGTCGATACCTTTGTCGCCAGCGAGCGCTTCGATCTCGCCAGTCTCTGCGGCGTGCTAGAGCACATTGCCGATTTGCGCAGAAGTATGGAGAGCATTTCTGCTCTGTTGCGAGACGATGGCTATCTGTTCATCGCTGTCCCCGATGCATCCAGTTTCGGACAGGTCGTACCTGCCGAGCCCTTCCTGGAGTTTGCGCTGGAGCACATCAACTTCTTCAGCGCCACCAGTCTCGACAACCTGCTGCGTGCCTGCGGTTTCGAGAAGGTGATCGTCGCCTCCCAGCACAATGACTTCTACGACAACAACTATCTGCTGGCCCTGTACCGGCGGGTAGCGCAGCCATCCTTGGCCATTGTCAGCGATAGCGAAGCCGCACCCAGCCTGCGCGTCTACGTCGATCTTTCGCGGCAAGGCTTGCGCCCCGTGGAGGCAGTGGCCAAGCAGCTGGTGGCGAGTCAGGAGCCTTTGCTGATTTGGGGGGCTGGTGCCTTGACCAGTCGGTTGCTGTGCGACACCTGCCTGGGGCAGGCCAATATATGTGGGGTCATCGACCGGAACAGGCGCTTGCAAGGCAAGGAGTTGCTGAACACCCTCATCACGGCACCGGACTCAATCGGAAATTACCAGGGGGCTACGGTCTTCATCGCTAGCACCACCTACTCGGCAGAGATACGCGAAACGCTTCTACAGCGGTATGCCTGGACTGGAAGGATCATCACTCTGGCGTCGGGAGCAACGTCATGAACAGGCTTATCGAGCTTAGGCAAGCCCATGAGCAAGGGCAGATCAAGAAGCAGGACTACATCGAAGCCATCCATGCCCTGCATGCCCAGCTCTTTGCGTATCCCGAGTTTCTGCAAGCGACCGACGTGGAGGCGCTCTGTATTCGGCCCGAGGGCGTCTTCGTTCGTTCGCGTTCACAGCAAATCGAGCTATTGCTTGATCCCGAGGATCAACATCTGGTGCCTTGTACCCTGATGAATTTTCGCGATTACGAGACGGTAGAAACGGAGTTTCTCAAGTCGCTGATGCATGCCGGCTCCGTTTTCCTAGATATAGGGGCCAACTGCGGCTGGTACTCGCTGGCATTGTCTCAGCATTGCCCGACGGCGCGAATCTATGCATTCGAACCCATTCCGCATACCTACGATATTCTGCTGCGTAATGTTCGACATAACGACTGCAGGAATATCGAGACGTTCCGGTCGGCGGTCTCAAGCGAGGACATGCCGCTAGAGTTTCTCTATACCCCCCGTTGTTCGGGAGCTACGTCGTTAGTTGAGGCGGGCCAGCCCGTTCAGCCTGAGAAGCTGGAAAGAATTACGTGCCCAAGTACGACGCTGGACAGTTTCTGCACGCAGCATGATCTGGCACCGGACATCATCAAGTGCGATGTGGAAGGAGCGGAATTGATGGTTATCCAGGGTGGCGAGAAAGTTCTGGCGACCCAAAAACCAGTGATTCTAATCGAGCTGCTACGCAAGTGGTCGAGGAAATTCGGCTATCACCCCAATGATGTAGTGATGCTGCTCAGTGGTTATGGCTATCGGGCTTATACGTTATGTGAGAACGGGCTGAAGCCTTGCTCGGCCATTGATGACGAAACCGTGGAGACGAATTTCGTCTTTCTCCATCCACAAACCCATGGGCATATTGCATGAATGTTTTTGCTCCGCCCCTTACCGTCGCACTGCTGACTTATAACCGCAGGCATTATTTGCAAGAAGCCATTGAGGCTATTCTTCGGCAGAGTTATCGAGATTTCGAACTGCTGGTACTCGATAATTGCAGTACCGATGGTACAGCGGAGTACGTCCTGAGCCTTGCCGATCCGAGAATCCGCTACATCAGGAATGCACCCAACAACTGTACTGTCACTTTCAATTGTATTTCTGCCTACCATCTGGCCATCGGCCGTCGTGTGATCGCTACCCATGATGACGACATCATGGAAAACGACATGCTGGAACGCCAGATGCGCTTTCTTGACGAGCATCCCGGAACTGCCTTGGCGTGGTGTCGCGTCAGTGATATCGACCAGGACGGCAGGCCAATGCTACAGGCTACCGTGAGCGATGTTGACCGGGTCTTTGCGCCCGGTGAGTACATCACCAGCTTCCTTAAGACGCGCTTATGGCCCATGCCCAGTGGCGTCATGCTGGACAGGGCTGCGCTGCCGAAAGGCTACAGGATCGAGCGCTATCTTCAGCCCAAGGTTACTGACGGCAATCCGATGGACACAGCAGGCATTGCGGACGTGTTGTTTCCGGCCAGGGTTAACCAGAAACATGGCGTGGGATATATCGCGCAGCCCCTGCTACGTCGCAGGGTCCATCTCAACCAGTTTTCCCATACGGTCAGTCTGTCGCGCCCTGGGGTGCCTTTGTATCGCAGGCTGGAGCGTATAGCCCGAGGCGTCAAAGGACTGGCACCAGATGTTCTGCATTTTCGAACCTTCGTTGATCGCTTCGATATTCAGGAGGCCATCACAACGAATGAATCCGCTGTCGTTTCTCCGCTAATCATTCGGCGCATCAAGAAAGTCGTTAGCAAGCTTGTGGAGCATGTTGATACTGCGCCAGGTGCATTTCTGGCCGGGTTACCTATTTTTTTGCTCAAGAATCTCATCATGTCCAGTGACGACATAGCGTCCTTGCAGGGCTTGGATTCCAGCGGCTATGACAGCGCCACGCAAAAGATGCTGCTCTGGGCAGGCAAGACCTTGGCTGAACCCGAGTCGAGCATTCTTGCCCCCTTGGCTGGCCGGCGCATCATCATTTTTGGCAGCGCCTTTATTGCTGCACTACTGATTCTCGAAGCGCGCCGGCATGGTTTTCACGTCGTTTGTTGTGTCGATTCGAATAGCACCCGCTATGGAACTCAATTGCTCGACGTGCCTATCCACGCTCCGGGGTGGATGCTTAAGCATGTCAGCTCCGATAACGTCGTAATCATGAGTTCCGAGCGCGATCACGAACACTATATCGAGGCAGTAATCCGAAAGAACTTGCGCGCTCCGACCATCTTGTTGTCTTGGAAAGAGTTGTTGAAGCAGTCCGTAATCGGCGTTTCCCAACCGGTCTACCGGCCTGCCGCAACCCGTGTTCTTGTTGAAGTGCAGTGACACCGGTGCGTCAGCGCTGCTATATGAGCCGACAGAAAAAATTCAAAGGAAGCAGCATGACAGACTGGACATTGATTGCGGGTGGGCGATGCTCCGGTCAGCCTTGGCGCATAGGTATCGCAGGTTTCGCATTCAAGAACCAGCAAGCGTTCTCCCTTTCCGATGAAGATTGGGGATATCTGAATGAGCTGGCGCCTTTGGGGCCGCTGATCGCTTATGGCAAAGCCAATGGCCTATCGTTCGAGCGAGCCATGCCGGGTGAGGCGGCGGCATATGATGGCGTGCTGCTGTTCACCCCAGGATGGAAGGGCCAGCCGCTGTTGAGCTTGAAGGACGACATTCGAAAATACATAGCGCTGAGCGGCGCGAGACTGCGGAGCGAACTGGCCGACGAAGGTGCATTCGCAAAAATATTCATTCCTATGGACTTGCCTCCTTACGGTGAGCGACTGATTTATCTGAATCAGCATGTGCTGCGGGATCCCGCATGTGCTCCCGAGGAGTGGGCGGTAGAAAAGGAAGCTCAAGAAAAAGATCATTCAAAACGCTACAGCCGATCGGCCGATTTCTGGATTCAACGGATATCAACTGCCATTGCTTCGGACGCGGCTGATCAGCGTGGGGGCAGGCCATTACTCAGCGTCGTTATTCCGACCTATAACCATGGACGTTTCCTTCGACAGTCTGTTCAGTCGGTGCTGGATCAGGAAGTCGAGGATATCGAAGTCCTGGTACTCGATAACGCGTCTTCGGATGAAACACCAGAGGTGATGGCTTCGCTGGTCTCGGATCAGCGCGTACGTTACATACGTAATCGCTATAATTATGGGCCGGGCTTCAATTGGGGGAGTGGACTACTGACTGCGTTAGGGCGTTATGTCACGTTCCTGTCTGCAGATGACTATTTCAATCCTGGGCATTTGGCGCGTTTGCTGCCTGTCTTACAGGCGAATCCGAATATTGCAGTAGGCTATACCGGTATTACTTGGATGGATGGTGATGGCCGACCACTAAATCAGCCTCGGCATCCAGGCTACTACTCTTGCGATTATGTCGGAGGACGCAACGAGGTCGCTGATCTACTGATTCATGACAACTATGTAGCACCTTCTGCCGCAATTTTTGAGCGTCAGGCTTTGCGCGCTAGCTGGGTTCCTGTCAGCAACAGTGGCGCCGGTGATTGGGACATGGCCATTCAAATGGCCGAGCAATACCCTGATTTCGCGTATATCGATATGCCCGGAGTCACCTACCGCTGGCATGGCGCCCAGCATTCGCAGCAATATTTCTATGCCTCAACCGCACCACTTGCAGACCACCTCACCATCGTGGAAAGTGTCCTCAAGCGTAATGCGCAACACCATCTCAAAGGCCGAGAACGTGAAGTCGCAGCGCATATCGAGCGGCGTCTGGCGCGTTATCCGGATGAGCTACATTCGCCGATGGGCGAGCGGGTCAGGGCGTTGATGGATCGGCTAGAGGCGCTGGCCGAGTTCAACGAAGCACCTTTGTTTTCTATTGTGCTCACCACCTATAATCGGCCAGCCTTGCTTAAGGATGCGTTGACCAGCATCGACTCCCAGGTTCTGCGGGACTTCGAGGTCATTCTGGTCAACGACCATGGCGAACCGGTGGAGAGCCTGCTTAGGCACTACCGTTTCCCCATCACCTATCTTCGCCAGGGGCGCAATCAGGGGCCTGCTGCAGCGCGGAACGCGGCCCATCGTCTGGCGCGCGGTCGTTATCTGGTTTATCTCGACGATGACGATTTGTTCTTGCCGGAGCATTTGCAAACCTTGGCCGGCGCATTTGAGGAGCACCCAGGTGAGGTGGTTTATAGCGATGCGCTCTTTATCGCTGAACGAGTCGAAGGTGAGCTTCGGCATGTCCTTGGTGAGGAGCGGCGCTACCCGCACGATCGGTACTCCCACAGTAGGCTTTTGGTGGATAACTATATTCCGATCAATTCCTTCGCCTGGCCGAGGGCGCTGGTTGCGGAGATCGGCGATTTCGATGAGCGCTTGTCGGGTTTGGAGGATTGGGATCTTCTCCTGCGCTTGGCAGCCAGGGTCAATTTTCATCATGTGCGTCAAGAAACCGTGCAGGTCCGTATGCGCGTCGATGCGGACGAGCGGCGCTCGCTGCAAGCTTTCAAGGACTATGCGGCGCTGTATCGCAAGCTGTATGGGCGTTACCCGACCCTGGGCGATGAGCAGGTTGAAGCTGGGCGTTCGACGAAGCTGAAGGCTCTGGACGCGGCAGCGGGCTCGAGGGAAGTATCCGGGAGCTGGCTTTCACGGCGAGCGCTGAGCACCGTACAACGAAGATTGGTCGAGGAGCGCTTGCAGCGGCATGACCAGGGACCTTCGTTTGGTGTGTTGATCCTCGACAAGCATGGACGCCGCGACAAGGTCTCGAACACCCTGACATCACTGCGTCAACTGGAAGGTATTGCCGGGAATCTACAGCTGGTGCTGCTGACCGTTTCCGAGGCGCCGGTTGACGCGTTTCCGGGCCAGGTCCTCAGGGTTACGGCCGGCAATTGGGTCGATTCTCTTAATGGCGTCTTGCTCACTGGTGCATTCGACTGGGTGACACTGGCCCAAGCTGGTGATGAATTCACCGCCAATGGCTTGCTGATGGCCAGCCTGGAGTTGCTGGCCGCGTCGGAATGCCGGGCGGTTTATTGCGATGAAATGTATCGCCAGGCCGATGGCCGCTCAGGGCCGGCCCTGCGTCCGGCGTTCAATCTCGATTACCTGTTGAGCTTCCCCGCCGGAATGGCACATCACTGGCTGTTCCGTCGTGATGTGCTGATCGAGGCAGGTGGGTTTGATTCGGACTTCCCCGAGGCTCTGGAACTCGATCTTATCCTGCGTCTGATCAACACCGGTGGACTGGCCGGGTTAGGGCATGTTGCCGAACCGTTATTGATTACCGATGCTCCTGTAATGGCTGACGTGGGAGATGAGCAGCGGGCAATCATCAGGCATTTACAGGGGAGGGGCTATCAGCAGGCTCAGGTTGTTTCTTCACTGCCGGGCCGCTACCAGATTCGTTATGGGCACGCGGAGCAGCCTCTGGTTTCACTGCTGATCTTGGCGGGAAATCAACTGGCACGCCTGCAGCGTTGCGTTGAGAGCCTGTTGGAAGTGACCGATTACCCTCATTACGAGTTGCTGCTCGTCGAGAGCGATCCGTCCGCCAGCGATGTGCATGACTGGTTGAGGGCGCTTGAAGGGTTGGGTGAGGCTCGACTAAGGGTGGTTTGGGCCGCTTCCGTACAATCGTCGGCGGCGGCACTTAATCAAGCAGCCATGCAAGCGCGTGGCGATTATCTGCTGATGCTCTCGCCGGATACGGCAGGTATCGCGCCTGGCTTGATGAGCTGGTCAATCATGCTCAGCGCCCAGAGGTAGGTGCCGTCGGGGCCAGATTACTGACTGCGGATGGCAAGGTGCAGCATGCCGGACTGATCCTCGGGCTGGACGGCGTGGTGGGCCGTCCGTTCCTTGATGAGTCTCTGGACGCTCCCGGCTACATGCAGCGCTTGCAGGTGGACCAAAATTATTGTGCCGTCAGTGGCGAGTGTCTGATGTTGCGCAAGGACTTGTTCATCGAGGTCGGTGGCTTGGAAGAGGACCCGTTGCTGGCGAACTGGAGTGACGTGGATCTGTGTCTGAGGCTGCATCGGGCGGGCTATCTCAATGTCTGGACGCCGCGTGCGCAACTGTTGATCGATGCCTCAGCGGGTCGTGAACCAACGCAGGCGCAACAGGATGCGTTTTTCACCAAATGGTTACCTCTGCTGGTACGTGACCCTGCTTATAACCCCAATTTTTCATTGCAAAAGCAAGGTTCTTTCAAGCTGGCTCCGACCGAGCTTTCATGGCGACCACTGCAATCATGGCGACCCCTGCCAACGGTATTGGCGCATCCGTCGGACGGGGAGGGCTGCGGCCATTACAGGGTTATGCAGCCGCACCGTGCGTTGCGTGAGCAGGGCTTGATCGAGGGTGATGTGGCGCCTGTGCTGTTATCGGTAGTGGACCTTGAGCGTTATGACCCCGACGTCATTATCTTGCAAAGGCAGATTACCGATGACCGGTTGGAGTCCATGCGCCGCATGGGCGCCTTCTCGCGAGCCTTCAAGATTTACGAACTGGATGATTACCTACCTAATCTGCCGCTCAAGAGCATCCATCGCCAAGACATGCCCAAGGATATTCTCAAGTCGATGCGTCGCGGCTTTTCGCTGGTGGATTGTCTCGTAGTTTCCACCGAAGCACTGGCTGATGCCTATGCGGGTATGCACGGTGATATCCGGGTGGTAGAGAACTGCCTTCCCCCGGAGTGGTGGCGAGCCTTGAGAGGCAAGCGCCGTGCGGGCGCCCGACCTCGGGTGGGGTGGGCCGGAGGAATCGGTCACACGGGCGATCTCGAGCTGATTGCCGATGTCGTCAAGGAGTTGGCAAACGAGGTCGAATGGGTGTTTTTTGGTATGTGCCCGGATCGGCTAAGACCCTATATCAGCGAATTCCATCCTGGCGTGCAAATCGAGAGTTATCCGATGGCACTCTCGCTTCTGAACCTCGATCTGGCCCTGGCGCCCCTCGAACAGAACCTGTTCAACGAGTGCAAGAGCAATCTACGCCTGCTGGAATATGGGGCGTGCGGGGTCCCGGTGATCTGCAGTGACGTACGCTGTTACCAGGGCGATGGATTGCCGGTGATGCGGGTGAAGAATCGCTTCCGTGACTGGGTGGAGGCAATCAGGGCCCATATCAACGATCTTGATGCGGCTGCCAAGGCAGGGGATGAGCTTCGCGCCTCCGTGCTGAACGGTTGGATGCTTGAGGGGGAGAACCTTGAAGCATGGCGTAGGGCGTGGTTGCCGGCTTGAGCTAAGGCGCAGTTGGAGGAGGCGACGTCGGCTGTTGTTGTCGGCGCAGTGCCTCTATCAATTCCTTGGATACCCACACATACCAAGCTCTAAACGCTCAGGACAGCGCACCGTTGATGAATCCATCCTGCCTTTCTATTGATCGCCCTTAGGCTCAGGTTTACTGCCGGGCTGCCGAACTACTGTGTGTTCGGCTGACAGCTTGGGGATGTCAAGCGAACCGGAAATTTTTTCTCCCCGCCCGCCTAAAGCTTTCGAAGCCTGCGCCGAAATAGAAGTTGAATGCGAACTTTATGGGTGCCTGGGTGATGCCCCTCCCAAGGTCGCACACTCAGGCAAACAAGCTAGGTCCGATGGAGGACAAACATCATGGCTTTGACCGTCAACACTAACGTTGCTTCTCTGAACACTCAGCGCAACCTGAGCAACTCCGCCAATGCACTGCAAACCACTATGCAGCGCCTTTCCACCGGTAGCCGCATCAACAGCGCCAAGGACGACGCCGCCGGTCTGCAGATCGCCAACCGCCTGGGCAGTCAGGTCAGTGGCCTGAACGTGGCGGTTAAGAACTCCAACGATGGCATCTCCATGGCTCAGACTGCTGAAGGCGCTCTGCAGCAGTCGACCAATATCCTGCAGCGTATGCGTGACCTGTCTCTGCAGTCGGCAAACGGTTCCAACAGCGACACCGAGCGTACCGCTCTGAACGACGAAGTGACCCAGCTGAAAAAAGAACTGGATCGTATCAGCAACACCACCACATTCGGTGGCCGTCAGTTGCTCGACGGCTCGTTCGGTGTTACCAGCTTCCAGGTAGGTGCTGCGGCAAACGAAATCATCAGCGTCGGCATTGACGAGATGAGTTCTGAATCCCTAGAAGGGACCTATTTCAAGGAAGCGTTTAGCGATGCTACTGCCGCGGCCACCAGTGGTGGCGTGGGTACCGTCAGCATCACGACCTCTGCAGCTGCCGGTGGCGGTACCGCCAAGACTGTGACTGTCGATGTGGCGCTGAAGGCAGGTGATGATGTCGACACCGTTACTGCCAAGATCGCTGCTGCAGTGAACGATGCCAACATCGGCATCGGTATCAGTAAGGATGCGAACGGTGACCTTCAGGCCATCATCAAGGCGGATAGCGATGCCGGTGTCGCTGTTACTGGCATTACCTTCACCGACGGCACTGGTGACGATGCAACGGGCGCCACTATGGCTGCTGTTGACTTCTCTGCCGCTACCGCCGAAGCCGATGGTAGTGTTAAAGATATCAATATCAGCAGCGCGGCAGGAGCACAATCAGCAGTGCTGGTGATCGACGATGCCATCAAGCAGATTGACGCCCAGCGTGCCGAGCTCGGTGCGGTGCAGAACCGCTTTGAGAACACCATCGCTAACCTGCAGAACATCGGTGAGAACGTTTCGGCAGCAAAAGGCCGTATCCAGGATACCGATTACGCCGCTGAAACTGCTGCGCTGAGCAAGAACCAGATTCTGCAGCAGGCGGGTACCGCGATCCTCGCCCAGGCCAACCAGTTGCCCCAGGCAGTGTTGAGCCTTCTGCAGTAAGCTGAACAGGCGAGTCTGCGATAACTGCGGGAGGAAGTGCATGGCGCTTCCTCCCGTTTTGCCGTTGCGAGGTGGATAAAATGGATATTTCGCTTTCGGCCCAACTGCCTGCTGTTGCTTCTGCAGCTCAGGCCCAAGGGCAACAGCAGGCTGGACTCCAGGGGAGCGCCGATAGGCGGG
>Ga0209212_1001462_pt1 | contig 38039 bp, 37 predicted proteins | sample RifGroC2_FD_183996 | JGI IMG/M metagenome (GOLD analysis project Ga0209212, IMG submission 183996) | Groundwater microbial communities from Rifle, Colorado, USA - Groundwater C2 (SPAdes) (version 2) | ecosystem: Environmental > Aquatic > Deep subsurface > Groundwater | place: Rifle, Colorado...
AGGAGAATTGGGCTCGCAGGCTTATTTCCAGTATATGCAACTATGCCACACATAAATATTTGCCTGTATGTACACTGTATCAGGTTTTAGGTTTGATTGTTAGAAGTTTTTTGGTGTAGTAAAAAAACCGTCATAAAAGTATGACGGTTTTTTTACTTAATTTTTTTTACAGCAACCTTAGCGAACGGTTGGCGATGTCCTAAACGCCGCTTGTACCTACTTTTTGCCTTATACTTCATTATGTGTATTTTCTTGCCTTTTCCTTCCTCGGTAAGACTTACCTCGACAGTAGCTCCCTCAATATAAGGGGTACCGACCGTCGTAGTTGAGCCAGTATCAACGACTAAAACTTTATCAAAAATGACCGTATCTCCAGTTTTGTGGTCCTTGAGTTTTTCAATCGAAAAAATGTCGCCCTCAGCAACTTTGTATTGTTTTCCGCCTGTTTCTATTATTGCGTAAGCCATAATCGAAAGCATTATGCACTATTCTAGTGTGTAGCGCAAGCCCGCACACTTACTTTGTCCCTTGTGCCTACGGCACGCACTGGGAAGCAGTGCAGGACAATGTTAGTGTGGGGGCAAGCCCTTGTATATAGCCATTAGTCCTTGTTTCCTAAGGGTTTTTCGAGAGTAAGCTTCTCAAACTCTGGCGAATCGCCTGTAATTTTTAAAACATCTTTTTCAATTTTACCCAGTTCTTTTTGAGCAGTGTTAAAATGATTGACTGTAGTACCAAGTGAATTACCAAGTTTTAAGAAATAGTCATCGTAGGCCTTAAGGTGACGAGAAAGTGATTCTACGTGCTTCCCTATTTGCTTTGCAGATTCTTCTATTTTAAAGGCTCTGAAACCATACAGCACTGTCTGAAGGTAAGCTGCAAACGTTGTTGGGGAGACGATTATGACGTTCTTGTCTTTGTAAGCATAGTCTATAAGTGATCGTGTGTTTACCTTTACCGCCCCTACTTCGTTCACGAGTAAGTCGTAGTATATAGCCTCAGCAGGAATATACATAAATGCAAATGGAAGCGTATTGTCCTTGGGTCGAATATATTTAGCAGTTTCTTCTATACGTTTCTTTAAATCCTTTTGAAACTCCTTTTCTAGTTCTACGCGTCGTACTTCATCTGTCTCGTCAACAAGTCGTCGATAATTATCAAGTGAAAACTTTGCATCGACGGGTATCATGCCATCTTTTGTAAGTATGACTGCATCTACCGTGTCACCACCCACAAACTGGTACTGGAGCTTGTAGGAAGTAGGAGGTAGCATGTTTTCAATAATAAGCTGTAACGAAGCTTCACCCAAATTCCCTCGCTGTTTCTGATGTTTTAAAACTTTTTCAAGATTTTGGAGTTGCTCTGCTATTGAGAAAACTTGTTTTGAAGATTCTGAAACCTCAGTTACTTGACGTACCACATTTCGAAGTTGTTCATTCACTTCTTTGTTAATGCCCTGAACAAGCTCACGACTTTCTTGAAACTGGGTATGTGAACTTTCACGCATCGTTCGCGTAAGATCTTGTATTTGTTGTTGGAGCAGGAGTGTATCTCTTGAACTGCCTTCTTCCTTTGGTTTTTTTAGAAAGAACCATAAAATGAAGCTGTTAGAAGCTATGAGAAGTATGACAATAAGAAGTATGTACAGTTCCATGTGAGTATAGTAGCTAGTTCTGAGTAATGAGTAAAGCCTACGAGTGACGAGTAAGCGGGTAGTGAGTTACGAGCGTGAAAGAAAGACGGAGACGTTGAAAAAGCATGCTAACACAAATCATGGGATGCAATCTGCATTTTTCTTTTACTTGGTAACTCGCTACTCGCAACTCGGTAACTAGCCTTAGTGTGCAGGGAGTTTCTCAGCAACCAGTGTTTTTTTGAAATCTCGCTCAAACAAAAAGAATTTCATGATTTCAATCGTGGCAAGGTTTGCGATACCCACACCGACAAGAAGTAGTTTTTCAAACAAGGTCAGAGGTGTGATAGAAAGAAGTGTCATGAGGGGACTCCACGTGAGTGCCAGCAACAACAGAGATATGCTGGTCAAGAGCGCAAAGAGTAAATACTTGTTTGAAAACACATTAATCTTCCACACTGGAGTATCAAGAGATTTTAGTGAGAAGCTGAAGAAGATAGCGTCGAGTGAGAGTGCGACAAACATCACCGTACGTAACTCTTCCTCAGGAAGGCCGATACTATTGAGCCAGTAGTACAGACCGACAAGGAGAAGTCCTGTAGTAAGAGATACCAAGAAAATAAGTTTACGAAGTTCTTTGGTTAAAATATTTTTTGAAGCCGCACTGCGTGGATTGCGCTTCATGGCGTGTGGATCCCTACCCTCAAAGGCAAAAGAAAAACTCATCAGCCCTTCCTCAACAATATTTGCCCAGAGTATTTGTGTCGGTACGAGAGGAAGAGGTCCCCCTATCGCCAATGCTCCTCCGATGACAAAAATTTCACTGAAAGAAGTAGAGAGAAGATAGGCAATAATTTTCTTAAGATTGTCTATGATGCGTCGGCCTTCTTCTATTGCTGAAACAATAATAGAAAAACTATTGTCTATTAATACAAGGTCACTTGCCTCTTTTGCTACTTCAGTGCCCGAGCCTACCGCCACACCTATACTTGCGGCACGTAGCGCGGGTGCGTCGTTGATGCCATCACCGGTCATGGCCACGACTTCACCACTACTCTTCAATACTTGGGCTATTCTTAGCTTGTGTGCAGGTGTAGCACGTGCGATGACACGAACTCTTTGCAGTTTTGTATACAAACCCGCATCGTCCAACTCCTCAATCTCGTCTCCTCTGATAACAAGCTCATCCCCAGGCTGAGTAATTCCCACTTGTTGTGCGATATAGTGTGCTGTTTCTGGATTGTCACCAGTGAGCATAATAACCTGTGCACCTGCTTCCTTTACTTCAGCTATTGCTTTTGCGACATCAGTACGAATTGGGTCTTCAAATGCTATAAATCCTGCAAACACAATTCCATCAAGTAAATTTTTTGCATCTGCTGTTTCTTCGGGAATGGTATCGATACTTGCATCTCTATAGGCCAGACAGATAAGGCGCTTCCCTTCTTGAGTGCGTTCTGTAAGTATATCCGAGAGTCGTTTCTTCTCATGGGGGGTAACCTTCACTCGTTTCCCGTCTACTCTGATGTATAGTGATGCCTCTAGAAGCTTTTCAGGCTCACCACTTAAGATCAAACGGTTTGTTTTCTTTGCTGGGTTTTTATGGAGTGATGCTCCAAAGCGACGCGTCGAAGTAAACTGCAAGTAGTCAAGCTTTGGGTAGGCTTCTAAAACTTTCTCTTGTGAAATACCTGCTTCAAGTGCTGAAAGTACGACAGCTTTTTCTATTGGTCTGCCATGCACCACGAGCTGTGCTGAGGCGTCAGTAGTTTCCTCAATAAACGCATCACTCATAAGTGTCGCCAGTTCTAGAAGAAATTTATTATCGTCGTCAGGACCTTCCAGATGATCTCGAATACCTGAGTAGCTGTGTAATGACGCGAGCTTCATACGAGCCTCAGTCAGTGTTCCCGTTTTATCAGTCAATATGACCGTGGTAGCACCAAGCGTTTCAGCAGCCAGTAAGTTTCGGACCAAACCGCCACGCTTTAAAATAGATTCCATCCCCACGGCAAGTACGACGGTCACCGCAGCAGGAAGTCCAGAAGGTACCGTAGCGACGGCGGTTGCAATTGCAACAAGGAGCATATCCAGAAGGTCACGTTGTTGTATGAAACCGATGAATAAGATACAGACAAGAGCAACAATGACCACATAAGTCAAAAAACGAGTTACATTTTTGATGTTTTTTTGTAGTGGAGTTGTTTGTTCGGAAATGGTTTGAAGTGAGAGTGCAATTTTACCTATTTCTGTTTTTTCTCCTGTGGCGACTACTACACCTTTCCCATATCCCGATTCAATAAGGGTACCCATCCAGAGCATGTTGGTCTGCTCTGCAAGTGGCGCATGCTGTGCAATCTGATCACTAGATTTTGAAACAGCGAGCCATTCACCAGTGAGGGCGGCTTCGTTTACTTTCAAATCCTTTTCCTCCACTATCCGAATATCAGCAGGAATAAGGTATCCGCCCTGCAGTGCGACCATGTCTCCTGGTACTAGGTTTTCAGCAAGAATGTTCAGTTTTTTCCCTTCACGAAAAACCAGTGCGTGTCGTTCTTGAGAGGTGTTCAGTTTTTGGAATGCTTTACTAGCACGTTCTTCCTGTAGTGTACCTATGATGACATTAATAATGACTGCAATAAAGATAACAAGTGAGTCGATGTATTCTTCAAGTAACAGGGTTACCACTCCAGCCCCGATGAGAATATAGCTCAGTGAACTCTTGAACTGTAAGAGTACTTTAGCAAATATTCCTGTTTCTTTTGACCCGACAAGGACATTCTTCCCATAGAGTGCCAAGCGTCTATCCACCTCTTCGAGAGTGAGGCCATTCTCAAAGTCAACAGCGAGGAGTCTTCTGATCTCGTCTGTCGACATACATTCCCATGTCTTTTGTGAAAAATCCATTTGGACTAAGTATACCGCACGGTGCGCACCTATATGAAGTGATTCCTCAACAGTCAGAGCATGGTATAATCAAAATGTTCTAAAAAATAATTTCCGTATGACACTACAACAAAAAGTTCGAAGAGATATGGTTGAGGCAATGAAGGCAAAAGAAGAAGTTCGCTTGCGTGTACTACGTAGCCTTCTTACTCTTTTTACCAATGAACTCACAGCAACTAAGCGGACCCCACAGGATTTGTTAACTGACGAAGAAGTGCTCGGTTTAATCCGTCGATCAGTCAAACAGCGTGTAGAAGCTGCAACACAGTTCCGAACCGGTAAGCGGGAGGACTTAGCAGAAAACGAGGAAGCAGAGGCAAAAGTCTTAGAGGCATATCTCCCTGCTATGATGAGTAAGGAAGACATACTGAAAGTGGTAAAGGTTAAGATGGAAGAAATGAAAGTCGTTGACAAAAGTGGTATGGGACGACTTATGGGTGCAGTGATGCTTGAACTTAAAGGTAAAGCAGACGGTAAGGATGTGAAAGAAGTTATTGAACAAGCGTTAAACTAAAAATTGCAGTATGGGATTTGAAAGACTACCAAAAGGTGATATTGAAGTTCAAAGGAATGAACTTTACAAAAGCGAACTTGATCGATTACGAAAGGAATATCCAGAAAAGAATGACTCGGGTGAGGAGGTGGATGATGAATGGTATAAGAAAACTGCTTTAGCCTATGCAGATTCCATGCTTAAACTTAAAGAGAGGATGAAAGGATGAGGTAGTTTGCGAGTTCTGAGTAACGAGTAAGCGAGTTACAGACCTATCTTTCTCGCATACATAACATGCAAGATGTATTTGAGAAAAATAAAAGCCGTGACAGCAAAAGTAAGTACTTGTTTGTTTTACTCGTTACTCGGTAACTCGCTTTACTCATAACTCAAAGCTTCCTCGCCTGCTCTACTCGAAAGTCACCCACCTGCACTCTCCGCAAGTTCTCTAGCCGTGCAGGATAGCCTAGGCGTCTCCCTAGTTCCTCTGCAAGTGATCGTATGTAGGTACCTGAGCCAACAGAAAATGTCACTTTGAGATACATCCGTTCATCTCTTTTTTCACAAAGCTCTCTGAGGTTTGCTTCAAAAACTTCCATGTCTCGTACCGGTGGTACAGGATGCTCACCTCGACGAGCTTTTTTATAAAACTCTTCACCCCCTTTCTTTATTGCTGAGTAAATAGACACTGGAAGTCGTAAGACCCCCTGCATACCTTGTAATTCTTTTTCAACAATTTTTGCGTCTAAAGCATCTACGACGCAGGATTCAATCACCTCACCTTCCTTGTCACTCGTCGTGGTTCGTTCACCGACACATATCAGAGCTTCATATATTTTAGGAAGCATTTGATACTCGTGGAGGAGTTTAGTTCCTGCCTCCACACCCACTATCATCAAACCACTTGCGAGTGGGTCGAGTGTACCAGCATGACCAATCTTCTTCACTTTGAGCTCTTTTCGAAGTTCACGTATGACGTCAAAAGAAGTGATTCCAAGTGGTTTATCTATAAGGATGATACCGGGTGGAATTTCTTGCATATATTAGGTAGTAAAAGTAAAAAGTTCAATGATAAAAAATATGTAGAGAAGGAAGAACACAATTCCTTCCCATCGGAAAAGTTTACGAGCAAACCCGATGATAATAAGAATAACAGAAGAGAGGAGAAACATAGGTAATCCAACAGAGTATGTTGGATTATCAATAGGTAATACTGTAAACAATCCTGGGATTCCTACAGCAACGAGAATATTGAATGCATTTGAGCCAAAGATATTACCGATGGCAAGTGAAAGGTTGTTGGTGCGGAGTGATTTGATAGATACCACAAGTTCTGGGAGTGATGTTCCAAGGGCGATGGCGGTGATACTTAGGAGTCCAGGTGGTACAGATAGTGTGGTCGCGATAGCAACAACAGATTCTACGACATACTGAGCCCCGAAGAGAAGACCAATAAGACCAATAGTTAACAAAACACTTGGTTGAAGTAATGGCTGTTTAAAAAAATGGAAACGCTGGTGCTGGACTTGCTCAGTAACTGCTTCTACTACTAACCCACTTGAGTATTTATCTGAAAAAAGGTAGTAGAAATAAACAGCAAGTGTGCTTACCAAAAGTATTGATTCAAGCAAAGTTATATTTCTATCAAACACTATTACTGCAAAGAGTGCAGTAGAAATTACAAAGAATGGAAGTTCAGTACTGAGTAAATCCTTTTCAATTGTTAGTTTTTTACCTAAGAACGCAAGAGTTCCTCCTATAAGTAATATGTTGGCAATATTTGATCCCATGGCGTTTGCGACTACCATACTGGGCGCGTTTTCGAGTACAGCGAGGAGAGCGGAAGCAAGTTCAGGAAGTGATGTACCAAACCCAACAATAATTACTCCTATCACAAACGACGATAGTCCAAGTCGAAGGCCTAGTTGCTCAGCGCTTTTAAGAAAAACATTTGCTCCGACAATCATTACCAGTAAGGCAACGAAAAATATGAGTATCCAGATAAATAAGCCCATGTATACAGTATAGTACCGTAGAGTTTGTTCACGCGCTAAGTCCAAATAGTTTTTATGTGAATGAAATCAACCCCGAACATTTGATGTTCGGGGTTCTATCTCACATGGTACAGAGGTCTCGCTGTGATTTATTCGATTCGCTTCACTTATGATTTCGTGATGCCATTGTGGAAAAAAAATGATGCGATTGTGGTAAAAAATATTCCTATCAGTAGCCCTTTTATAGCGGATCCCCAGTACGATTTTTGCTGAAAATCCACGAGAAAATGTGTGACATATTTAGATATTTCTATGAGCATGTCGTTGCTCCATGGAATCCACTTTCTGATAACACCTTGGCTTTCTTGAATAACGAGGTATACCCTGTCAGATTTTAGGGGGGCTGATGTCATCATGACAAGTGTACTGTTTTCAGCACCTTGATTTTTGTAGCTCACCATGACGGCCTCGACGAACGATCCGTCTCCCAGTGGAGATTCAATCACCTCTCTGTGTACGCGAAGTTGTCGTTCTTTGGCAAGGAGTTTTATGAAAATTTGTTCAACGTAGTCGCAATAGGTTTTTGAGTAAAATATTTTATGCCGTGTCCAGATAGTCATTGCACCACCTCATATAGAAGACTTAAGTGTGAATTGTATATTCTATTAGCAACGTATCAGTAAATAACAAGAAAGCAAGCGCGTTTATTCACCTATCAGCCCTAAAAAATTAGATACAAGTAACGACCACTGGACTGAGGTTCTACGCTGGGGGTTTTTAGGGTAACAATACAATCCCGAGCATATGGTGCTCGGGATTGTCGTCAAGAGTGCGAAGCCAAGAGTACAAAGGTTTCGTCCGTGTTTTTAGTTACTCCTCTGGGTAACAGAGCACGTATACTTTCATTGCGAAATTCCTTTGCGTTTTTTGAAATCTGCAATATATTCCAGGACATAATTTCCAAACTCTCGAAGTACCATTTTGCCATAAGGGATCTTTTTTTCGACTTGCTTCTTTTGATCCTCTTCTATGGTGATGTGTACAAAGTCAGATTTAAAAGGTACTGCTGTTGTAATTATAAAAGCCTTTCCTTTTACAGACTGAGAGTCACTCATGACGCAGGTCACCACGACAGCATCAACTAATGAACCGTCGTGTTCAATGGCAGTCCTCATTATATGAAGCTCTTCTTCTCCATACATTAAAAGTGTTTTGAAATGCTCTTCCGCATGCGTAAGGAATAATCTCATCATGTAAAATTTATCGTTTGCTGACATTCCCATTTCGACACCTCCTTTTAGGTATGTTTCTAATAGCAATGTAACAGTAAATAACAGGATAGCAAGCGAATTGTTCATCATCAGTATCTGTAAAAAATATGTACAAATGAAATGCCGCCTTGAAGGGACGGCATTTATGGACAGAGATTAACATATGTTATCTGTTGTTTCTGGTTGGAACGAAAGTGGTGCCGTGATGGTTTACTTCACTTCCGACAGGAAAATGCAAACCCATTTTTTGAACTGCGGGACCAATTTCTTTATATGCAGTCCTGAAAGTTGTTGCTTTACTGATTACACAAACTTCTCCTTCAATGCCATACCTGTTTGTAAACCAAACAGTGACCTTTTTCCCTGTTGATTGGGGTCTTCCTTGACTCTTCTTACTCGGACTCCTTTCTTTTCTTGAGGATTGTATTTTTATCGTAAAACCACAGTAATTTTTAGACATTCGATCCTCCATGGTACATTTACCGATAATGTGTTTGAAAACCATCAAGAAAATTTTCAACATATTCTTTTATGACAGAAACGGCATTTCCATTCCGTGGAATGTATTTCCTAATATCCTTGTTAAGAGACCAAAATTCTGTGATAGAGAGATGAAGAGATACGGACATCAATGGAGCTGATGCCTGTATAACAAAAGTTCCCTCTTTGTCAGTATGATCTTTGCGAAAGTTCACCACAACAGCTTCAACGAGTACATCATCTCCTAGGGGTGAGTCTATCACTGCTCTTTGCACTGTGAGTCTTCTTTCATTTTTCAACAGTATGAGGAATAAATCTTCAATGAAATTAAGATATTCACTTGATATTGATATTTTTTCACTTGCTCGTCTGGTCATTACGGCACCTCCCTGTATGAAGTTAATATGAATTTTCTACTAACAAAGTAACAGCATTGGGTTATATTGCAAGAGATTTTCGAATATGTAGTAAAAAGCTTTTCAAAAGAGCCATATTATTGTAGAATCATGCTTGTCACTGAAGGCATTCTTTGGTGTAACAAGTATATGGCTTGCCCGCCGTAGCTTTGTATCGAAGGTAGAGGGGGCTTGCTGTAGTAGCTTTGAAAGAGCGAAAAGGAGGGCTTGCTGTAGTAGCTTTGAAAGAGCGAAAAGGAGGGCTTGCTGTAGTAGCTTTGAAAGAGCGAAAAGGAGGGCTTGCCCGCCGTAGCTCCGCAAAGCGTAGGAGGGCCCCATCGTCTAACGGTTAGGACATCAGGTTTTCATCCTGGAAATCGGAGTTCGATTCTCCGTGGGGTCACAGCTTAGAATTCGCACACAAAAGCACCTATGAAAGGTGCTTTTGTGTTTTTGCGAATCTAGCTGTGACCACAAGCAAAGTGCTGATGCACTTTGCGTCGGAGAATCGAACAGGAAGGGGGTCGGGGAAACACCTGTTTCCCCGTGGAGGAAGGCCCTTGGAAAACCGAGGGTTTCCAAAGAGTGAGATAGCGAAGCGTCTCCGTGGGGTCACCAAAGGTACAACAAAACACACCGCATCGAGCGGTGTGTTTTGTTATAGAAAGCAAACTGCTTTGTTTTCGTACCTTTGGTGAGGTCGGAAGCATATTTTCTGCTCATTTCCTAAAACAGAAAATAGCTGAGACGAGGTCGACGAGTGCTTAGTGTTTAAGCACACGCAGTGTGTGCAAATACTTAGCAACTCGTGACCACAGCATATAACTTAGAATGCGAAGCATACAAAAAGTAAGTATTTTTTGTTATAGTTACAACATGTCAGGAGTATCACAAATTAAACCGAACGCTAAAGAAAGAGTTGCTCTAGAACTCTTTTATAATCGTTTTTATGATTTATATGAAGAATTGTCTGAAGAGAAATTCTTTGAGGAAAACCCCGAATATAGATTTTACAGGATAAGAGAGACTTTTGCGGTCTACAAAGAACTCTTGGGATACGAGCCAATTCAACATTATGTCAACAATATTAAGGCTGGCGACAGACCACCTCTTGAGGGATTAATCGTTGACGATTTATTTAGTTTCGTTAGAAACTTACTTTTACATTTTCCAATTTTCAATAACTGGGATAGTGTTTTTATAACTAAAAATTTGGCTACATGGAATAAAGCAGGAACAATTCATAAATTCCTTCAAAGAAGTAGCAAAATTAAAATTGATGGTGAAGGAATTGTGAAATATAGAATATGGGAAAAAGACAAGAAATTAATGACATATATTCAATTTCGTTTGCCTGAAAAATATGATGACGATAGTAAGATTTTTCTTAAAGATATTATCTCTGAAAAAGAAGGTATTAAACTTTGTATATCTTTTATGCGACAAGTTCTTGATACCCAAATTGAATCTCCAGACGAAAATATCATTATAATGTCTCAAGTTTATATCCCAAAAACTTAATTTCGAGCTTTCGAGAAGGTTCGAATAAACAAGCAAAAGCAGTCTCAAATCAAGACTGCTTTTGCTTGTTTATTGAGTCACTGTAACTACTTATATTTACAAACTTAATGAAAAAACAGCACTTCCTTTCGTAGTATCAGTAAAAGGAGTAAGCTTGGTTTTGATTCCATCAATGGTGTGGTAGAGGTTGCCGTTACCATCACCTTCAAGGTGATAAAGCACTTCGGCTGGTCCATCAAGTCTATCTGGACTCAATCGAGCCATATGACCCGTCATGGTATAAATTTTACCCCCACCAATAACAAGGTTTGTGATACTTCCACCTATAGTGTCTTCAAACTTGTCTTTAATAGTTTGTAGGAAGGGTATGATGTCTCGCTTATCTTCACCTGACTGCATATGCATATCTATATACCCAAAGAATGTAGGTTCAAGAATTGCTGAATCATACCCAGCACCATAGACAGCAGTTTCTCCCCACTCGTATGTGACAAATTTTACTATTGGTTCAGTTTGAGAATAAGCGTTTACAGTATTAACTTCTAAAGCGAACAAAGTCTGGTCGGGAGTATTTAGTTCAAGAAACTCAGTGGGCGTATCATTTTTTGTAATCGCCTCAAATATCACATGTTTTAACCCCATCTGATGTTGTTGCATTTCATAACCAAGTCGGGCGACCTCAGCCTGCGTAAATTGTTCTATAGGTTTACCGTTAAATAAGCTGTCTATCCTGTCTTGTGATGCTTTTTGATATTGGCTAGCTAATTCTATTAACTTTTTTCCTTTAACTTTCCTTTTGCGGCGAGGAGTTTGCCCTGCAAATAACAATACGCATTTTGCATATTTATATTCAGTCGCTGGTTCCATACATATGAATTCATCAATCCATTTTGGTATCTGACTCTCGTTCTGGGTTAGATAATCGTATAAGTCCTCAACGTAAGCAATTGCAGGTTTAATGCCCTTAATTTTCTTAACTAAGAACCCACCCATAGCAGGAGAACCCACACAACCAATGGAAATATTCGTATGGTCAATATGGTTAAGTTTGAGCTGATTATCATGTATTTTCTCGTAAAAATAATTACCATCCAGCTCCTTCACTCTTGAAAGACGAGTGTCGGCACACATATAAATTCGGTCTACGAGATTAGCTGCTACTAATAGTGACATGAATAAAATATAGCATAAAGTTTTGAACGTTACATAACTCGATTAGCTAAAATATAATAACTCTCGACAAAGGTTGCTACTATAATTTTGCTCATAGAAAGTAAAGTCTTGTGGGACAAGGCATTAGTTGGGTTCCATCACGCTGTGACCCCACGTTATTGAGGACAGAAACAATATTTTAACACCTCACGTGGTTAATAATGCTTCCCCACCCTCACCTTATCCCTTCTGTAATCAATGTTGAAAGAATAGCCACTCAAATTACAGTATTTGAGTGATAATTCTTGAGCGAGAGATATTATACAAAAACACACATTCTTAAATTGAATTGTTCCCAATAGTCCACATAATGGCAACACGGTAACCTATTTATTACGAGAGGATTTTGGTAACATTTATTTCTAGCTACACGACTCCTAGCTGAAGACAGGTGTCGTATGCTAGTATTACAGTATTAAGTTGTAATACATAAATAGTATGAATGACAAAAATATTATTGTGGACTCGGGTTTTGATTCTGGAGATGACAATAGATTACAGAATGCAATGCTCGAAAATCTTGAGAAAAGTTACAAAGAAAAACTTGCACTCGGTCATATGGATGAAGCAAAGCATATACAAGAAGACATTGAAGCGTTACGTGCCCATCAAACTCATGATCATAAGCATGATCCGTTTGATACGACCCCTGATGACCTTGATGTTGAGTAAGCTACGAAACCATGCATAACTTTAAATTTTAAAATTTAAAGTGTCATCGTAAACTATGAAAATATTTTTAATAACAGATATTCATTACGGAGGAAACTCAAACTACCCAAACTACCCAGTCAATAAAGGGTTAGAATATATAAATGTTTTTGGGGGACAATTTCAAAAACTGATATCGAAACTTAAACCTGAGATGGATGCCTGTGATCTTGTTGTTAATCTAGGTGACCTTATACATGACAATAGTCTTGAGAAAGATATTGAGAACTACAAGGACGCCCTAGTACTGATGTCATCAAAAACTCCTACTAAACATGTAATTGGAAATCATGATTTAAGAAATCTCACCAAGGAAACACTTGCATCCCTCATAGGTGAAGAAAAATGCTACTACTCTTTCGATGCGGGAGGTTACCATCAGGTTGTTCTTGATGGAAACAGAACAGAGCCACGAGGTCCTAACTATGTCAGTGAGGAACAACTAGTGTGGCTTGAAGAGGATTTAGAGAAAACGCAGTATAAAACAATACTCTACTGTCACTATCCTCTCGACAGACAGAGTATGAATGATAATTATTATTTTAGTGTAAATCCGGAACTTGCGTCTGTAAATAATAAGTATTTTGTTAGAAAGGTGTTAAACAAATCTGGGAAAGTACTCGCTGTTTTTAGTGGTCACACACATTTCTTTTGTAAACAAATAATTGACGGGATTACATACTTCACCGTTCCCTCTTTTTTGGAAAATGACGGAGAAGGTAAACCATCAGCAAAATACGGCATTGCGACTATTGACGGTGATACTGTGTCACTGGAAATAAAGAAAATGGTTGTGTAGGTAACACTAATAATCCTAAACCGATTCTTCAAACTTCTTTACTGAAGGTGTGCTTATGGCACTTCTCGTAAATAGCATTATTCTCTTCATGAAAACATATAGACCCCTGATTGCGGGGTCTATAATGTACGGTTATGAAATATTGTTTCACTCTTTACATCGGATGATAATGTCAAAACCTCCTCCGAATGATTCTCCATCTGGTCTATTGATGACACCGCCAGAATCAACAAATTTTTCAAGATTATCAAGTTGTCCGGTAGCTTCCAAAACTCTGAAAAGTAAAGAACGTATGTGTCCTTCGTTAAAGATAAATCGTTTTGCTGGTATCATTTTTTCTTGTTCGCAGAGGCGACCTTCTATTTCCACTATCTCATTTATTGGTACTGAGACTGTTTCCGACATCATGTGAAGGTTTCTGAGATAAATCTCGCTAAGTTCTATTTGAAATGTATCTATATTTGCAGGTAATTCAATACGGCTTGCTTCGTCAGCTCTCAATTCTTTACCATACATGTCTGATCTCCAGTGTTGAATTTAGTTGAAGGAAGAGATTTCTAAGCCTTAGAATACAATAATAAAATTTATTTACAAGGTGGTGAGCATGTCCTGCTGGTATACAAAAGGTGTCGAGTCATAATGATTCCCGACACCTTACATTACTCATTAACCGAGTAAGCAAACATAGCTCCGTAGCAAAGTATTGTGAAGAGTGTCTTTTCCGTCCAATTCCATACTTAAAACTTTTTGACGCCTTTTTTCTGCAACAGATCTTGCAATGCTGAAAGAGCATATTCGTGAAAATCTGTTCCAATCGTCAATCGCATCGGTCCTCATCTCACTTAGATTAGGTAATTCAGAATCATCCAAGTACCTTGTTCCATCATTGTCAGTTATGCTGCAGGTTGCAAAAAAACCGGATAACCAGTTCTTACGCTCCCTCCCTCCTCCAAGCGTGATAAATAACATGGCTTGATTGTTCATTTTTCTCCTCCACAAAAGCAGATGTTATTTTTCCCCTTCAGGCCTACGTATAGTATAGATGGTTTTTATGTTGACAAATCACATACTTTGTGTATAAATATTAACCAGTATTGGTTCGTTTTAACTTACTGTTTTGGGCTGTACTAAACAATCCTAAAGGAGAAAACCAGATGGAAAAAAAATCCGCACTCACTATCTCTACGGTAAACCCTGAAACTCAGAAGAGTGACGACCTCATCGCTACAGCACGTGCCGCTGTGAGACACCTCAGCACTCTGTGCACGAAAGATGAGTTTGGAAGATTTACTGGTCGCTTCCAAATCCATAAATCACTTGAAGAGGCGGGTTTCCATGTAGGATTGCCTCAGTTCATCCTCTTCCTGAAGTTCATGGGCCTTGTTCGAAAGCTTACCAAGGATGGAAATGGAACCTGCTATAAGTTTCTGGTGGTTGATCCGACCTTCTTTGACCTCCTTGTTACGGAAGAAAGTGTTTCAGCTGTTTTAAAGCAAATGTACGAACGGTTAGAGGTTCAAAGGCTGTGTAACGATTATCAGAGACGAATCGCCAACCTTGAGGAGCAATTGAAACGACAACCGAGTAATGAAGAATACCTCGGTACGTTGAACGAACATCTTGCAGAGGTCATTGCCCAGGTCGAACACCTGAGTGCTGAAAACTCGGAAAAGACTGCGAAAATCTCTGAGCTTGAGGCAGAGCTGAAATGCACCACAAAAGTTGACGCAAAGCAGGTCACAGATGAACTGATGGCTCGGTTCCGGCAGACGCAATCTAAGAACTAAGTAAATGTGACAACCAAAACCCTTCACAACACCACCTACTCACGGTGGTGTTTCTGTTTTATGAACTATCCGCGTCATACCAATATTAAAAATGGTATAGTCTCTAAAAAAATCACACCCCCCAAGGCATTGGAGGGTGGTTGGATGCGGCGAGGCCGTTATGTAGCTAGTCCGTGAAAGGAGAGCCTAGTACTGGCCGTGCATCCGGGCCGGCGGCGAAGGTGTCAGAACGTATTTTGCGGTTGCGGGCGCGGGGTACTTGCCGAATAATTTTGGGTGCCACTCTGGGCGATCGTGGATTGATGGACAATGGAGTTTTTCATCGTTGCACCTGTGATTGATTTTTTGATCTGAAATAACGTTTTTGCCTCTCACTTCTACTACAAACAACTATATTTATACGTTTCTAATATACACTATATTCAGTTTATTTAATTTGTCAACTACCTGAGTGGTAGCTGAAGAAATTATGTAATATACTGCAAATACACACACCACTGTACGACATACTGATTACAGTATCTATATTTCTAATTAGTAAAGATGAGAAAAGTTACCGTACATGACAAAATGTAAGTCGGGTATGTATATACATGTTCTGAACCCATAGGTAAAAACTTTGACCCAGAGTTCAAACCCATGCTGACACCGAAAGAAATGCTTGAGCTTGGTGTGTTTGATGGCGTATACATGCGTGACTGTACAAACGAATTCCCCAAAAACTGGTTTACTCACGCGAAATTTACATCGGGATTGCCTGATTCGAAACTGAACTATTTTCAAATACACGCGAGCCAGCCACTCTCCGTGTGGAGAGAAAAGGGTGGATATACCCAGATGATCCGTGAGGATGGTTTCAGTGGTATTGTCGCTACTACATGGGGAGACGGTTACCCGATGAAGATCAAAGACAGATACGTCGATGGAAAGCTTTTTCTCGGCACCTAGCACAGGTCACAAAGAATTGTTGAAGTGGAGATGTGTTTTGTAGACGCAAGCAAAGGCAAACATTACTCCATTGGGCATATGACTCAAGAGAAATTTAAAACTTTCCAGAATACTAGTAACAATACTAGTATTCAATTAACACAATACGTAATGCTGAATGCAAAACACCGCTTGAATGCAGTGTTTTGCTAAGAGCTACAAGTTCTTCCCTTCCTTATACGTCAAAGTCCGCATCTTTCGTCGTCTGCCAATAAGCACAACTCCCACACCTACAAGTGCGATGAGTATTCCCAGCATGTTTCCATATCGTACCCATACGGTTTGCTTCGGGTCAGTAAATGAAAGTGGGTGCGATGCCTCTTGCTTAAGTTTGATACCTGCAAGAGAATTTTCTTGTGCTAAGTATGAGAGTGTCTCCATCCCGAAAGCAATATTTTCTGGTGCCCCTTGTACATACTCGTCTGTAAGAAAGTCAGAATCACCTATCACGATAATGTGGGGTAGGTTTTTACCCGCCACATCCTCTGCGGGTTTTAGCAGTACACCAAGTAGTTGTTGACTTAAATTGTTTTGAGCAAAGGTACCTTGTGGGTCAAGCACAAAGTTTTCTTTCTGTAGCCCTCCAAACGGTGATGTTTGTATAAGCGGGGTGCTTTGTAGTTGTTTTGCTGCAACAGTGTTGTCGTTGATAGACATACTGCTACCCCATGGAATAGTCACGTTTGTTAATTCTGAGCCCACAAACACGCCTTCTGTTACGAGTGCTCGAATATATGCTGGGTATGGAAGGAAGTATGTGACACCACCACCTCCCATTTGTACCGTTTGGTTCGAGCGAAGATCATACGCCATGTCTTGATGTACTGTTACACCATACTCCTCAAGAAGTGTATCCGTACTGGTACTGTTTGGAAGCACCACCATGTACTGCGTATTTACTTCAAGGCCATCTACAAGGAACAAGGCATTCCTTCCAGAAGCGAGATAAGCACGCAACGACTCTTCATGCAATGAGTCAAGTGGTCCTGTCGGCTTTGAAACGACAAGTGTGGTGACGTCCTCTCTAATAGTAGAGGTAGCTGAGTCAAGAACAATGTCTTCAATAATGAATTGCTTTCCCATCTCTTGTGCGAAGAGTGTGTAACCTTGTTTTGAAGATTTGCCACCCATATCAAGAAAACCGATTTTCTTTTTCTCTGTCTTAGTAAGCTCGCTAATAAAGCTCGTGAGTTGATACTCAAGGTCTGAAGTGTTCTGGATTAGTGGAATTGCCTTATGTTCTTCACCTACTCGTATTGCGATTCCAAAGTACGCTTGCTTGACTTGAAATTCTCCGTTACCGGATATGTTGAACTGCACAGGTCGTACACCATTCTCTTGTGCCTCAGTGGCTACAGCCTCATCGGTTTCTGGATTTTTGTAGGTTATAGAGAGATTTGAACCACTATACGTGCCGTAATCTTTAAGAATATCTTTTACCGTCCGAGAAATTGGCTGGAACTGCGCAGGAAGATTTGCAGACTCATACAACACGATTTCTACTTCACTTGGAATGTTTGCAAGTATATCTTTGGTTGAGTCTGTGAGGGTGTAGATGTTTCCTTCAGTCAGGTCTAGACGAAAGCTCGGGAAAAAAGCAAAGCCAGACGTTGCCACCAAGACCCCGAGTAGTACGAGCACAAGTGTTCTCTGCTGTAAAACTTTTTTTGAATATCGACTGGTCCTTCTTGCAATGAGCTTCATGTGTCCCAGTTCCAAAAAAACAACAGTAAAAAGTATGAAGTACCACACATCACGTATATCAAGCACACCTCGTGCAATAGCTTCATAATGAGGAAGTACTGAGAGACGAGAAAAAATAGTACCGAGCCATGTGGGTAAGCTTATGGTTACAAGCTCATACCCCATAATGATAAGCATAAAGGTACCAAGAACACTTACCATAAGTGCGGGAACTTGATTCCTAAAGAATGTTGAGACGGCAATACCAAGGCTCACAAGCGCACTTGCGAGCAGGACTCCTGCTACGTATTGTCCGAGGTAGACACCAAGGTCTAGTTCACCGAAAAATCGTAGTGTAACGGCTATTGGAAGGCTAGCGAGTAGTACCACCGCAGAGAAGACAAGTGCGGAAAGGTACTTTCCTAAAATGAGCTCTCGGTCGCGTATCGGGTGTGTGAGTAATATCTCAAGTGTTTCTTTGTTTGTTTCTTCTGCAATACTTCCCATAGTGATAGCGGGGATGAATAGCAGGAAAAACCATGGTAAAAGAGCAAAAAGACCTTGTACTGACGCTTGTCCAACCAAAAATACATTTTGGAAAAAAAGAAACTCCCATACTGCTATAAACACTCCGGCAATGATGTAGGTTGTTGGGTTGTAGAGGTACCCGCGCATTTCTTTTTTAAAAATTGCGCAAATGTTTCGTGTATCCATAAGCCTAAGCTGTAGTAGTGAGTTTATAAAAGACATCCTCAAGTTTTACCTCTCGTTCTGCGCATTTCCAGATAGTCCAAGCATGACTACCTGCAAGCTTCGAAAGTTCAGGGGGAAATGGAGTTCCAGAAGAAACAGTAACAGCAATAGTACTCTTCTTCCCCTCTTTCTTTGTTACCTCCACCTTTTCGACGCCAGAAATTTTTTGGAGAAGTTTTTCTACATCATCACCTTCCACTTCGATATCAAAGACCTGTTTTTTGTCGGTATTTTGTGAAAGCTCTCTGGTAGTACCTTGGGCGACAAGTGAGCCTTTTGAAATAATGTACAAATAGTCACACACTGCCTGCGCTTCCTGCATCACATGCGTACTCATAATAACCGTTCTATCTTTTGCCAAATCACGTATCAATGCACGAATATCAGTACGTTGGTTGGGGTCAAGCCCTTCTGTCGGTTCATCGAGAATAAGTACGTTTGGTCGATGTAAAAGTGCCATTGCAAGTCCTGTGCGTTGTTTATAACCCTTAGAGAGTTCTTTTACGGGTTTGTAAAATACCTCATCAAGGTGCACCGAGTCCACCACAAAATCAAACGCATCGCGCCTTTTGCTTTTTGGAATGTTCTTAAGGTCAGCAGAAAAGTCGAGGGCTTCAGAAACAAGCATGTCTCCATAGAGTGGGTTTGTTTCCGGCATATACCCAATTTGTTTTTGTGCTTCTTGAGGGTGGGTGATAACCGACACATCGTCAACAGTTACTTCCCCACTGTCAGGTAGAAGGTACCCTGTCATTAAGCGCATGGAAGTCGTTTTACCCGCACCGTTTGGGCCTAGTAATCCGACCACAATTCCCTTCCCTATCTCAAATGACAGCTCTTTGACGGCGTACATGTCATTAAATTTTTTTGAAAGTTCTTTAACTTTTATCATAAGAATGCATAACTTTTACAAAACAACACCCAATAATTTTTTACTTCGTAAGTATACAACAAAATAGTCGTTGTTTTCAAAACCAAAAGTCTCAGAAAAAATTACGGTATATGTCGAGTGTAATCAAAAAATAGGATTAAAAAACAAAAATGTGGTACACAAAAAAATCACACCCCCAACGAATTGGGGGTGGATGGATGCGGCGTGGCCCGAACTGTATATGTGGCTAATCCTTTGAAGGAGAGCCTAAGTGGCCGTGCATCCGTGCCGGCGACGGGTGTTTCAGAAACTGCGGCGGCAAAAGATCGGCTCCGATGATGTTGCAATATAATTTAAATTACCACTTTGGGCGGTTTGAAACAGAAGCACACTGGAGTTTTTCATCGTTGCACCTTTTTTTGGATTTTTGATCGGGGAAAAACAGTTTTTGCCTTTTTTTTCTTCTACCTACTATATTAACAATTCTGCTTACTACAATATTTCTATTTTTGAATTTGTCAAGGGTTGGAATACATTGACAAATGTCATATACGTGTCATAAAGAACTGTTCTTAATGCGTATAACAATGTATGCGGAAAGGAATATACATAGAAGTGCGATAGTGTACTGCCACCATGAAAATGAAAATGGCTGGAGTGCTGGTACAACAACGACTCGTGAGTTACCAGCATTGTCAATAACTTTGATGTACACAGATTTTTTTGTGCTCGTGTGTCTTAGGCATCGAATATGTTTTTAACGGAAACAGGGTGTAGATGTACTTTTTGTCACCTGTACACCTATAATTGGCAACTGGTATAGTGGTAGGATAAAACGCTTTGTGCGTTGCGTCTATTATTACTACGTATTATTTTGTATGAAATATCTAAAACAAAACACACTTAAATTAAGTATTGCTTGCTTGGTACTTGTTGCAGGAATTTTTGCAATTCAAACAACTAACGCTTCACGCGGTGTTGGTTCCAATGAAGGTAATGTGCGCACTTATACGGACGATAGGGGTGAGTGGACAGAGACACCGACATCACTCAATTTCACAAGTGACACTATGCAATGGGAGCTAGCTCCAACATCGTTTACTTACAATGACGGAGTGCATTCATGGGAAGAAACGCCCAACACCATCACTTACAAGGGTCCAGCTGGTAGTTGGGAACAAACGCCTACCACACAGTCATTCTCAGACGGTGAAAAAAGTATGAATGAAACTCCTACCACGCGCTCATACACAGGAAATGATGAAGACCTTCTTGAAACACCGAACACGCGAGAGTATGAGGATGAGGAAGGTTCTTACGAAGCCCCTATTGATTAATTGATACTATTGAAAATATGAAAAAAATTGTCCTCATTATATTTATTATCATTGTCGTTGTATTTGCATTTGTGTTAATGACAAATTCACAAGATTCTGTAAAGGATGCTATCAATGATATTGCAGGCTCCGATACTCGTGTATTTTCCAAAACTTGTATCAACGAGTTTAATGAGTTGTATGCTGTGAACAAAGCTGATTTGACACAATGTAGCAGTGCTATTCGGGCTGGTTCATTTGCGGGCACCGAACCAACTCCAAAGGAAAATAATGTCGTGCTTATTTTTGATGCTTCCGGTTCTATGGCAGGCAAAGTTGGTGACGAGCGTAAAATAGACATGGCGAAAAAAGCGGTGGAAGATTTTGTTGCACAGTTGAGTGGCACAAACATACAGGTGAGTGTTGTGGTTTATGGCCACAAAGGTGACAACACTGATGCAAACAAAAAAGCATCTTGTGCAGGTATAGAAGAGCTATACACGTTTGGTTCTGCGGACGGTGCTAAGATGGAGAGGACACTTAAAAGTTTTGAACCAACAGGATGGACTCCTATTGCGGATGCACTTGAAAAAGCATACGCAATTCTGAAACCATACAACACTGATACGTACAACAACTCCATCGTTCTTATCTCCGATGGTATAGAAACATGTGATGGCGACCCTGTGGCGGTGGTACAAAGTATGGAAGAGCGCGGGTTGTCTGTAACGGCAAACGTTATTGGCTTTGATGTCGATGATGAGGCGGCCGAACAACTTAATGCTATTGCTGAAAACGGAAACGGATCATACTTTAGTGCTGCATCTCAATCTGAACTCGATTTTGCTCTCCAAAAACAAATTGACTTTATGAAAAAGTTTGATTACCGGATGCAACGAGTTTCTGAGAACTTGCAAGATATAAACAGTGCTACTGAACTGCACTTCGGTTGTGTAAAAGCAATTGAAGTAGAGCGTGCAAAGATTCTTCTTGATATCTATGCTGATGAGAGGGTGACAAAAGAATGTGCAGAACAGGTTGATGCTATGTATTCCGAAAAATATGAAGAGGTACAACAATCTCTCTGGAACTCCTTTAATGCAATGGTGAAAGACTTCAAGCAAAAAAGTTAGTAACTTGACACCCTATAAACTGATACAAACAGAGCCATGGGGGGTCCATGGCTCGTAGTAAGCGATTGTTTGTGAGTAGTGATATCTACATCACCTTGAAAGAACATGGGGTGAATTCGTAAGCGCCGTCTATGGAGTTCATCTTCAAAAGAAGTTTAGACATCCACCGGAAAATGACAAGATCAGGATATTTTTTTTCCTCTTCAGTGTCGAGAAGTGTAACTAGTTCGCTGTAAGCTCGGTGCATGTCAGGACTATCCAAAGACGGGTACAGTCTGAAAATATGCGGAGTGCATGCTGTTCGAAGCTGCTCATAATTTTCCGCAGTGCAAATTAGACCCGTAAGGAAAGTCAGAAAATTATAAGCTTCTTCAATATTTCTTGACAAAGTGCGCCCAAATACAACAGTAAGTACTACCCGTAGCGAAAATACTACGGATTCCGTAGTTGCTTTTGTTTTCATTTGATTCCCCTCTCTGTTTTGGTAAATTTCGTGATGAAATCACCCAGTACTTTACACTGTATATAATAGTTATTCATCCCCGTCAATCAGTTGGTTTGATTTAGGTCAATTTTCTCACTACCTAGCACCCACTTGTTCAGGTACATAAAAGGTATGTTTATCAAACCAACAAGCCACTTGATGATTGTTTGTCCGACAATAAGAGGCCATAGAGGAATGACGCCGGCAAAAGCTATTGGTAGAAATATGAGGCTATCAAGAGTCAGTGCAGGAATTGTACTAAAGACATTTCTAGCCCATAAATGTCTTCCGTGTGTTTTTGCCTTAAACCAACTAAAAACGTATGCGTCTATGTTTTCTGTTATAAGAAATGCTATCCAACTTGCGACGGTAATACGAGGAACTGTCCCAAATATAGTTGCCCACATGTCTTGCGCTGTCCAGAATGGTGCTGGTGTTAGCTGTATGCTTAACCAAAAGAAAAACACCATTGCAACCTGTGTAATGAAAGCAATGAGAATCATTCTTTGGGTTTCTTTTCTTCCAAATCTCTCGTTTACAATATCAGTAAAAAGATATGTCACTGAGAAGAGTAGAACTCCACTGGGTCCGTATAGTGTCGTAAATCCTAGGTCAAAAGCAGAAATCTTCACAGCAAGTAGTTGTGCGGTTAGTGTAAATGTTACGTACAAGGCTATGAGGAGGTCTGGTTTCTGTACTTTTTTAGCGTACACACTGCCGAGGAGTGTGAAGCTTGTTATGCCTATAATCCAGATGAATATAAGAAAGAATGACATGGATGAGGATATAAGTATTACGTATTTATTTGGAGATGTAAAGTACTGTGTTCTTATAGAAATAGTACCTATATAAGCACGATTAAAGAGTAATCAACTAATTACGCAATTTCATACAAACTTCATCATATATGTGCATAGTGTTTGAGCCCTGAGTACAAAACTCAGGATTCGTTGTTTTATTAAACATCACTATTTGTGTCGGTTTTAACAATAATTTAATTGAATTTTATCTTGTAATAAATATGATCATTCCTCGTCTGTAGCATTCATCCTGTGGTTGTTATTCCCTGAATTGTTGAGGCGAACTCGTAATGAGTTTTTCTTTAATATTGTGTGCATAAGGTTTTACTTCTAACATGTGTTCTTGTAAAGGAACAAGTGCTTTGTTGTGGGTGACATTATTAGTATATGCCCTATCTATCATGAACTTTATAATTTGGATTATAGTAGGAACGATAACGGGTTGGATTATTTCTTTATCCGTGAGATACGATACACGACAAAACAAGGTACTATATGTCATTCTAGGCATAGATGGTGCTGTTCTTGGTGGATGGTTCGTGTGTTACTTTGGTCGAAGTTCAATAAGCGTCTTTAACATCTACAGTACTATAGTTGCCGTTCTAGGTGCCTTCATTTTAATTAGTTTTGTGCGCGAATTGAAAATCATTAAGTAATAACATTCGCTTCTTCTATTATTAAGGAGGAGGTCGGACCCACGCGTGTCCCACTAATCATCAAACAACCGAGCCGTTTTTTCGAAACTCTTGACACGTTTTTGTACGGGGTACTTTGAAAACAGCTCAACCAAGCCGGTTTTGTCAAACAAGGATATGCTTACTATCTGTAGGATTTCGTAGATATTTCGATCAATTTTCAATCGTTTCTTCAGTATGGCAACTAGGAGATAGGTACACAATGCAATGCAGATTTGTGTCTTCACTGCATTCTCTGAGTGTCCCCAGAACACTTTAATCTTAAGGTGTTGCTTAATCCATCGAAAGAATAGTTCTACTTGCCAACGATGTTTGTAGAGAAGAGCGATAGACGCCGCACTTACGGTATGGTTGTTCGTAATAAAATTGTACACCTTGCCGGTCTCACTATCTCGGTACTTGATGCGACGGAGTGTGTCGGTGTATTTCTCTCGCGTCTTCTTACCTTCAAGAAAAATAACCTGATCACATACAACACCGGTCGAACGATCGACGGGATTAGAATATCGTCGTGCATACAAGGTATTGCATCTGGTTCGTGTCACAAAAAAAGCTCCGCACTGGTGTATCGTATACAAGCGTTCAAAGTCTAGGTACCCACGATCAATCATATAGAAAGCACCTGCTTCAAACAAAATGTCATCAAGGAAGTTAACGTCGTTTACCTTACTCCCGGTAATGTGAAAAAAGGTTGGTATAGAGCCACGAATATCCATGACTACGTGAAGTTTTACCGATGCTCGTCTGTTTGCATACGGAGTCCAAGGAAAGAACGACAAGCACAAATCGATACTTGTTGAATCAATCGCATAACAAGCACTGGTGATATCTGAAGCGATTGACGGTTCATCAACATACAACGTACGTGCTTCTGTAATAAGATGTTGTGCAAGATCACGATAGATACGCCAATCTCGTTTCTCATTTGCACGAGCTAGGGTGCTTTTAGTAACGGTATGTTTGAAACCGAGGTGATACAATTTTGCTTGATGAGAAGTAAGGCAGGATGCCACATCACGCAATGACTCGCGGTAGGAAAGTTGTCCAAATGCCATTGCGAGAAACTGGTCTCGACACGGAAATCGATTACCGTGACTATCGCCTTGATATTGCATAATGAATCGAGTGAGTTCTCTGCGTGGTACAAGTTCCATTACTTGAGCAAAAACATACGAGCCGTGATACATAAAAAAACTGGCATAAGACGAATAATAGCCTTACCAGTATCGCTCATTTTAAAAACAAGTCGTGTACAAAGAAAATGGAGAGTATGTCGCTCTACCTCAAGCTATATTAAACACGAGGAAGGTTTTTCTGGGACACGCGTGGTTCCGACCTCCTAAACTAGAGAAAACAAAAGCCCCGTACAGATCAACGGGGCTTTTGTGAATTTCAACAGTAACAGTAAACTTAGCTTCTGTCGTCAATATTAATGGTAACTGAATCGATATTGTTTGTTTTTTTGTCAGTATTGTTAGTAGGAAGGATGGTGATTTTAATCGTACCTTTGCTACTTTCTACGATTTCATCGAATCCGAGTGTGTACTCTACCTGCATGCCTGAGCTCAAAGATGTTTGAACAGGTGAGGTGTATGAATAGTTCCTGTCACCTTCCGTAGGGAGTTCAGCCTTAAATATCCATGAACCTGAATCAAGACCTCCACGATTGGTAACAGTGAACGTCACAGCAGCCACTTTGTTGCTTGGTATTGGTGAGACAGGGAAGAAGGTTTCTTCACCTGCAACTTCTGCCAACACACCTGTTTGTGCTATCTCAATGACAAGATCTGCAGGACCAGAATAAAGAGGAACGACAATAGGGGTTGGCTTCGGTGTAACAGTTGTTACGGTAGTAGGTTTGGTTGTTGCCTTCGGTTGCTCAGTAGTCGCTGTCTTAGTCGCTGTAGAGGTAGTCGAGGAAGCTTCTGCAGTTGTCGTGGTAGTTGCTGTGCTCGTGCTTCCTGGTACATGCAAGGTTGCAATGTCTGCGTTCATGATTGTGACAACTGTAGTATCACGAAGCGTACCTGCATCTACAGTCAATGTAATATCTTCAAATCGAGTCTGATTGTTAGTCGCAACAATAGATACTTGGTTTTTCTCTATATTTTGTGCTGTTCCACAAGGAAGCTTATCCCAACCATACTCATGTTCAATGTTGAGTTCAACATTGGAACCACATTCATAGGTGAATGTGTAGGACGTAGGTTGATTTTCACCAGTGTATGTCCAGCTGACTTTAAAAGGTTCGCTTACTGCGAGAGTCCTGTTTTCAAGTTCAAAAACCAATGACTCTGAAGGAGCAGTCCTAAATATTGAACGTACAGATGAAGCTGCTGCGCTTAGATTCTGACCAATATTTGGTAACGCGCGTGAGCCTTGTACAACGACCCATGTTGCAAGAACAAGGATAGCGATAAGTCCAACAATTGCTAAAATTCTTAGTATTGTGGACGCTACTTTCTCGCTTTTCTTCATTTGATTCTCATTCATAGTAATTATAGTTCAGTAAATAAAGGGAACAGGTGAATTTTAATTTATTTTATTCCTGCCAAATTTATTATTGTAATTTATGTCTACACATATAGCATATCAAAATTCAATTGTCAAGACACACGAATATACAGGAGCTTGACATAATATTAATAATATTGTATATATTACGAATCATAGTATGAATGTAATTATAGAAATCTACATATGGCTAATTCAAACATGCAACTAGTGGGACTTCCCTCAAAACTTCTTGGGCAGATAGAACGAGCACAGAATGAGATAGATGCTTGTGTAAAAAAAGGATACAGTGCGTCATTTGAGTTTCTAAGTGAATTTGCTCATGGAAACACGTGCACTATCAATCTTGATAGTGCAACAGATTCTGTTGCCCACGATGAAGTGATGTCTGCAAGGATATTTCCTCGAAAAGAGTATGTTGCCGAAGAAAGTTTTTTTAAGAATGAAATAAAAAAATATACGATTATAGAACTTGAAAAAAATATTGTTCTTGTTTCAAAAAAGCTTTTTGAAGTTGTAGTTTTAATAGGGAACTTACTCGTGGTATTTCTTCTAAAACTAGATAACTTTTGTGAAATGTTACTGACAAGAGGAAATGCATATGTACAAGCTGTCTCAGAGACTACTGAAGATAGGCAAAGAGAAACAGTGTCGTGTGTAGTAGCGCAAGCAGACGTCAGAAGGGAAGTGCATGATGAAAAACCAGTGTTGCTTAATGATGCTACTCACTCGATAGTGACTGCACCACATACAATTACGCAACCCGTACCAGCGACAAGTCAAGAACTTCCAAATCAATTCGAAGTAAGAAAGAGCTCTGTTCAAAGCCCTGTTCTCAATATGTTTGTGTATACTCTTACTGTTCTATATAACGAGCTGAGGTACGGGGCAAAGCCGTCTATGCAAAATATTGACAGTATATAAATATACTGCTATAATATGATGAGATGTCTTTCTCGCACACGAAGTGTGAAATGTAAAGAAAATGTGCATGAGAAATTTTAAAAAGAGTCAAAAAAAACAAATGTCAACTGAAAATCAGAAAGCTTTTGTTTTGCGTGTTGTTGGCTCTTTTTTGTTACTTACAGTTCTGCTTGTTTCGATTGACTTTGTGCCTGAAATGCGAATTGGTGCTTATGAAGAAAATGTTACTTCATCTCTAGATGTTGTTGCTCCTTCAAAAATGGCAGATGAGCCCTTGGTACCTGAATCAACTTTCCCCACTCGTATTTCGATTGAGAAAATTGCATTAGATACCACCATCATCACACCTCTGAGTACCGATATTGATGTGCTTGATAGAGCGTTACTTAATGGAGCAGTGCATTACCCAGGCTCAGGAGAGTTGGGAGAAAATGCAAACATGCTTTTGTTTGGACACTCAAGTTACTTACCTGTTATAAACAACAAAGCTTTTAAAGCTTTTAACGAGCTTAGTAAGCTGAAGGTAGGTGATCATATTACCGTGTATTCAGAAACACATGTGTATACGTACGCAACTGAAGCAGTCGTACTTTCAGAAGCAGAAGATGTGCGTGTAGATTTTAACTCGTCGTATCCAAAACTTACCCTTGCAACATGTAATAGTTTTGGTGCAAAGCAGGAACGTTGGATAGTGACCTCGAGGTTGATATCCAAAGAGCAACGATAACCATATTAATTAACATTATTCATTTATAAAATAACCATGGACACATATTTTTCATTTATAGATTCAGTACAAAAAAACACCAAAATGGTACTTGGTGGTGTATTTTTTGTTACTCTTACACTCATTTCTCTTTTTGCGTTTGAGGCTACACCTGTAACACGCTTTGCATCACAAGAAGCACTTGCTTGGCACTGTGAGTCGATGACTGCAAGTCCTGCGTCGATAGAGCGTGGTGAGTCATCAACACTCACGTGGGCTTTTGTAGATGATGAAAATATCTGGGTGACTATAGAGGGTGTTTCTGGAAAATGGGACGGTATTACAGGAAGTACTATTGTGTCTCCAACACAAACTACTACATATAAAGCAATAGCTCATAAAGCAGGTACCGACAAAACATATGAGTGTAGTGTGACGGTATCGGTGACAGAACCTCCTAAAGAAGAACCACGTGTTCCTGCATGTCCATACGTAGCATCAGAGAATGTTACGGTTGTTAACTTCAACGGTGGTAAAGAGCGAAACGATGCAACGTTGCTTCTTTCAAATAATTCCAACAACTACGAACTTACCGCATCACAAACGCTACCTGCTGGGACTTACACGGTTAAAACCGCCTCTTGGGATGGATATGCAGACCGGGTGAATGTCACCCAACCAAAAGAGCAGTGGAATGTTCTGGTTCGTGGAAGTTCATGGGAAAAAGGTCCAGTAGGTCCTACCACTGACATTGCAGATTATGTTGTGCAAGATTCGAAAAATAACACGTTTGCAAATGCAATTGTGCTTACTGAAACAGGATCTACGGTCGCCGTCGTGCATGCAGTCGCAGGAGACAATTCTTCTCCAAATTCAGTAGTGCCAGTGTGTGTAGCTTTTGAAAAAAAGTCAGAAGACCCAGCACCGAGTTGTAGTATGAATGTATCTTCTACACAAGTAAAAGAGGGAGATACGGTAACCCTGAACTGGAGTAGTAGCAACACATCCTCTGCATTTATAGACCAAGGAATAGGTGCCACTACACTATCTGGTTCAAAGAATATGACGATACAGTCGGCTACAACATTTACTGGCACATTTAAAGATTCAAAAGGAAAAGAGGTAACTTGTTCTGCTGGTGTATCTATCAAATCTAGTGGTGGAGGTGGTAAATGTATAAATTGTGATGATGATGACGAAGAAGAGGATGAAGAAGACGAAGATGACCCAGAACCAACCATAGTTCTTGGAAAAACAGTAACTAAAACAGGAAGTTATATAACACTTGATCAGGTACCGTACACAGGATTTGAAGCTGGACCAATGCTCACAACATTTTTCTGGCTCATGGTGTTTGTACTCAGTGTGCTCATCGCGTACATTTCGACACAGTATCATCCTTTAGAGCGACTTAAAGTAGCATTCTCTACTGCTTATGCTTACGGCACCGAGGAGGAAGTGCATGAGGCGGTAGAAATGAAGTACGTAATGTCACCAGTCCAGAACATTCCAGCACTTTCAGAAATACCTACGCAGTCTCATGGATCAAACTCCTCGGATGCGATTAGTATTATTGAAGACATGGCACATAAGGAAAACATATTGCTTTCTCCTGAAGCACTTCGTCTCATGTATGCAGAGATACGAAATACCGACTCAAGCCCAACACAATACCTAACGGGTCTATTTGAAATTGCAAAAACTGAGTATCCACAAGAGGATGGTTGGATTCTTCTCTCAAAGGAACGAGCCGAAAAACTTCTTGGAAAATCACAAAATAATACCGTGTTAAATGTTACAGCAGAGAACCATGCGAGTTCTGAAGTGGAGGCTGAACCAAAGGCATTTAGGGTTGAACAGAGGCCAATCAGCAAGAAGTATATGCCTATGTCTTCTTCTCCTGTGACTAGTGCTTCACAAGCTTCTGGAACAAAGCCTGAGGCTAAGAGCAGTACATCATCAAGTAGTGATGAGACTGCAGTAGTCTTTATCGACAGTCTTGTAAATCTTGAAAAAAAGAAAGTCTTCGATACACTACGAGATTTTGCATCACGCGGTAATGACGTCGGTGCAGTTATCACTGCTGTCGTACGCAAGCTTGATGAAGTGTACCGATATCGTCTAGAAGGGGGACGTACTCCAGACAAAGAGATTGCTGGTAAAACAGCTACGTGGAGTAACGGCGATTTTGAAAATGTACTAGGTATCCTTGTGGAGTGTATTGACTACACCTATGCAAACAATCACATTGGAACCAAAGTGGCACTTACAAAAGCCTTTGAGCATTTCGAGAAAAAAGCGTAATACTTACCTTGGAAAAAATTACCACCATCAGGTGGTAATTTTTTCTATATCTAGACGCTTTACAAACTTCTCTCTTTGATTTTTTCCGTAAGGAAAGCAAGGGTATCGTCTATATTTTTTTCAATCACCGTGCCATCGTGTGCCTCTAGTCGTAGTATCCCTGTCTCGATTTCCTTGTCTCCAATACAGATGAAGTAAGGAACTTTATCAACCTTCGAGGCGCGTACTCGTTTTCCAAAGGATTCTCCCGTATCACGGAATTCTGCACGAATCTGCGATTGTGCAAGCTTGTCAAAAAGTTCTTTTGCGTATTTTTGATGTGCTTCCGCAATAGGTAGTACTCGCAGTTGTATCGGTGCAAGCCAGAGAGGGAAGTTACCTGCGAGGTGCTCTATAAGGACAGCAGTAAATCGTTCTATTGAGCCCATGATAGCAGCGTGGATCATCACAATGCGCTCACTCTCACCTTGTTCGTTTATGCATGAGAGGTCAAAGCGCTCTGGTAGGTTCATGTCGAGCTGTATGGTAGCAACTTGATGTTCGCGACCGATAGAGTCCGTCGCCATAAAGTCGAGTTTCGGTCCATACATAGCAGCTTCGCCAATACCTTCAAAATAGTCGGCTTTTCTTTCGATAGCTATTTCCTTCAGTGCTTTCTCAGAGTTCCCCCATACCTTGGTGTCGCCAAGATACTTCTCCATTGTCATAGGGTCATGGAAAGAGAGACGCACGCGCAGTTTAAAGTTGAAGGTGCTATACAGTGTATCAACAATGTCCCAGATTTTATTAAACTCCTCTTTAACTTGGTTACTTCGACAGAAGACATGGCTATCATCTTGCGTGATAGAGAGCACACGAGTAAGTCCGCCAAGTTCCCCTGACTGTTCGTCTCGGTATACCATAGTGGTTTCTGCATACCGCTGTGGCATCTCTCTGTAGCTATGTGGTTTCCGTGCAAAAATTTGCGTGTGGTGAGGACAGTTCATAGGCTTCAAGGCATACTCTTTTCCTTCACGTGTTGCCACTTTGAAGAGTTCATCTGCAAATTTTTCCCAGTGACCGCTCGTGACGTACAAGTCTTTTTTGGTGATGTGTGGTATGGCGACTCGGGTGTACCCGTGTTTCTTTCTCAATTCCCAGATATACGTATCTAGCTCGTGACGCAAGATAGAGCCACGTGGAGTCCAAAGTGGAAGTCCAGGACCAACAAGCTCAGAAAATGTGAAGAGATCCAATTCCTTTCCAAGTTTTCGATGGTCTCTTTTCTTAGCTTCCTCGAGGTTTGTCTCGTATGTTACGAGTGCGTCCTTGTTTTCAAACGCAAGTCCGTAGATACGAGTGAGCATGGTGTTGTTCTCATCTCCGCGCCAGTATGCACCTGCTATGCGATCAAGCTTAAATGCAACTTCACGCAACTCTTTGTTTGGTGTTTCGACATGCCCACCTTCGCAGAGGTCGGTAAAGAGAGCGTTTTCGGTCGTGAGCGTATCACCTGATGCTCCAGAGTGGTAAAAGGTGATTGGTGAACCACCTTTGGCGATATCAGTAATCATTTCGATTTTATAAGGATTGTTTTTGAAAAAAGCTAGTGCTTGCGTATCAGTAACAACCTCCCTCTGCATTGACTCCCATTTTTTTAGGAGCTCGCGCATTTTCTGCTCAATTTTCTGCAAATCTTTGGGTGCTGGTTTATCACCTCCGTCAAAGTCAAAATCATAGTAAAAACCGGTATCAATAGCTGGACCGAGGGTGGGTTTGGCATGAGGATACAGTTCTCGTATAGCGGAGGCGAGGAGGTGTGAGAGCGTGTGGCGTATGTGGTTTAGTTCTTCTTTGTTCATGATAGTGTTTAGTATACAGAATTTACTCAAACGGCGCATTTCTTTGTTGCCCGGCACAAAATGTCTTTCGTAGTATTGCTCATACAACTCATTCCATTTTGTTTGGGCGCCTCGAACTGCATCCGTTTGCTTAAGTTCAAGATTTTTAATAATTGTATCTAATTGTGAAATTATAAAAAATCCCGCTTTGCGGGGTCCCATTTCACAACGACTCCCGCGCAGGCTTGCTTAGGTTGTTGTAGTTGTTGTTGTGTTAAAACAATACATATGTATATATCGTATTCCCCATACCATTTTTTGTAAAGCATAACGAGGTTAAGGTCTTTGTGTGTACAAAGAAAAAGTCTAAAACCGCGTGGTGTGTAACACCGCGCGGTTTTGCATTGTATTTGTTCATGTGTCGGGGTACATGCACACGTCCACCATTGCTTTGTTGTTTGGGTCTGCTCTAAACTCAGCAAGAGTTTGGCGAGTTTCCTCAGAAATCTCCACTTCACTGTGTGTTAATATCCAGAGGACCAAACAAGTTTTTGGTTTTGATTTATTTTCTTTAAGGAGATAAACAAACCGTCTCTCCACTATTCGGCGAGATTCGGGGTCTTCGTCAACAAGAAAATTTCGGCCGAGTTTTGCAAGATTTTTGAGTTCACGATCTGTTTCTGAGAAAACTCCTGGTTTTATGCCCTCGACATAGGTCGCATAGTTTTTTTCTTTTTTCGGAATCCCTTGCTCTATAAAACACGTAAGTTCACGTATACACTTTGCAGAGGAGGGAAATTTTTTACACAGTTTAGTATTCATTTAATCACCCCCAAGTTGACTTGCGTTTGTTTGATTATATATAGTACAGTCCTAAAGTTGATTTAACCATATGTAGCAGATTTTGTAAAATAAATAAAAAGAGCAATAAAATGATAGGATGTTGCACAAAATACAAACTCAAGGCATCATGAGTGTATGAAAAAGAGAAAACAAACTATTGTGCGCATAGCGCTCTGCGCTGTTTTTATAAGCGCAACATTATTCACCGCCCCTCAGGTATATGGTGCTACGCACCAGCTGTACACCACGTATGGATTTATTGATTTACTTATATCACGAGGAATTATTGCTACTCAGCAAGTGGAACGTGCGCGTGAAATGGGAGCGGTTATTATGAAAACTGAAAAATCAGAAACTTCCAGTAATCCTTCCCCAGAAGATATCACCGTATCAGTGAGTCAGTTTATTGAACACGGTAATCTTACCTACAATATGTTTGAAAATATTGAGGGATTATTGCTTACAGTTAAGAACAATGGAAGTAAGGCACATACACTTGATGCAAAAAGACAGTGTCAAGTAGTATATCGCATCTATGATGAGGAAGATTCGCTGGTGTACGATTATGCAGATGAGAGTAAGTGTCAAACTTCAGAGAAAGTCTCCTATATTCTTGAAGCGGGAGCGACGCGTATTTTCCCTATCACGCATGATGTAGGTAAGTACGCACTGAAGTCAGGGAAGTATCGCTTTGAAGTAGAGTACCCAGGTTACGGTAAGGGGGAGCGAGTAGTTACTGTTAAGTAGGTGTAGATATAGGTTCAGGAAGAGGGGGAGTAATGAGCTCCTTGAGCTCTTTAACTTTGTCGATAACGAAACTTCGCTCGCCATTACGGTCATTTACTCGTCCCTTAAACACTACGCAATTCTCAACCGTGAGTATATCTCGGTATTCTTCGTAGATTTTTGGAAACGCTACTGCTTCGATAGTGTTTGTGTAATCGGAGAGCTTTATAAAAGCCATCTTGTCTCCTTTCTTGGTCGTAAATGGTTTTACTTCAGAAAGAATACCTCCTACTTTTGTTTCTAGTCCAATGTAACATTTCTTGGCATTCGCGATTGTTTGTCCTAGCTTTTCGAGACGTTCTTTATAGGGGTCGAGTGGATGACCAGAAATGTAGAGCCCAAGGAGTTCTTTTTCCCACCTGAGCATGTCCCGTTGTGGTGCTTGATCAGCTTCCGGCAAGGTGAGTGTCTTGTGTCCGTCAGTAAGAGCGAAAAGTGAAACCTGTGCAGTCTCCTTTGCAAGGTCTTTGTTAAAGGTAAGTAAATCTTCAAGGTAGGTGAGCATACGCCCACGTGTGTACTCAAATGAGTCAAGGGCACCACACTTCACAAGTGACTCTAGAGATTTCTTGTTGAGATTTCTGTCTTGGATCCTTGTAAGAAAATCTTCTAGACTTTTAAAGACACCATTCTTTTCTCGTTCGGAAATAATAATCTGTGCAATTCCTTCGCCAAAGTTTTTTATTGAGTTGAGTCCGAAGCGTATCGCGTCACGCTCACCGTACTTTACTACTGTGAAGTTTCCAATACTTTGGTTGATGTCAGGCTGAAGTACGGGTATATCCATTTTGATACACTGGGTAATTCCCTCAGATACCTTATCGACGTCGCCAGCATCAGCGGTAAGAATAGCTGCCATGTACTCTACCGGATAGTTGGCTTTAAGGTACGCTGTTTGGTACGCAACTTTACCGTAGCTTGCGGCATGTGCCTTGTTGAAACCGTAGCCTTGGAATGGTTCAAAGAGATCCCATATTTTCTCCGCATCTCGAGCGGTCATGCCTGAGAACTTTTGACATCCTTCAACGAAAATAACGTGTTGTTTAGCCATTTCTTCAGGTATCTTCTTACCTACAGCCTTTCTAAATTTGTCCACCGTCTCCCAGTTGTAGCCTGCGAGTTCAAGCGCGGTAAAGAGAAGGTCGTCTTGGTATACCAATATTCCATACGAAGGTTCCAAGAATGTTTTTGCTTTGGGGTGGAAATACTGGATAGGTGAACGTCCTTGCTTGCGAGCAATGTACTCAGGGATGTTTTTCATCGGTCCAGGACGATAGAGCGCAATCATAGCGTTGATGTCCTCAATACGTGTCGGCTTGAGCTCCTTCAAGTACCGTGTCATTGCTGTACCGTTTAGCTGGAAGACTCCGCCCGTGTCTCCCTTCGCCAACATGGTAAAAGTTTTCTCATCATCAAGTGGTATGTTCTCTATATCAATAACAACGCCGTGTCGTTCCTTGACTCGCTTGATGGCATCAGCAAGAATCGAAAGGTTCTTAATACCGAGAAAGTCAAACTTGAGGAGACCAACGCCATCTTCACCCACACTATGCATATCGTATTGCGTGATGTATTTTCCACCTCCTTTTGGATCTGGCTGTATGGGTACAAATCCTGACAGAGGGCTAGGTGCAATGACGACGCCCGCTGCATGTACACCCACATGTCGCGCGCACCCTTCAATTTTTTTTGCGAGATCGACGATACGTCTCGTGTCCGAGTCTTTTTTGTAGAGGTTTGCAAATTCTTTCTCAGTTTCGAGTGCGGTATCAATAGTCATAGGAAAACCCTGAGAACCAAAAGGTATTGCCTTGGCTATTTTGTCACCGATTCCATACGGGTATCCAAGTGCTCGTGCGACGTCGCGCACTGCAGCTCGAGCCATCATGGTTCCAAAGGTGCCTATCTGTGCCACGTTTGCATGGCCGTACTTTTCTTTTGTGTACTCAATCATTTCATCCCGACGGTTATCAGCGTAATCCATGTCGATATCGGGGGCGCTGGGTCGATGGGGATTCAGGAAACGTTCGAACGGTAAATGAAATCGAATAGGGTCGACGTTAGTGATACCCATGGCGAAGGTTACAAGCGAGCCAGCGACTGATCCTCGAATCGTAGTTAGGATTTCTCTTTCGCGTGCCTCACGCAGAAGGTCTGCCACAGCCAGAAAATACGTGCTGTATCCCTTGTCTTTTATTACTTGTAATTCATAATCTAGTCTTTCCTTCAGCGCTCCTTCGTAGGGGAGTTTGCGCCAAGCGAGCCCTTCTCGAGCAACATGCACCAGTTCCTCATCTGGAGTTCTTCCTGAAGCTATGGTAAATGCTGGGAAGTACCACTGTCCGAGTGTTATATTTACATTGCATCGTTCTGCGACTCGCTCTGTGTTCGCAAGTGCTTCAGGCTCTTCTCGGAAGAGGTCTTCTGCCGTGAGGGCATCAATAAATGAAAAATCTTCGTTTTCAACAAAACCCTCTTCTTCAAGAGTTCCATCAGTTTGAATCTTAATCATTGTCTCGCGTGCGTCTCTATCACTCGGGTCAAGATAGTAGGTGTCATGAGCTGCAATAAGTGGCACACCAGTCTTCTTCGCGAGTTTCTTTGTTTGGTTCAGAAGGTACTCCTCTCCCTCGACTTCTCTGTGATGCGTGATTTCTAAAAATACGTTTCCCTCGCCGAAGATTCTTTTGTGCCATTCTATGACGTCAGTAGCCCGTTCAAGGTTGTTGGCTTTCAAGGCACTCACGTGTTCTCCAGAGAAAAACGGCAAAATAGCTATAAGTCCCCCATGTAACTTTTCAAGGATGTCACGGTCGATGCGTGGTTTGTAAAAGAAACCATCAACGTACGAGCTTGTGACAAGCTTGATGAGGTTGTGATAGCCATCGTTGTTTTCTGCGAGAAGCACTAGTCGCGTTCGCTTCCGATCCATGTCCTCTTCTCGGTCAAAACGTGAACGAGCCGCCATGTATGCATCCACACCCAGTATCGGCTTGATACCTTGTTTGTGGCATTGTTGGTAAAACTCAATAGCACCATACATGTTCCCGTTATCAGTAAGGGCTAGGGAAGTCATTCCATATTCTTTTGCTCGCGCAATGAGAGGTTTGAGTTTTGGTACGCCGTTGAGGAGTGAGTAGTGACTATGTGTGTGTAGGTGCACAAAGTTTGCCATGGAGAGAGTATACCACGACGAGTAGCGAGTTACCGAGTTCTGAGTAGCGAGTGAAAACGAGTTAGATAGAGAACATTTCGCCCGAAGGTGAAATGTTCAAAACTCGGTAACTCGTTACTCGTTACTCGCTTACTCACGGCTCTGAAGAATATTCTTGCAAAACGACGTTCGATGGAGTGAACTCAAACCATACGTACGTAGTAAATCAAAGTGCTGTTTGGTGCCATATCCTTTGTGTTTTTCAAAAAGGTAATCAGGATATTCCTTGGCAACTTTTTTCATATACAGATCACGTTTTACTTTTGCGAGTATGGACGCTGCAGAAATCACCGGCTCCGTTATATCACCACGAATTATGGTTTTTTGAGCTAAATACTCCTTTGGCGCATGGAGGGAACCATCAAGAAGCACTGTGCAAACAGCAGGTTCAAGATTTAGCTTGATGAGAGCGCGGTTCAATGCGTTTTGGATAGCAAATACAATACCTTCAGTATCTATTAGTTGTGGGCTAGAAAAAGAGACAGCACAACGGCAGTGCTCAAAAGAAGGAAATTTTACGTACCATTCATTACGTTTTTCTTCAGAAATTTGTTTTGAGTCTCTAATACCTTCTAGTTTATTCATCGCAAACTCAGTTGACACTGCAAATACTCCTACAGATACGGGACCAGCGAGTGGTCCACGACCAGCTTCATCTATCCCGATGGTCCACAATGTTTTTTCTAGCTCCATGTTGTCCCTACTCTAACACCTTCTGAGTTGAAAGTTAAAAATTGAAAGCTCTTTCGCCTCCGGCGAACTCAAAAGCTCGCCAAACGACTAAATATGTCCTTTGCCGTGTTTGAATATGTATTTGAAGAAGTTGAAAAAGGTTAAAAACTTTTTGCACTGTGCTGCCTCTAATGGGTCTTGCATTGTTGTAGTTTTTGGTTATAGTAGACCCAATGTCAGTACGAATGAAGCTTAGCCATAGCAAGACTGCAAGTCGCCGTGCACACCATCA
>Ga0209212_1001463_pt1 | contig 38016 bp, 34 predicted proteins | sample RifGroC2_FD_183996 | JGI IMG/M metagenome (GOLD analysis project Ga0209212, IMG submission 183996) | Groundwater microbial communities from Rifle, Colorado, USA - Groundwater C2 (SPAdes) (version 2) | ecosystem: Environmental > Aquatic > Deep subsurface > Groundwater | place: Rifle, Colorado...
GGTCCCGAAGTGCGTGAGCTAACCCCTTGTGGGAGGCAGCGTCCTAAGGAATGGTCGGTGACTGGGGTGAAGTCGTAACAAGGTAGCCGTAGGGGAACCTGCGGCTGGATCACCTCCTTTCTAAGGAATGAGTAGGGGTAGGCCTTGCGCCTACCCAATCATTTACCTAGGTCAAGATACAATCACTTTACTGCTATTCGGTTTTGAGAGACCAGAAGTCTGCTTCTGGTTTTTTGCTCTTTAAAGTTTAGATCGTGGAAAACGATCGCACGAATTGATGGGCTTGTAGCTCAGTTGGCTAGAGCACACGACTGATAATCGTGAGGTCGCTGGTTCGAGTCCAGCCAGGCCCACCAACCATTATTGGGGGTGTAGCTCAGCTGGGAGAGCACCTGCCTTGCACGCAGGGGGTCATCGGTTCGAACCCGTTCACCTCCACCAATAGATTTGAGCGTACAGCGTACAGTTTACAGCGCACAGTAAAGTCAAAAGATTTTCTGTTCTCTGTTTACTGTTTAACTGTCTGCTGAATACAGTTCTTTGACAATTGCATATTGGATAGTAAGTTTAGGTAGCGATTGCGTATGAAGTGCTCGTGCGTAATTGTTTAGATTGTATGAATTTGTAGTATTGATTGATTTCGATTTTTTATGGTCAAGCTACTAAGGGCGTACGGTGGATGCCTAGGCAGAGAGAGGCGATGAAGGACGTGGTAAACTGCGATAAGCTTCGGTGAGCCGTTAAACAGGCTTTGACCCGGAGATTTCCGAATGGGGAAACCCGGCAAGGGTAATGCCTTGTCACTGTGTACTGAATACATAGGTACATAGAGCGAACTGGGGGAACTGAAACATCTAAGTACCCCAAGGAGAAGAAAACAATAGTGATTCCGTAAGTAGCGGCGAGCGAACGCGGAGTAGCCCAAACCGATACTAATTCGTTGGTATCGGGGTTGCGGGACCTTAACATGTGATTGATGAAGTGTAGCCGAGCGGTCTGGAAAGGCCGGCCATAGTGGGTGATAGCCCCGTAAGCGAAACACTGATTCACGCTAGAGGTATCCCAAGTACCGCGGAACACGAGAAATTCCGTGGGAATCCAGGAGGACCATCTCCTAAGGCTAAATACTCCTCTCTGACCGATAGTGAACCAGTACCGTGAGGGAAAGGTGAAAAGTACTCCGATAAGGAGGGTGAAATAGAACCTGAAACCGTATGCCTACAAGCAGTGGGAGCACCATGTATATCAGGTGTGACCGCGTGCCTTTTGCATAATGAGTCAGCGAGTTACTCTTGCTAGCGAGGTTAAGTTCATGGAACGGAGCCGAAGCGAAAGCGAGTCTTAACTGGGCGTCCAGTTAGCAGGAGTAGACCCGAAACCGGGTGATCTATCCATGGCCAGGGTGAAAGGAAGGTAACACTTCGTGGAGGCCCGAACCCACTGGCGTTGAAAAGCCAGGGGATGAGCTGTGGATAGGAGTGAAAGGCTAATCAAACTCGGAGATAGCTGGTTTTCCTCGAAATATATTTAGGTATAGCCTCGCGTATGCGTAACGGGGGTAGAGCACTGGATGGGCTAGGGGTCTCACCAGATTACCAAACCCAATCAAACTCCGAATACCGTTAACGAAGAGCGCGGGAGTCAGACGGCGGGTGATAAGATCCGTCGTCAAAAGGGAAAGAGCCCAGACCGCCAGCTAAGGTCCCAAAATCTACGCTAAGTGGAAAACGATGTGGAAATGTCCAGACAACCAGGAGGTTGGCTTAGAAGCAGCCACCCTTTAAAGAAAGCGTAATAGCTCACTGGTCGAATGGGTCTGCGCGGAAAATGTAACGGGGCTAAGCGTAGTACCGAAGCTGCGGACTGACACCTTAAGGTGCCAGTGGTAGAGGAACATTGTGTAAGCCTGTGAAGGTCGACCGTGAGGACGGCTGGAGGTATCACAAGAGATTATGCTGACATGAGTAGCGTAAATGCGGGTGAGAAACCCGCACACCGTAAACCCAAGGTTTCCTCCGTAAAGGTAATCTGCGGAGGGTTAGTCGAACCCTAAGGCGAGGCCGAAAGGCGTAGTTGATGGGAAACAGGTTAATATTCCTGTACCACCTGATGTTGCGATGGGGGGACGGAGAAGGTTAGGCGAGCCGGTTACTGGATTTCCGGTTTAAGCGTGTAGGGGGGGAGAGTAGGCAAATCCGCTTTCCCGTTAACCCTGAGGCGTTATGACGAGAGCGTATGCTCATAAAGTCGTTGATACCATGCTTCCAAGAAAAGCCTCTAAGCTTCAGACATCAGGTGCTCGTACCGTAAACCGACTCAGGTGGGTGAGGAGAAAATCCTAAGGTGATTGAGAGAACACTGGTTAAGGAACTCGGCAAAATGACACCGTAACTTCGGGAGAAGGTGTGCCCTCATTAGGTTTAGCGATTCGCACGTGAAGCCGAAGAGGGTCGCAGAGAAATGGCGGTAGCGACTGTTTACTAAAAACATAGGTCTGTGCTAAGTCGTAAGACGATGTATACGGACTGACGCCTGCCCGGTGCTGGAAGGTTAAAGGGATTTGTTAGCGCAAGCGAAGCTTTGAACTGAAGCCCCAGTAAACGGCGGCCGTAACTATAACGGTCCTAAGGTAGCGAAATTCCTTGTCGGGTAAGTTCCGACCTGCACGAATGGCGTAACGATTTCCGCGCTGTCTCAACCAGTGGCTCAGCGAAATTGAATTCTCGGTGAAGATGCCGAGTACCCGCAGAAAGACGGAAAGACCCCGTGCACCTTTACTACAGCTTGACAGTGACATTCGAATCAGTTTGTGTAGGATAGGTGGGAGACTTTGAAGCTGGGACGCTAGTCTCGGTGGAGTCAACCTTGAAATACCACCCTGGTTGGTTTGGATGTCTAACCCAGGTCCGTCATCCGGATCGGGGACACTGTCTGGTGGGTAGTTTGACTGGGGCGGTCGCCTCCCAAAGAGTAACGGAGGCGCGCGAAGGTTCCCTCAGGCTGATTGGAAACCAGCCGTAGAGTGTAAAGGCATAAGGGAGCTTGACTGCGAGACCAACAAGTCGAGCAGGTACGAAAGTAGGTCTTAGTGATCCGGCGGTTCTGTATGGAAGGGCCGTCGCTCAACGGATAAAAGGTACGCCGGGGATAACAGGCTGATCTCCCCCAAGAGTTCACATCGACGGGGAGGTTTGGCACCTCGATGTCGGCTCATCGCATCCTGGGGCTGAAGTAGGTCCCAAGGGTTTGGCTGTTCGCCAATTAAAGCGGTACGCGAGCTGGGTTTAAAACGTCGTGAGACAGTTTGGTCCCTATCTACCGTGGGCGCAGGATACTTGAGAAGAGCTGTCCTTAGTACGAGAGGACCGGGATGGACGTACCGCTAGTGTTCCAGTTGTGCCGCCAGGCGCAGTCGCTGGGTAGCCACGTACGGAAAGGATAACCGCTGAAAGCATCTAAGCGGGAAGCCTCCTTCAAGATTAGGTATCCCTGGGTGTAACAACCCCTGAAGGCCTGTTGTAGACCACAACTTTGATAGGCCGGGTGTGTAAGTGCAGCAATGCATTTAGCTTACCGGTACTAATCGGCCGTGAGGCTTGACCATAAAAATGAAATACGGCCCGGAGAGGGGCAACCCTCTCCAGGTCGATATAAATCAGACAAATCATACAACCCTAAAAAAACTATCCAACCAACGCAATTGCCAAGAAATAATCCGTAGGGGCGAATCTTGTATTCGCCCTTGCCAAAGATTTCTCGGTGGCTATGCCGAGGGGGTCACACCCGTTCCCATCCCGAACACGGAAGTTAAGCCCCTCTGGGCCGATGATACTGCACGGGTAGCTGTGTGGGAAAGTAGGTCGCCGCCGGGAATTATTACATAAAAGAGCCCCGCATCCAGTTATGGTTGCGGGGCTCTTTTGCGTCCGAATTTATCTCAAATATAAAACTCAGATCTGACGAAAATCCAGAAGACTCTCTGTGCTGTATAGACTAATCTTGAGATAACAAGTTGCAAATCGATTGACGACAGTGTATTGAGTGCGGTATGTATATAACGATTTGTATCATCTTGTGTAGATTCCGGGTGAAATAAAACTCAGGAGGGATTTGAAATGCAAATATCTCGTCAGGTTATTTTGTCGTTTATCACATTTACACTGTTATCATCCGTTTCTTTTGCTGCTTCTGAAAAACCAAGAATAGCTGTTATGCGGTTTACCAATTCCACAAATGCACATTGGTGGAGAAGCGGGACCGGTTCAGAATTGTCTGATATGCTTACAAACGAGTTGGCTAGCAGTAAAAAGTTCAGGCTGGTAGAAAGACGTGAAATTGAAAGTGTTGTAAGTGAACTCAAATTTGGTGAGTCAGGTTTGGTTGACCCATCCACAAAATCAAGGCTTGGGAAAATAAAGGGCGCAAAATACCTGGTTATGGCAACGGTATCATCTTTTGAAGAAGGATCGGAAAAATCTGGTAAAGGCATAAGCTTTATGGGTTTCGGACTAGATGCCAGCAGTGCAAAAGCTTATATAGCGGTAGATTTGAAGGTGGTTGACGTAGAAACCAGTGAAGTCATTGAAACCAGAACAATTGAGGGAAAATCTGAAAGTTCTTCCAAGGGAATTTCTGGTAGTATAATGGGCGTTGGCGGCAGGACAAAATCTGAACAGAAAACACCCGTTGGTAAAGCGATCCGGGCATGTGTGATTAATATAGCGGAGTATTTGGAATGTACCATGGTTGATAAATCAGAAGAGTGCCTCGCCCAATATGCCGTGAGTGAGAAAAAACGGCGTGACAAAACAAAAAGCTCGATCAGTCTGGATGAGTAGGTACCTGTTTAGTGATTGACAAGGATTTCATGTAAATCTATTTCCCACGGTTAAGCGAATCCAGATATACTTATCAAACCCCGTAAGATAGCGCCCTGTCAGTCTATCACTGATAGGGCGCTATCTTACGAAATTCGGGAATCTTGATTACTTGCTTTTCAAAGGCTTGCCCTGTTTCCAGTAAATTCCCAGAACCTCGCGCTCCTTAGTATTCAGCTTGGCTCCGCGCTTTTCCATTTCCAACTGTATCTTGCTCATGTCTTTTCCCGCTGAAAGCGCCAAATCAATTTTATTTATTGAATGACACGTGGAACATTTACTGGAGATTATGCTATGGGCCTGTTTAAAGTCACCTCCCTTGACGTTGCCAAGTTTGGTTGCTGTATTAGGACCATTTGTCGCTGCGATTGAGTTGTTAAGTGCTAGTAAGCTAAAAATTATTATAAGGTAAGTGCTGCTGTTCATATCAACTCCTTGTTAGTAAAAAAAGCGGCCTGACGTTTCTAACGACAGGCCGCATATATTTATAGAGGGTATTCCAATTATTCTCTGACGTATGTATCCTGATCTGACTCGTGAACCATTCCCATGATGTGGGCATATTCTGACTCTATCAGTGCGTAATGTCCCTGAGTTTCTTTTACAACCCTTGCAAATACAGCTCTAACGCCTGGGTCCACGACGCCTTCGGACAGCTGGGTATATTGGCCTATACATTCTTTTTCTTCTATCAGAGCAAGCTCAAGCGCCTTTTGTTCGACCATATTTTCACTGATTGCTTTTTCAAGCTTCATGTAGGTAGGGTTCTTTTTATCGACTGGTGAATTCATATATGTGGCCAAATCTCCGAATTCTCCGCCTTTATAGTGGTCAAAAAAGGCTTTAAGGTGACCAACCTCTTCATTTGCAAGCAAATCAAACACCTTCTTGGCTCTTTCATTCGTTGCAACGGAGGCAGCTCTACGGTAAAAATCCATGCTGTCTTTTTCTGCCTTGATTGCAAGGCAAATGGCCTCATGCAGTGTATATTCCTTGCCCATAGTCTCACCCTCCTGATTTATTTTTGTATTCAGTATAGCCATGATTCTATTTTGGTCAATAAATTTATAACGATCCGGCATTAAAAAACACAAAAATCTCTTGACAAATATATCGCTGCAACGTACATTTTCATTAGAAATATAGGCTGCTCGGCTAATTAACAATACAGGTGGTACGCCGGCAATATGAAGACAATTTATGTTCTTTCCGATTCTACCGGCGAAACGGCTGAGCGTGTAATTCGTGCTGCTCTTTCTCAGTTTTATGAAGAAGATGTTCGAGTACAACGGTTATTCCAAATCCGTTCTCAGGCTGATGTGCAGCAAGCCATGTCAATAGCAATTCATGACCCTGGATTAGTTGTGTACACATTGGTTGATCCGCACCTGTCAGAAGCAGTGGAGCGTGTGGCAGAAGAGAGTGGCCTCATCACGGTCGATCTGTTAAGCCCACTAATTTATAACCTGTCTCGCTATCTTGGGGCTCCGTCGCGTGAGAAGCCGGGACTACTTCACAGGATCGACACGGACTATTATCGTCGTGTCGAGGCGGTTAACTTTACAGTTAAGCACGATGATGGTCAGGAGACACGCTATCTGCACAAGGCCGATCTGGTATTGGTTGGTGTGTCCAGGTCATCTAAAACACCCCTGTCGATGTACTTGGCACACAAGGGATACAAAGTTGCGAATGTTCCGTTGGTGTTTGGGATTGCCCCACCTGAAGAGCTTTTTGAGATCGACCAGGGGAAGATAGTCGGTTTGCTGATTGATCCAAAAAGACTTGTTGAGATTCGAACCTCACGCCTGATCAATATGAAACAAAGTCCGCGTGGCAGCTATAATGATCAGCAACAGGTTGAAGAAGAACTGGCCGCCTGCAGACAACTCTATCGACAGCATCCTGAATGGTTTGTGTTGAACATAACCAATAAGTCTGTAGAAGAGGCCGCTTCTGAAATAATGCGTCGTATGGAGATCAAAGCCAACCAGTAATTCAGCTGATACTGTGTAGGAACTAAATATTAAAAGGAGTTTTAAGATGAAAATTCTGATTGTTGAAGATGAGAAAAAGGTTGCCAGTTTTATTAAGCGCGGCCTTGAAGATGATGGTTACCAGGTTACCGTGAGCCATGATGGCGCCGATGGTCTCAAACGTGCGCTGAACGGAGATTTCAACCTTATTATACTGGACAATATGTTGCCAAAGAAGGATGGTGTTACTGTTGCACGTGAGTTGCGTGAATCCGGTAACCAGGTTCCAGTTCTGATGCTGACAGCCAAGGATACGACCGAGGACATCGTGTCAGGCCTTGACGCCGGTTCGGATGACTATCTGACCAAGCCTTTTGCCTTTGCCGAACTCCAGGCCAGGGTCAGGGCACTTATCAGGCGTGGTGAGCAGGACCGCGGAGCTGAAATCCGATTTGCCGATTTGCGTATGGATCCGGTCAACCACAAGGTGTGGAGAGGACAGACCGAGATAGTTCTGACAGCGAAGGAGTATACGCTTTTGGCATTCATGGTGCGTAACGCAAATACTGTTCTCAGCAGGGCGAATATTGCAGACAATGTCTGGGAATATCCGTTCGAAACTTTTACAAACATAATTGACGTGTATATCAATTATCTGCGCAAGAAGGTTGATGGTAAGTTCCCCACCAAGCTTATTCATACCGTGCGAGGCCAGGGATATATTCTTAAAGAAGGGTAGCAGGGGTTGATTTTTCTGGCGTGATTTATTATCTTGATTTACTGATACAGTCTGGGGCGGTGTCGTTACTCATGCGATTCCGCCCCAAACTGTTCAATACGGAAAATTAAATCAGGGAGGTCAGATTATGTTCAAATCTATGTTGTTGGTGACTCGTTTTCTGGTCATGGGGCTTGTTTGTGCATTGGCACTGCCGGGTTTTTCGGTAGCCAAGCCGATCAGTCCCGATTTTGTTGAGTTGGCAAAGAAGCTTAATCCAACGGTTGTTAATATTCGCACCGCAAAACATATCAAGCCCAAGCAGCGCCTGCGCCGTCCGCAACAGCAAAATCCGTTCGGTAACAATTTCTTTGACGACTTTTTCAATCGTTTTTTCGATGATATGCCGCAACAGCGACCCCGGCGTGAGCAGAGTCTCGGAACCGGTTTCATAATCAGTTCGGACGGGTATATCCTGACTAATAATCATGTCGTGAACGGAGCCGACGAAGTCATGGTCAAGCTCTCAGATGGTCGAGAGCTTAAGGGCGAGATAAAGGGACTTGATGAAAAGGTTGACCTGGCCCTGATAAAAATCAATGACAAAGATAAACTCCCTTTTGCGGAACTTGGCGACAGCGATACGCTTGAGGTTGGTGAGTGGGTTATGGCTATTGGTAATCCTTTCGGCCTGTCACATACAGTTACCGCCGGTATTGTCAGCGCCAAGGGTCGGGTGATCGGAAGCGGACCCTACGACGATTACATACAGACCGACGCGTCCATCAATCCTGGCAACTCAGGAGGACCGCTGTTCAGTGCCCAGGGTAAGGTAATCGGTATCAACACCGCCATCATTGCCGGCGGAGGTGGTGGAATCGGCTTTGCCATACCTGTCAGCATGGCCAAGAGCGTTGTCAGTCAATTACGCGATTCAGGAAAAGTAACTCGTGGATATCTTGGTGTGCGATTCCAGACTTTGACGGCTGATCTGGCAAAATCCTTCGGGCTTGATTCGGAGAAGGGCGCATTGATCGCAAACGTGGAAAAGGACACCCCGGCGGAGCGGGCCGGCCTCAAAGCGGGTGATGTCATTCTCGAGTATGACGGAAAACTTATAAACGAAGGAAACGAGTTGCCCCGTTTTGTTGCTGCTACTCCGATCGACAAGAAGGTCAAACTCTCTGTATTCCGTGATGGTAAAAAACAGGAAATGACAATTGTTGTCGGCAAGCTGAAAGACGGCGGCAGTGAAGTATCAGCTACAAATGGCAATGAAAACGATAAAATCGGCATTACTGTTGAGACGCTTGGCAAGGAAATGGCTGATCGGCTTGGCATTCGCGATGTCAAGGGTTTGGTCGTTACCGAAGTTAAGCCCGGTTCTACCGCAGAAGATGCGGGTGTCACATCCGGCTCAATAATTATCGAAATCAACGGTCAACGCCCGGAGACACTTGCTGCCTTTAATGCCATTGTCGCTAAAGTAGCCAAGGGCGATGTTGTGCGTCTGCTGTTACGTAGACCGGACAACAGCGTGCACTATGTTGCCATAAAAGTAGAATAGTCTGCATACAGTCCGGTTTGCAAACCGGGCGACATTTTGGGAGAAGTGCATGTCCGCTCGATACATGCAGCCGTTGCGCATCTTGATCCAGTTTTGTTTTCTGGGTTTCATGCTCTGGTTAGGCCTGCGGTTTTATCAGTTTGTGACATACATACGTATCGGCGGTGGACCTGCTGTAATATCCAGACCTGACGGGGTTGAAGGCTTTCTCCCCATTTCGGGATTATTGGGCGCCGCCTCCTGGGTCAAGGGAGGCGGCATCAATACTGTTCACCCGGCGGCGGTCGTGATCTTCGTAACAATTCTGATTGTTGCTTTCCTGCTGCGGAGATCATTCTGCTCTTGGATCTGTCCAGTGGCAACGTTATCAGAATGTGCCTGGAAATCCGGCTTCAAAGCCATTCGCAGGAACCCGCGACTTCCGCGCTGGCTGGATGTTGTGTTTCGCTTGCCTAAATACCTGCTGATGGTTTTTTTCATCTATTCAATAGCCATCGTCATGTCACCGGAGGCGATGCATTCATTCATCCATTCCGATTACCACAAGATCGCGGATGTTCGTCTGCTGGACTTTTTTGTGCACATCTCTCCGATGGCTTTGGGTATAATTCTGTCTCTGATGGCTGCTTCAATCGTGTTGCGCAATCCGTTCTGCCGTTATCTCTGCCCGTACGGCGCGCTGTTGGGCCTGATTGCTGTATTTTCACCGTTGCGGGTCACCCGTAATCTGGATCGTTGTGTTTCCTGCGGAGCCTGCAGCCAGGTTTGTCCGACATACATCGATGTCATGCACAAGAAGAGTGTGACTTCACCAGAGTGCATCGGCTGCTGGCGTTGTGTCAGTCACTGCCGATTCAATCAGGCGCTCTCCATGAAAGCTTTTGGAAGATTCAATATTCCAGGTTTTGTTTTTGCGATCCTGGTGGTGCTTGTGTTCTGGGGAGGTGCAGCCATCGGCAAGTGGAGCGGAAACTGGCAAACTTCACTATCACTGGAAGAATATGCCCGACTGCTGGGCAAGTAATCGAAAGGAAGTACAATATTCATGGGCGTTTATGCCAACACTGTCAGTATCACACAATTCACGATAACCGGCGACCTGCCGAAAAACGATCAATTTCAGTGGGTTTCGCAAAAGCTGAGCGACAGGGGGTTCCAGTCGATTGAAAATTCCTCCGAGGAAAATTCTGAAGGCTGGACACAGGTGGATCGTCCCGACGACGCTGCTTTTGAAGCGCCGTCCGATTTCTGGCGCGATCATTATGTTCTGTTTTCGCTTCGAAAAGATCAGCGAAAAATACCCGCAGCCGTACTGAAATCCCATACAGCCCGGGAAGAGGGAATTTTCCTCGCCCAGCACCCGAATCTCCGGCGTACTCCCAAGAACAAGCGTGAAGAAATCAAGGAGCAAGTGCAATTGCGGCTGCTGATCAAATGTTTGCCGGTACCTGCCAGTGTTGATCTGGTGTGGGATCAGCGCAACAGCACATTGACCCTCTATAGTCTGGGTTCCAAGGTGATTGAACGTTTTGAGGACTTTTTCCGTAAAACCTTCGAGGGGTTCAGTCCGGTGATAATTCACCCTTTTGCCAGAGCCAGGTTATTGCTGGAAGGCCAGTTACTTGACAGACTCGAAGCAGCAAATCAAGCAGGTTCGGATTCAGTAGTGGCCATGATACGTGACAACCAGTGGCTTGGGTGGGATTTCCTCTTGTGGCTGCTACAGCGCGGAGTGGATGGTGAAGGAGAATACGGGGTCTGCCGCCCAGGGCATTTTGCGGCTGGAGAGCGCTTTTCTGCCTGGATTGACGATCGGATCCAGTTTCAGGGTGGCGGTGAGGAGGGGGGCATTCAGAAAGTCACGGTTTCAGGATCCCAGGACAGTTACCTGGAAGCAATCTCAGCTCTCAAGAGTGGTAAACGCATTACCAGCGCTACCATCTATATGGAAAAAGACGAGAACCCATGGAAGCTTACTCTGAAAGGGGACACGTTCGGATTCGCCTCTTTTAAATGCCCACAGGTAAGGATCGAGCGCGATGCGACGGTTGAAGAGATGAGTGAGCGTGAAGCGGTTTTCTATGAACGCATGTATCTGACGGAACAGGGCATCCAGCTGTTTGACAGTTTGTTCGCAAACTTTTTGAACGAGCGGCTGACCGATGCCTGGAACGTGCGCTTGCAAACCATACAAGCATGGTTGGACGGGAAAGAGATAGAATGAGATTTATAGACGAAGTAACCCTTTACGCCGCTTCAGGTCATGGAGGAGCTGGTTGTGTAGCCTTCCGGCATGAAAAGTTCATCGAGTTTGGCGGACCAAGTGGAGGGGACGGCGGTAAGGGTGGCGATGTCGTATTTGTCGCTTCATCTGGACTTTCCACGTTGCTTGAGTTGCGGCACAGGCCACACCAGAAAGCAGAGAAGGGGCATAACGGTATGGGAAAAAACCGGCATGGTGCCGCCGGAGCTGATCTCGTAATCAAGGTGCCGGTCGGAACGGTGATAAAAGATGCCGAAACCGGTGATGTCCTGGCCGACCTGACCCAGAATGAACAGCTGGTAACGCTGCTAAAAGGTGGGCGTGGCGGACAGGGAAATGCGCGCTTTGCGACTGCCACCAATAAGGCTCCGAAATTTGCCCAGCCGGGTGGAGAGCTGGAGGAACGTAAACTCCGGCTGGAATTGAAACTGATGGCCGACGTCGGTCTTTTGGGCTTACCCAATGCGGGCAAATCCTCGCTGATCAGCAAGGTGTCGGCTGCCAGGCCAAAGATCGCCGATTATCCTTTTACCACGATAGCCCCATCCCTTGGCGTTGTCCCTTACAAGAACTACCGCTCATTCGTGATGGCGGATATCCCTGGAATCATAGAAGGTGCGCACGATGGCGCCGGGCTGGGGCATCGTTTTCTTAAACACCTGGAGCGGTCGGGCATTCTTTTGCACCTGGTGGACATCTCCTGGATGCCGGAGCGTGACCCGATTGCCGAATTCGAATCTATCAGTCGCGAGTTGACCCTGTTCAGCCCGGAACTGGCGGCCAAGGAACAGGTGGTCGTGATTACTAAAACCGATCTGCCGCAAACACAGCAGGAGCTGCCCGGAATCAAGGCCTGGTTTGAGCAGAAGGGCATCAAGGTTTTTCCGATATCGTCCGCTACCGGAGACGGCATCGAAGCCCTGCTGGATGAGATCGCCCGACGGTTGTGGGGCAAAGCCGAAGAGGTTTGGTAATGCGTAAAGAGATCCTGAAGCCTGTCAAGCGAGTAGTTATTAAAATTGGCAGCAGAGTTTTGACCGATTCGGATGCGTCTCTCGATATGGCTGTAATCGGACGGATATCCAGAGACATATCTGAACTGCGCAAGTCGGGTATCCAGGTGGTCGTTGTGTCGTCTGGTGCAATTGCTGCCGGCAGGAGCGAACTTGGGCTTACGGAAAAGCCGAGAACCATACCTCATAAACAGGCTGCTGCCGCTGTAGGTCAAAGTCTTCTGATGCGAGCCTACGAGGAGGCGCTGGCACCTTACAATCTGAAGGTGGCCCAACTGCTGCTGACCCGTGAAGATCTTGGCAGCCGTCAAAGATTTCTGAATGCAAGAGCAACCATAGATGCCCTTTTAGGTTTTGGTATCATACCGGTTATCAATGAGAACGATACGGTCGTAGTGGATGAGATCAAATTTGGCGATAACGACAACCTTTCCGCCTTGGTGACTAATGTGGCCGAGGCGCAACTGTTGCTGATATTGACGGATATTGAGGGCTTCTACAGCTCCGATCCCGGTAAGGATCCTGCTGCCCGTCTGATCCCGTTGGTAAAGGTGATAACCCGCGAGATAGAGAGGGCCGCCGGCGGCTCGGGCTCATCAGTCGGCACCGGTGGCATGGCAACCAAAGTTGCAGCAGCCAAGAAAGCGGGCAAGAATGGAGTTGCCACAATCATGCTGTCCGGGAAGCGTGAGGGGATAATACTTGCCGCCATGCGCGGGGAAGAAGTTGGAACTCTTTTCCTTCCGGCCGGTCAAGGGTTAAACCGGCGAAAACACTGGATTGCTTATACTCTTAAGCCATCCGGTAGAGTTGTTGTGGACGAAGGAGCATGTATTGCACTCCTGAAAAAAGGGAAGAGCCTGTTGCCGTCCGGTGTGCTCAGCGTGGAAGGGCGATTTGAGAGGGGAGCCTGTGTGCGTGTGTGTGGGCAGGATGGCGCTGAGTTCGCACGCGGACTGTCCGATTATTCAAGCAGCGAGATAACCCGGCTTGCCGGTTGTAATAGTTCTGATATTGAAGCCAGGCTGGGTTTCTACTATGGTGATGTGATCATTCACCGGGACAACCTTGTGATGCTCTAATGCCGGAAAATCAAGTTAAAGTTATGGTTTGGAGCGTATCACCGAAGTAACCGCGGAAAAAATATCCTTGCGTTGCAGTTGTCCATTGATTACTTCAACTTGCCCTCCCAGTTTCTGCCCGCCATTACTTTTATCAAGCACCCTCACGTCCAGTTTCAATTCTGCCAGCTTTCCGGGGTCAATCTGCTCAACCCTGAATATCAGTGTTCCATCCGGTTCCTGCCTGAATTTCTGACCATGGGCACCCAGAAAATCCAGTTGCAGCGGCAGTTGAAGTCGTACGGTCAACGATTGTGCCGGTAGTGAACCGATATTCAGGATAGTAACTCGATAATTAAGCTGTTCTCCGGGAGCAACCGCATTTTTGGCAAGTTTGGCCACTGCCCTTACAAGAGGCGCAGAAGTTATTGTCAGTACGTTCTTTTGCTGGAAGACATCACTGTAGGTGGCCGAAGTCGTTTTGATGGTTATGGTGGTGCGCGCGCCATCCACTCTGTCTGATGGCATCCTCAACGAGAGGCTGCCTTTGAACGTTTCGCCTGCCGCGAGCTTTATGCGAGTTACCGCAGCATCTCTATTTGACAAAGAAGTGACAGAAACGGCAAATTCTGGCGGGGCGATTGCTTCCAGCATAAACTCTTCACTGTTCTTGCCACGATTCGAAACTTCAAATGGTATGCCGCCGTTTTCACCGGCAGCAACTACCTTGCCGTCTTTGACCGTTATAACGGCTTTGATACTCTCCTTGGCGGCTTTCTCTGCTGCCAGTTTCTCCCTGGCCCGGCGCTCCGCCTCGATCTTTTCACGTGCGATGCGTTCGCGTTCTGCTTTTTCCCTGGCGAGCCGCTCCTGTTCAAGCTTTGCGGCGGCGGCTCTTTCCTGTGCAAGGCGTTCCGCACGAACCTTCTGGGCAGCAGACTGAAGCTGTTTGTTCGGAGCGAGTTGCTCACCATTTTTATATCGTATCGCCAAAGACAACAGTTCTTCTTCAACGGTTGTTTTTAGGTTGCTCTCGGAAAATTCGTTGTTGAAAGAAGTGAGTGCCTTTGCGGCACGTTGATTGTCCCCGGACTTGATACATGAGCGTGCAATCAGCAGCAGTGTCACGTCCCGCAACGGTGAGTCCGGAAACATCTGGATGAGCTGGTCCGCTTTCTCGATGGCGGTCAGGTAGTCCTTTTTCTGGTATGCGGCAAAAGCATCGACGAAAACGGCCGCATCATCAACCTCGGCGGCAAAAAGAAAACCGGTTCCCAGCAGCATGACAAGCAGGCTGATACAAACCGGTCTGATGATTCTGTCCAAATATCCCACGCTGTTAATCTACGAAGCTCTTCAATTTTTTGCTTCGGCTGGGGTGACGCAACTTGCGCAATGCCTTGGCTTCTATCTGGCGGATACGTTCACGGGTAACCTCAAAATCCTGGCCGACTTCTTCCAGGGTATGGTCGCTTTTTTCTCCTATGCCGAAACGCATGCGCAACACTTTTTCCTCACGTGGCGTCAGTGTCGCGAGCACCTTGGCCGTGCTCTCGGAAAGGTTGGCCTTGATTACAGCCTCAATCGGAGAAACAACACCCTTGTCTTCAATGAAGTCTCCAAGGTGTGAATCCTCCTCTTCGCCAATCGGCGTTTCCAGAGAAATCGGTTCTTTGGCAATCTTCAATACCTTCCGAACCTTGTCGAGCGGCAACTGCATGCGATCTGCAATCTCTTCCGGAGACGGTTCGCGACCGTTTTCCTGCACGAGCTGACGGCTTGTCCTGATCAGCTTGTTGATGGTTTCAATCATATGCACCGGGATGCGAATGGTGCGCGCCTGGTCGGCTATGGCACGGGTGATGGCCTGGCGAATCCACCAGGTGGCATAGGTTGAAAACTTGTAGCCACGCTGATATTCGAACTTGTCCACCGCCTTCATCAGGCCGATATTACCTTCCTGTATCAGGTCGAGAAACTGGAGACCACGGTTAGTGTATTTTTTTGCAATTGAGACTACCAATCTCAGGTTCGCTTCAATAAGTTCGCTTTTAGCGATTCGTGCCTTGCACTCGCCCTCTTCTATGGCTTTAAGTGCTGCGGCCAGGTCACGTGCCTTGAAACCGGACTCCTGCTCAACCTTTAAAAGCTTGCGAGCCGCACTTCTCAACCTTTTTTCCAGTTTGTTTTTTTCTTCCTCATCAAGCTTCAGCTTGTTAAGTTCAGCGGTGCCTTTTTCGTCCTCGTTTTGAAGTTTATCAACCAACGCTTTCAGTTTGTCGGAGGGAATCAGGGTTTCCAGGTCCGCTAACTCCTCCTGCATCTTGTCAACCTTGAGTGATAGCTCCTTGAGCCGTTCAGCAACCTTGTTGGTATGACGGTCCTTAAGTCGCAGGGACTTGAGCAGCTCGGCCTGATGGTCCTTGGCCTCCCGGTATTTCTTTTCCTGTTCCTTTTTCTTCGCGGAAGATTTGGCTTCAGAAATCGCTGCGGTAATATCGGTCAGCAGCTGATCCTGTGCGGCAATTGAATCGATGACCTCAAGCAGTCTGATCTGTTGAACGTCTTCCTCATCTTCTTCAAGCTGCTCTTCTTCAACTTCTTTGCTGATCTCGGAAGGACTGATCTGGAACTTACGCAGGCGGTCGCCGAGTGAAAGCACTTCCTTGACGGTAATCGGGGTATTAAGAATAACTCCCGCAACGTCCCGTTCGCCATCCTCTATGCGTTTGGCAATCTCCACTTCCCCTTCTCTGGTCAGCAGAGATACCGAACCCATTTCTCGCAAGTACATCCGTACAGGGTCACTGGTCCTGCCGATGGAGCCAGGTTCAAACTCAACTTCTTCGGATTCGCCTTCGGATTCTTCATCCTCTTCAAGGTCGATCTTCATTTTGGGAATCTTGACCTTTTGAGATGAATCAACGATTTCTATGTCCATATCACCAAACATGCCCATCACATCTTCGATCTGATCTGTAGCGATGTCGGGCGGCAGTATGTCATTTACCTCGTCAAACGTAAGGAAACCCTTTTCCTTGCCAATATCAATAAGTTGTTTGACGTCATCCAAGTCTTTTTTTGCCATGTATTCACCTCTTGATTGCCGTCCGGTGCTATCAAAAACGGCTAAAGCTCTGATTTTCTTTTGCGCAGGGTGTCCGCCTGCTTGAGGAGGAGAGAATACTCCTCGCTGTTTTCATCCAAAACAGCCAGACGAGCGGCAATGTCCTTTATCGATCCAAGCGCTTTCTTTTCGCTGCTTCGAGAGCATTGCTCAAAAACATTGCGCCAATCGATGTCAGCCAAAAACGCATCTGACACCATGATCCTTGACAGGATCTTTCTTTGCTCCGGGTTTTCAATTCTGTCTGTCAGATGACTTAAAGCCTGGGAATCATCCGTTTGTGCCATGGTGTCGGTTACCAGTATGGCCAGTTCCAGGTAGTCACCGGTAAACAGAATATCGACACCGGTTTTCAGTGCTTCTTCCCGTGCTTCAGGATAGTTTATCACTAATGCCAAAAGTGTCTCTTGGGAATTGTCCCACCGCTCGGTTTTTTTATTGGAATCCGCCCGACTCTCTTTTACGGTAAGACCCATTCCGCCCATGCGTTTGCGGAACGCGTGCGTAGTGATTCCCAATAATCTGCAAATCTCTTTTTCATAGAGATCCCGTTCCACCGGGTCGGAAATTTTTCGAAAGCGTGGAACAATCTCATCGATTATTCTTACCTTGCTGTCCACGTTTTCAGGCGGTGTCTCAGCCAGCAGGGATTTGACAAAAAAATCAAAAGCTGGCCGGGCTTTGTTTTGGCGCTCGTAAAATGCTTCCACCGGGTTCTTGCTCAGAAAACTGTCCGGGTCATCACCGGGGGGAAGTGATATCACATAGGCCGGCATGTGCTGCTCCAGAAACAGCTCCATCGAACGTATGGAGGCCTTTTTGCCGGCATTGTCGCTATCGAACAGCATGTGGACCTGTTCTGCGTGCCGCTTGATCTGGCCTGCATGTGTAGCCGTCAGTGCCGTGCCGCAAGTCGCCACAACATTCCGGATTCCGGCGCGAAACAATGCCAGGTGGTCGAAATATCCTTCCACGATTATGATCGAATTCTTGGCTCTGATCGTTGGCAATGCCATGTCCAGTCCGAAAAGGACCGAACTCTTATGGTAGACCGGTGATTCTGGCGAGTTTATGTATTTAGGCAGCGATGCGTCCAGCACTCTGCCGGCAAATGCAATCACCAACCCCTTTGAGTCGCGGATAGGAAAGATAAGGCGGTTTCGGAAAAGATCGTACCAGCCGGAATCTCCCTTGCGGATAATGCCCAGTTTAAGGGCAGCATCCAGGTCCACACTGTTATTTGCAAGGTGCCTGACAAGTCCGTCGCGACGGTCGGATGCAAAACCAAGCCGGTATGCCTCGGATATTTCATCTCCCACCGTGCGTTGTAGCAGATACTGTCGGGCGGGGGCGCCATCTTGCCCGTTCTTCAGAATGGAGCGGTAGTAACCGGCTGCCAGTTCATTTATGTTCTGAAATTGCTGGCGTTCATCCTGGTCCTTCTTCTCGGCCTGGGTAAGTTGCCGTTCCTCTATTTCCACTCCTGCTTTGCGTGCCAGCAGCTTGACCGCTTCGGGGAAACTCACCCCTTCCATTTTCATCACGAATGAAAAGGCGTTGCCGCCCGCACCACATCCGAAACAGTGGAAAATCTCGCGGGCCGGATTCACATTGAATGAAGGGGTCTTTTCTCCGTGGAACGGGCACAGTCCAAGAAAATTTCCTCCTGAACGGCGCAATTGCACATACTCGGAGACGACCTCTACAATTGAAAGACGTTCTGCAACTTCACGTACTTTTTCTTCAGGAATCATGGTTTCCTGGCGGGTGTGTTTCGCCACATTGAAAGTAAGTGGTCACCTGTTATTGCAAACAGGTTTGCAGATTCGGTTGAACGAATCTTGTTCCGTATCTGCTCGGGCATAAAGCCTGATGAGGCAATGCTGAAAACCATGCACAGGAGCAGTGCCCCTTCAGCGGCGCCGATCAACATGCCTCCCAGCCGGTTAAGGCCACCCATCATGACGAGTCGAAGAGCGGCTGTTATGGTGTTGCCGATGATGTGGGCACAGACTCCGATCAGGAGCAGGATGATAATAAAAGCCAGAAACGAAGAAAGATGTGCCGGCAAATGCAGGACGCTTTTTATCAGGACGGCCAAGTGAGGATAAAAGCGATACGCGAGCCATCCACCGACTATAAGTCCGGCTATGGAAGATGCCTCGTTAACAAGCCCTCGGACCAATCCTTTTACCGCAAAAAAACAGAGGATCACCAGAATGATGATGTCAAAAAAATTCATCGCAGCGCCGTTAAGTTTTACAAAGAAGGGGCCATCTCCATGAAAGCCCCTTGACTGTGTGCGAAATAATTACAGATTACCACATGCAAGCTGACACTTCAGGCAAGCTGCTTCCTGACAATGTCACTAACCGTTTTGCCGTCGGCCTTGCCGGAAGTAAGCGGGGTTAGCGCTTTCATCACCCGGCCCATGTCCTTTGCGCCTTGAGCCTTGATCTCGTGTACGACTCGTGACACCAGTTTCTCGATTTCCTCCGTGGTCAACTGTTTCGGGAGGAATTCAAGCAGGACATTCAGTTCGTCGTTTTCTTTCTGCGCCAGCTCAGGCCGGTTTCCCTCCTGATACATCCTGATGGATTCCCGGCGCTGTTTGACGAGGGTAGTTACTACTTCCACTACACCATGATCATCCAGTTCTTTTTTCTGGTCTATCTCGCGGTTCTTGACCGCTGAGCGTACCATGCGCACAGCCGAAAGGCGCAGGTCATCCCGCGCCTTCATGGCTGCTTTCATCGCATCGTTGAGTTGTTCTTTCAACGTCATCAAATTGTTCCCAAACCCGTTATCGGGGTTAATGTACTCTTGCCAATTAGTCCATCATTTTACGCTGTTTCTTGAGGGCGCGCTTGCGTGCGGCGATGGCTTTTTTCTTGCGCTTGATGCTTGGTTTTTCAAAGTGCTCGCGTTTACGTACTTCAGAGAGGATGCCAGCTTTCTCGCACTGTTTTTTGAATTTCTTCAGTGCCAGCTCAAACGGCTCGCTTTCCTTTATTTTTACTCCCGGCATGTCAAATCACCCCCCGCCTGTAACGAATTGCAAATGTTTCACTATTATAGTGAATAAATGTGTGAGTTGATAACAATAGCACACCCCACGGTATTGTCAACAAACAAATACATGCGTCACTGCTGCGTGACTAATGTCGTGAGGCCTTCTCCTCAATGCCGGATGTTCCGAAACGCCGCCGCAACTCGTCGTAAACATCTTCGACAGGAATGTCGTGATACCCCAGCATCACCAGCAGATGGAAAAACAGATCTGCCGTCTCATAAACAATTTCGTCCAGTTTGCCGTCTTTGGAGGCTATGATGACTTCGGTAGCCTCTTCACCGACCTTCTTGAGAATCTTGTCGATGCCCTTATGCATCAGGGATGCGGTATAGGAATTCTCGGCGGGTTGGTTCTTGCGATCAATGATTACCCGATAAACTGCCTGCAAAATGTCGTCGTTAATATTCATCGTCTGATTGCGACCCCTTTTCCGTGCAGATAGTCCTTCGCCTGTCCGATAGTGTATTCCCGATAGTGAAAGATGGAGGCGGCCAGGCAGGCGCTGGCGCCGGCGGTGGTAAAGCCCTGGTAGAGGTGCTCCAGATTGCCGACGCCTCCGGAGGCTATGACCGGAATCGAGACCGCATCGACCACGGCGCGGGTCAGTTTCAGATCGTAGCCGTCCTTGGTGCCGTCGCAATCCATGCTGGTCAGAAGTATCTCGCCCGAACCGAACTGTTCCATTTTCACGGCCCATTCCACAACGTCGATGCCGGTCGGGTTGCGGCCGCCATGGGTGTACACCTCCCAACGTTCTTCACCCGGCACCCTGCGGGCATCAATCGCCACCACGGTGCATTGGGAGCCGAAGCGTTCAGCCGCCTCTTTCACAAACTCGGGCCGGTGAACAGCGGCGGTATTGATCGAGGTCTTGTCGGCTCCGGCATTCAACATCCGGCGGATGTCCTCTACACAGCGAATGCCGCCGCCTACGGTCAGCGGCATGAAGACCCGTTCGGCCGTGCGGCGCACCACGTCGATGATCGTATCGCGCTGATCGCTGGAAGCGGTGATGTCCAGGAAGGTCAGCTCATCAGCGCCTTGCTGATCGTACATTTCGGCGATTTCAACCGGATCTCCGGCGTCGCGCAGTTCCAGGAACTGAACCCCCTTTACAACGCGGCCACCTTTGACATCCAGGCAGGGAATAATACGTTTGGTAAGCATTTCAGGGGCGCCCCTTCGTCAGTGCTATCGCCTCGCTAAGGCTGATCGCTCCGGTGTAGACCGCCTTGCCGGTAATAACGCCGGTGATGCCCGCTACTTCAATTTTCATCAGGTTTTCAATGTCTTTCAGACTGGAAACGCCACCTGACGCGATGATCGGTATCGAGACCGCTTCGGCCAAGGCTTTGGTGGCCTCAAGGTTGGGGCCCTGCAGCATCCCGTCGCGGGAAATATCTGTGTAAATTATCGCCGCAACTCCGCAGTCCTCAAACTTCCTGGCAAGTTCAACCGCGGTAATGTCGGTTACTTCTGCCCAACCCTGCACCGCGACCATACCGTCCTTGGCGTCGATGCCGACCACGATCCGTCCCGGAAACCTGGCGCAGGCCTCGCGTACCAGCTCCGGGTTGCGCTGGGCGGCAGTGCCGATGATTACGCGGGAAAGTCCGAGTGAGAGATAGGCCTCGATGGTGGCTATGTCACGGATACCGCCCCCCAGTTGAGCCGGGATCGTTATCGATTTTATGATGTCCTCGATCGCGCCCCTGTTCTTGGGCTCTCCGGCAAAAGCGCCGTCCAGGTCCACAATGTGGAGCAGTTCCGCTCCCTGATCCTGCCAGGCACGGGCCTGGGCTCCGGGGTTGTCGTTGAAAACGGTATCCTTATCCATCAACCCCTGTTCGAGGCGGACGCATTTTCCATCCTTCAGGTCTATGGCCGGTATGACGATCATTTCAGCTCCGCAAAGTTTTTCAGGATACGCAGGCCTATCTCCTGCGATTTTTCAGGGTGGAATTGGGTGGCGATGATATTGTCCTTCCAGATAGAAGAGCAGAACTCGATGCCGTAGTCGGTGGTGGTGGCGACTACCGCGTCATCGTCCGGCTTGACGTAGTAGGAGTGGACGAAATAGACGTTGCTGCCCTCCACGACCCCCTCGAATGCTGCCGGCCGGCTCTTGAACGATAATTGATTCCAGCCCATCTGCGGCACCGGCAAACGTTCACCGGAAATGCTCATGTTGTCGGGAAAACGGAGAACATGGCCGGGAATGACATTCAGCCCGCTGTACAGGCCGAATTCAACGCTGTCAGTAAACAGAAGCTGCATGCCTACGCAGATTCCCAGAAACGGACGGCCGCCAGCAATGATTTTCAACAGCGGCTCGACAAAACCGGCCTGCTCAAGATTGCGCATGCAGTCGCGGAATGCTCCCACGCCCGGAAGAACCACTCTGTCGGCTTTAAGAATCACCAGCGGATCGGAAGTGACAACCGCTTCGGCGCCGATCTTCTCAAAACCTTTTTGTACGGAACGGAGGTTGCCCATGCCGTAGTCGATAATCGCTATCATTTGATCCCGTTCTTGTTAAGGTGCGGACCGTATTTCTTGTCAGTCCCTTTGATATGGTTGATCAGCCAGTCCTGCAGGAAGTTGATCACATCCTGGGTCAACAGTGTCTCCCCGGCATTAAACTTGCCGATCAGCTCCACTACCTGATCCACCAGCTTCTTGTGCATTGCCTTGTGCTCTTTCTCTTCAGGGTAGCGCGACTGGGCAAAACTGCGTTCCTCATCGGCAAAGTGATTGACCGTGTATTCCGCCAGACCGTTCAGGACGCGACCAATCGCTTCCTTGCTCTTCTTCTGCTGCATGGCGTCAGCCAACTCGTTGACCATGTCGAACAGCTTCCGGTGCTGCTGGTCAAAGGTTGAGACGCCGGTTGCAAATGATGCGTCCCACTCCAGCGCTTTGGAAAGGCGGAAGTGGCCGACCAGTTCGTGCAGGCCGTCAACTTGCTTGGACAGCAAGGTTGTGGCCTGGGTCGTGCTGTGGGCATTTTCCACATTCCGGTTTACCACGTCGGTGATCATCTGGATATTGTTGGTGATCTCCTGGGTTGTGGCGGTCTGCTCCTCGGCGGCTGTGGCAACCTGGCTGATCTGCATCGTCAGGTCGTTGATCTTGTTGAGTATGTCCTCCAGGGCTTCGCCGGAACGGGTGGTCTCAAGCGTTCCGCGCTTGACTTCGTCAACCCCTTCCGACATTGAGCTTACCGCGCTCTGGGTTTCGCTCTGGATCGCCTTGATCATCGTGGCAATCTCTTTGGTCGCCTTGGTGGTGCGCTCGGCCAGGGCCCGCACTTCGTCGGCAACGACCGCGAAGCCGCGCCCCTGTTCGCCGGCCCGTGCGGCTTCGATGGCGGCGTTCAATGCCAGCAGGTTGGTCTGATCGGCAATGTCCTGGATCGTGTTGACGATGGCGCCGATCTGATCTGATCTTTGTCCCAACCCTTCGACCGTTTTGGATGATACGTTCACCCGTTGTGCTATGTTCTCCATCAGACGGGAACTGCTCTGGGCCAGTTGGGAGCCGCTGTGGGTCTGTTCCGTGGCCTTCTGGGCGCTTTCGGCCGCATAGAGACAGTTGCGGGCGATATCGCCGGAGGTGGCCGACATCTCTTCGCTGGCGGTGGCAATCGTGCTGGCCTGGACGGCAACATCCTCGGCCGCGGATGCCATCGCGTCGGTTGTGGAACGTACCATCACCACCGAATCCCTTACCGTGTCAGCGACGGAGAAGAACTGCCGCATGGCCTTGTTCATATCGGTCATCATCGTATTGAAGGCGGTTGCAAGACGTACGAATTCGCCATTGCCGGAAACGTCCGCCCTTATGGACAGGTCACCGCCGGCAGCTTTTTCGAGGGCGGCAACAATGCCGGCGAGCGGTTTAAAAGCCGCGTTGCTCAGAAAACCGATGATGCCGGACATTACAACCAGCAGGACCATGCCGATTGCAGCATCGATCAGCAATGAGCCTTTGGGGTTGAGAGCGGCTGTAGCAGCCACTGTCAGTATGATACCTAATGCATTTCCGATGACTATTCGTGCGGTAAACGACATCAATACTCCTTTTAGCCAAGAATCAGGCCAGCTTCGAAAAATCGGCGACCTTGCCGAACATGCGGGCAATGCCGGTCAAAAGCGCCAGGCGGTTTTCCCGGACATTCAGGTCATCGGCCATAACCATCACTTTTTCAAAAAAAGTGTCCACCGGGCCGCGCAGGGTCGCGATTTCCGTCAGCGCATCCAGCCACTCACCGGACATGACCCTGCTGTCTACCATGTTTTGTGCCGATAAAACCGCCTCATGGAGGCAGCCCTCGGCCGGATCGAGGAACAGCGCCGGATTTACCGGAGCGTCGTTGCCTTCCTTGATGATGTTGCCGACCCGTTTGAAAGCTCCCGCCAGCGGTTCAAAGTCGGGATGGGACTTGAAAGCTGCCAGCGCGGCGATACGGTCCCTGATATCTACCAGATCGTCGAAGCGGGCGGAGACGGCGGCATCAACTGCATCCGCTGCAAAGTCGTTTGCCAGCAGGTTCACAAAGCGTCCCCGGAAAAAGTCATGTACATCGGCCGCCACCTGTTCCTGCGGACGGGTCAGTTTGGCCGTAAGCAGTTCCAGTGAGCGGTTGATCATGGATTGCAGTGACAGGCGGTAGTCTTTGTCGAGAATAATGCTGATGATGCCGATCGTGGCCCGCCGCAACGCGTAGGGGTCGGCTGCGCCGGTAGGGATCAGACCCACGCCGAAGCATCCGCAGATTGTGTCGAGTTTGTCGGCGATCGAGACGAACGCGCCGATGTCGGATGCCGGCAGTTCACCGCCTGCCTGGATCGGCAGGTAATGTTCGGCGATGGCGTTGGCCACGTTGCGGTCTTCACCTTCCAGCAGCGCGTACTCGCGCCCCATGACACCCTGGACCTCGGGGAACTCACCCACCATGCCGGAAACCAGATCCGCCTTGCAGAGAGTGGCCGCGCGGCTCGTCTGCGTCTTGACAGCAGGGTTGAGCTGCTCCGCCAGTCCTTCGGCCAGTGCCCGGAAGCGTTCCATTTTCTCAAAGGAGGTGCCGAGCTTCTGCTGATAGACAACCTTCTTCAGCGCTTCGACGCGTTCATCGAGTTTTACCTTCTGGTCTTCTTCGAAGAAGAAACGGGCGTCGGAGAGGCGGGCCCGCAGGACGCGTTCATTGCCCTTGACGACTACCGACGGATCTTCGGTCAGGGTGTTGTTGATCGTGATGAAGCCAGGCAACAGGCCGCCCTTTTCATCGACAATCGAGAAATAACGCTGATGGCTGCGCATGGAGGTGATCAAAACCTCCCGGGGGACTTTCAGAAACTCGGCCGGGAAAGTCCCGTGCACGGCGCTGGGGTATTCCACCAGATAGACGATCTGGTCCAGCAACTCCTCGTCCGGTAACAGGTGCCCGCCGGCTGCAACCGCAACCCGGTGCGATTCGCGGCGGATGATCTCCTTGCGCCGCTCCGGATCGACGATGACGAAATGACGTTCGCACTCTTCCTGGTAATGGGCGAAGTCCCGCACCGGGAAGGTCGTGTTGGCCATGAAACGGTGGCCGCGGGAGATTGTGCCGCTCTCGACGTTGCCGAATGAAAACGGCACCACGATGCCATCGAACAGAGCTACAATCCAGTGAATCGGACGGGCGAAGCGCGCATCAAGGTCGCCCCAGCGCATTGATTTCTTGAAGGGGATGTTTGTAACTAGCCTGGGCAGGATCTCGGCCAGCAACTCATGGGTCGGACGACCGGTTTCCTGCTTGGTGACGGCCAGGTATTCACCTTTTTCGGTGCTGATGGTCTTCAGCGCGGAAACATCCACTCCCTGTCCCCGGGCAAAACCCTCGGCCGCCTTGGTCGGTTTTCCTTCGGCGTCGTAAGCCGCCTTTATGGATGGACCGGTGGCGGTGATTTCTGCATCGGGCTGTACTGCCGGGACATCTTTTACCACCAGTGCCAACCGGCGGGGAGTGGCCATGGTTTTGATCTCACTGAAAGAAAGGCGGGCGCCGGCCAGTTCGCGCACCATCATCGACTCCATCTCAGCCAGGGCTCGTGGAATAAACCCGGCCGGAATCTCTTCAGTGCCTATCTCAAGGAACAGTTCTTTGGCGCTCATAGTTCAACACCTCCTTTCAGCAGCGGAAAGCCGAGTCGTTCACGCATCCGCAGATAACCTTCGGCGCAGATGCGGGCGACGTTGCGCACCCGGCCGATATAGGAGGCACGCTCCGTAACAGATATCGCCCCGCGGGCATCCAGCAGGTTGAAGGTGTGGGAACACTTCATCACGTAATCGTAGGCCGGCAGCACCAACTCTTGTGCCGCAAGTCTCAGGCACTCCTTTTCGTACATCCCGAAGAGTTGCAGCAGCATGTCTACATCGGCCTCCTCGAAGTTATGGCGAGAAAACTCCACTTCGCTCTCGTGGTGAATGTCGCCGTACTTGATGCCCTTTACCCATTCCAGATCGTAGACATTGTCCACACCCTGCAGGTACATGGCGATCCGTTCGCAACCGTAGGTGATCTCCGAAGGGATCGGTTTCAGGTCTATGCCGCCAGCCTGCTGGAAGTAGGTGAACTGGGTGATCTCCATGCCGTCCAGCCAGACTTCCCATCCCAGTCCCCAGGCGCCCAGTGTCGGCGATTCCCAGTCATCCTCGACAAAACGGATGTCGTGTTTGGCCGGATCGAGTCCGAAGGCGCGCAACGAATCCAGATACAGATCGAGGATGTTGATCGGCGAAGGCTTCATGATGACCTGAAACTGATAATAGTGTTGCAGCCGGTTAGGGTTTTCGCCGTAGCGGCCGTCGGTCGGGCGGCGGGACGGTTCAACATAAGCCACGTTCCATGGCTCTGGCCCGAGCACGCGTAGAAAAGTGGCCGGATTGAAGGTTCCGGCTCCCTTTTCCGTGTCGTAGGGCTGCTGAATGATGCACCCCTGTCTGGCCCAGTAGCCTTGCAGCGAGAGTATTAGGTCCTGGAATGTCACGATGATACCTCCGGTGGGGAGTATGGTATTACGCTCGGAAACTGATCTTCCTTAATAGCAGGAATAGCTTGTGTGGTCAAGGTTGAGAGATGTGGGGGGGAAATTAGTGCCGGTTATTCGGATGGGGTGTATTCGCTATCGGCCTGTTTCTGATGTGGTGTTTTGATGAGAGTGCTGACGCGTGGCTGACGAATATAAGCAAAGAGGGATGATTCCATTGGAGCCACCCCTCTCATCTTGCCGCGGGAATATTTCTGATTCCGCGGCGTTCTTTGCCAACTGCTTTTATGGTTTGTATCATTTATGGGCTACCACCTCCTGTTTTTTAGACATTTTTTCCGACAACCCCTTGGCAAATCCCAGCATCAGTATCACTGCCGGCATTACCTGTACTACAACGATCAGGGCACAGAATCCCAAGAATACCCAGACAAATATCCCGCTGTTATCTTCGTGAAGAGTTGATGCTGCGAATGCTGTTGCGGGGGCCAAAGTTGCGATTAACGTTGCGAGTGCTTTCATGACATCCTCCTGTCAGTTATATGTTTGATAGCCGTTTGAAATATGGCTGGTTGTTATTGCTTGATTATTTGCCGGTCGATGCCTGACGTGCATCGGTGCTTCCCAGTGACAGAATCCCTTTCAGGATACCGGCCATCATCAGGATGCCGGGGATGAACTGGAAAAGTACGATCATGGCGCCGAATCCGATGAAGCAGGCTGCCAGGATACCAATGCCTTCGCTTTCGACTGCTCCGCCGGCCGCCAATGCCTGGCTGGCGGTGATCATTGCTGTTGCAAATGTTGCTGCTGATATGGTTCTCATGACTATCTCCCTTCCTGCTTCAATTGTTTCTACTGTTTCCGTCTTCTGATTATTACTAAAGCATCGAGCGTGCCATGATGCCGCAATATTTTTAAAATAACGTAACATGTTGATTTAACCGAATATATGTTTGGAGGGTTGCTGGGTGATTATTGGGTTCTTATAAAACATATTGAATTAATGTATTCAAAAAATATACGCCTTGCAATCTGCCTGGAGATGCTAAAATGGCGTATTATGCTGATATATAAGGAGATGTGTTGATGTGGGTGTGTAGAGGTGGTGTACATTAATTTTATACATGTATTACGCAGGAAAGTGACAGTGGCGTTCAGATGGGAGCATGCTTGATGAAGTGGTCTGTGCGGATTCAGTGAGGACCAGAAAAGGAAGAGTTCCGGACAGCCATGAAGCCCGCTATGGCGGGCAGTTGGCGCAAACCGACTTGAAAAGGTTGGTGCTGAGATAACGATCGCCCCGGTCAGGAATAATGACCACGATGCATCCTGACTCAAGTTCGGCGGCAAGTTTCATCGCCCCGGCCACCGCGGCGCCACCGGACATGCCACAGAAGATGCCTTCGCATACGGCAAGTTGCCGGGATGTCTCGAATGCCAGATCATCCTCAACCACGATCTTGCGTGTCAGAGCCGTTTCATCGTAGATGGGGGGGACAATCGCTTCGCGCATGTTCTTCAGCCCCTGGATCTTGTGACCGAGAACCGGCTCCACGCCAATGATCTGCACATCCGGCCTTGTCTCAGCGAAGTATTGTGCTGTTCCCATCAGGGTTCCGCTGGTTCCCATGCCGGCCACAAAATGTGTGATGCGTCCCTTGGTCTGACTCATGGCCTCCGGGCCGGTGGTTTCGTAGTGAGCCCTGGCATTATTGGGGTTGGCGTACTGGTTGGGCATGTAGTACACCTCCGGCGACTCATTGTTGATCTTGTGCGCCAGTCGTATGGCGCCATCGGTTGCTTCACAACCCGGTGAAAGCTCTATTTCGGCTCCGTATGCCTCCAGCACACTGCGACGCTCTATACTCACGCAGGCGGGCATGACCAACTTGATGCGATAGCCTCTGGCGGCAGCGATCATTGCCAGCGCAATGCCGGTATTTCCGGAGGTCGGTTCCAGGATGATCTTGTCCCGTGTTAATTCACCGCTGGCTTCCGCGGCCAGGATCATCTGTCTGGCCGGGCGATCCTTGACCGAGCCGCCAGGGTTGTTGCCCTCCAGTTTGGCATAGATCGATACATGCGGATAGGGATTGATGGTTGACAGCTGGACGAGTGGGGTATTGCCTATGGATTCAAGCAGGTTTTGGCCGCGCATGGTGTGCCTTTCACAACACTTTGATGACAGGGCTTTATAGCGTTACGGCGCTTTCATGGTCAAGAAAAATAACACGTCTGCTGATGGCATGGCGTGCGGTGTGACATCCGACGGCGAGGCTTTTTTATTGTCAGCATCTGATCGTTCTGCTAACGTTCCGGCTTGTTTCAGATCCCTTGAAAGGTTGTCACATGAATGATTCCTGGCTTGAAATAGCCTGCGATGTACCGGCTGAAGTCGCTGATGTAGTAGCTGAATATCTGACCGTTCTTTCCGGAAACGGGGTCTGTATGGAGAATCTCTCCGTTGATGCCTTTTCCGCCAGTGAAATCCCGGACTCCCAGCGGATGACCGTCAAGGCCTATCTGCCTGCGGATCTGGACCCGACTCCCCAAATGGCCGAACTGGAGGCGTACCTGCTGGAGTTGGCCGGGCGGAAAGCGGGTCTTGTGCTGTCAGCCCCGACGATCACCGCAGTTCGCTCCGAGGACTGGAGCACCAGCTGGAAGGTTCATTTCAAACCGCTGCGGGTCGGCGCCCGCCTGTTGATCGTGCCGACCTGGGAAGACGCCGCTGCTTTGCCGGGAGACCTGGTGTTGCGGATCGATCCGGGAATGGCCTTTGGCACCGGAGGACACGAAACCACACGGCTCTGTCTGGAGCTGCTGGAAAAAATTATGGATGCAGGCAATCAGTCCGCAGCGCCTTCCCTGCTCGACCTGGGTACCGGTTCCGGTATTCTGGCAATGGCCGCCAGCCGTCTGGGCGCGGGCCGGATCCTGGCGCTCGACATCGATCCGGAAGCGGTTGAGGTCGCCCGTGAGAACCTGGACTTGAATGATCTGGCCGAAAAGGTGGAGTGTGGAACGACTCCGCTCGAGTCACTGGAAGAAGGGCTTGATATCATACTGGCCAATATTCTGGCGGAAGAGCTGGTCCGCCTGGCGCCCGGTCTGGCTGCCCGACTTAATCCCGGTGGAGCATTGATCCTTTCCGGAATCCTGGCCGAAAAGGAGGATCTTGTACGCAGAGGGTTTGCTGATCAGCCGCTGGAGTATCAAGAGACCAACAGGGCTGGTGAATGGGTTGCCATGCTTTACCGGAGAGTGCCGTCAAAATGAGCATACGCCGTTTCATTATAAATTCCGGCAGCGTCAGTGACGGGCATGCCGTCGTGGACGGAGAGGTGTATAAGCATATTGCCCGAGTGCTGAGGATGGTCGCCGGGGACCCTGTGCTGCTGGTGGATGAAAATGGCGTCACCTATTGTGGCACTATAGAGCTGGTTACGAAAAAGAGTGTGGAAATTGCAATCTCTTCGATGCAGGCGGCAGCCGGAGGCGATGGCACGTCACCACGGATTACGATCTGTCAGGCTCTGCCAAAAGGAGACCGGATTGATCTGATCCTGCAGAAATGTACCGAGCTGGGCGCCCACGATTTCCAGCTGTTCGGAGGCTGCCGGTCGATTGCCAAGGTCCGCCAGGACCAGCTGCCAGGCAAGCTCGAACGTTGGAACCGCATCACCGCTGAAGCGGCCAGGCAGTCTGGCCGGAATGACGTTCCCTTGGTGACCTGGTGCCACACCGCTCTGGACGCCGCCGCTAATGCCGATCATCAACTGCGTCTCACGCTTTGGGAAGATGAACGGGAGCAATCCCTCAAACAGGTATTGTCGGCACAGGAAAGGCCAGCTTCGGTGATAGTTGCAATCGGTCCCGAGGGGGGCTTCGACCCGTTGGAAGTAAGGCACTTCTCACAGCATGGTTTTCAGCCGGTTTCTCTGGGTTCCAGGATACTGCGTACCGAGACGGCAAGTATTGCTATTCTGGCCATTATGCAGTATATGTGGGAAGCGACATGACCAGATCACAATCAAGGAGCCGCCCATGAAGTGCCCCAAGTGCGGATACAACAGTTTTGAGTTCCATGACAGCTGTACCAAATGCTCCAGTGACCTGAGCGCATACAAGCAGACCTATGGCATCACTCCGATTGTGCTTCCACTTGAGGTTCGGGAGAAAATGGCCGAGGAGTTTCGAGCTTCCTCCGCCGAAAACGAGCCGCTCTCGGAAAATATTGAAACTCATGAGGACATGTTCGCGTTTGACCTGCCGGAAGAAACCGCGGCTGCTTCATCCGCTTCACCTTTCAACGACGACCCCTTCAACTTTGATGATGAGCCTGCTGCCGGTGGAACCCAACCGGCCAAACAGGAGGAAGACCCGTTTGCCGACCTGCTTGAAACTACACCGCAGGTGAAAAGTGCTTCCGTCGCGACGCCGGCCACGGCAAATGCTGCGGCGCCGGCATCCAGCCCCGGAGAGTTCGATCTGGAAAACTTTTCATGGGATGATACACCGGAGACTACCACTGCCACCGGTGAAAAGGCTGAACCGGATGACTTCGACAGCCTCTTCGGCGATACGGGCGAGAGTAACAAAAAGCCCTGACGCTGCGATCAGCGCCAGCTTGCGGCTAAAGTATCCAGTAAGGCAGCACTACCAGAAAGAGCGGGGTTTCCCGCTCTTTTTTTAATAATTGTACGGAGCAGCCATGTCCCAGCGTATCGCGATACTGCCGGAGAACCTTACCAACAAGATAGCCGCCGGTGAAGTTGTCGAACGTCCCTCCTCGGTTATTAAGGAATTGATTGAAAACTCGCTGGATGCTGGGGCCACAGATATTTCAGTCGAGATCACCGCCGGCGGCCGGCGCCTGATCCGCGTCACCGACAACGGCCACGGAATGTCGCGCGAAGATGCGCTGCTCTCGCTGGAGCGGCACGCCACCAGCAAGATCAGGAATGACAGTGACCTGGAAAGTATCCTTACCCTCGGTTTCAGGGGGGAAGCGCTTCCCTCGATTGCATCGGTGTCGCGTTTCTGCCTGTCCACCCGCGAGGCGAGAAGCCTGGAAGGAACCGAGATCGTTGTGGAAGGCGGGCGAGTGCGCGATGTCAAGTCCTGCGGCATGGCCCAGGGTACGGTGATTGCCGTCGAACAGATATTTTTCAACACTCCGGCCCGCCTCAAATTCATGAAGAGTTCGGAGACCGAGGCCGGTCATGTTGGCGATGTGATGGCCCGGCTGGCGGTTTCCCGTCCGGATGCGTCCTTCAGCTGTATCAGCGATGGACGTGAAATCCTGCGGGTGCAGCGCAGCGACCTGCAACGGCGACTATCACAAGTTGTCGGCAAGGATACAACCTCGAATCTGCACCGGGTTGACAGCGGAGGGGGATACGTCTCCGTCAGTGGCTTTGTTTCCGGCCCGTCACTGGTCCGTTCCGGCCCGCAGGCAATGTTCACCTATGTCAACGGACGCTTCGTCCGCGATAAAGTCGTGCAGCACGCCATAATGCAAGCCTACCGTGGCGTGATCGATCGTGGCCGCTATCCGGTGGTGGCCCTGTTCATACAGCTTCCGGCGGGAGAGGTGGATGTCAATGTCCACCCCACCAAGCATGAAGTGCGATTCCGGCATCAATCAACCGTGCATGACGGGATACAGGCAGCCGTGGAAGGTGTGCTGCGGTTTTCGCCATGGCTGTCCGGCAAACCCGTGGCGACAACATCGCTGCCCGTTCCGCCGCCTGCCCAGGCCTATCGCGAAAGGATCGCGGCCGCTGCGCAGGCTTCGCTGGCGCTTCCCCGTCGTGAACAGCATTATCCCCAGCCACCGGTTCAGGCCAGGGCGGAGGATAAGGGGACAATCCCGGTTTCCGAAGCTCTCCTGCCTGCCGCTGCCGTCGCTGAACCGCAAGTTCCCTTTCAGGCGGAGCAGCGCGCTCCGGCTGCCGGCTACTTCTCCTCACTGATGGTGATCGGACAGTTTCACGGTGAGTACATCCTCTGCCAGTCTGGTCCGGATCTGGTGATCATCGATCAGCATGCCGCCAGTGAGCGCGTGGCCTTTCAGCGTTTGAAACAGCAATGCCGGGAAGGAAGCGTCGAGTCACAGCGCTTGCTTTTCCCGGAGACGGTCGAGTTGTCCTTCAGCGAGGGGGCCGTTGCCGGGCGCTTCCGGGACAATCTGGCCGGCATCGGTTTCGAACTGGAGCACTTCGGCGGAAATACGCTGATGATCGCCGCCGTGCCGCGTATATCCTCCGAAAAGGACGCTATCGGCCTGGTGCGGGAGATCCTGGCCGATCTTGCCGGTCTCGGAACCAGCGCTGCATTTCAGGAAACGCTGGATGAACTGCTCTCACGGATCGCCTGCCATTCGGTAGTGAGGGGCGTGCACGCGCTTGAAAACCTGCAGATCAGGGAACTTTTGCGCAGCATGGACGAGACTGAATTTGCCGCCAGCTGCCCTCACGGACGACCGGTCTCCCATGTTGTGCGCCTGGATGAACTGGAGAAAATCTTCAAGCGGACGTGATTAGCGGCGCGGAGTATCGAAAAATGGATAAAAAAATACAATCAGTAAGACTTACGGAAATATTTCTGACCTTTGCCAAGATCGGCCTGACCGGTTTCGGGGGCGGCATGGCGATCGTGGCGCTGGTGGAGCGGATCTGCGTAAAAGAAAAACGCTGGATCACCTCTGAGGAGTTCCTGCACGGTCTGGCCTTCGGCCAGATTCTGGGCCCTTTTTCCCTTAATGTCTGCACCTTCACCGGCCATCACCTGCGGGGAATTCGCGGCGGCATCACCGCTGCGGTCGGTTTTATCCTGCCATCGTTTCTGCTGGTTTCACTCTTGTCCTGGATATATTTCACCTACAACGAACTGCCCCAGTTGCAGGCTGCGTTGAAAGGTACCAATCCGGTCATCATCGGCCTGATCCTGGTTGTGGCCATGGATATGGGACGCAAGCAGATCAAGGGCGCCGGCAGCGTCCTGATGGCGCTGGCGGCCTTTGCCGCCACGGTCTTTCTGCAGTTGAACGCGGCCTGGGTGCTGCTGGCAGCGGCGCTATGGTCGCTGTGCGAAAGCATCTTTCGCCGGAGGTTGAGCTGATGACTTCTCTCCTGACCCTGGCCTGGATTTATTTCCGGATCGGTCTGATCTTCGTCGGCGGCGGCTATGTGTTGATCCCTCTGCTGAATCATATCATGGTCGATCAGTATCACTGGCTGACCTTGCGGGAGTTCCTGGACGGATTGGCGCTATCCCAGTTGACTCCCGGTCCGCTGGCGATGCTGGCAACTTTTACCGGATTTAGGGCCGGAGGCTTTCCGGGCGCCCTGATCGCCACTGTTTTCATCTTCCTCCCCTGTGTAACCCTGATGCTGGTAGTCGGCCGAAATTACGACCGCCTGAAAAACATTGACATCATCAGCTCCACCCTGGACGGACTGCTGCCGGCGGTAGTCGGACTGGTGGCCGCCGCGGCCTGGAATCTGGGCGCATCCTCACTGTCCGGCACTAAGGAATTCATCGTGCTGCTGATCGGCTTTGCAATTTTCAAATGGACAAGTGTCAGTCCGATGGTGGTCATCATCGGAGCTGGATTGGTGGGGTTGTTGATCAACTGAACTGTTCGGGTTTGAAGCGGACAAATTAATGGATTCAGGTGCCGGGATTCGACGGTGCCTTTTTTCATGCGCTGTGCTATTGTATCCAATCCCATGCAAACTCACTTTACCCAGGACTGCCGCGCCTTGATGCGCCACGAAATTGCCGCTGCCGGCGGCAACGAGGTCTTTTTCATCGGCCGCACCAACGTTGAAGGTGTTGTCTGCGAGGTGGAAACTATCGCCCGTGGCAGCAAACAGGCCGTTCCAGCGATCATGGTGCGCGCGTCGAATGGCGATGTTGTCATTCATAACCACCCCACCGGCGACCTGACTCCATCGTCGGCCGACATGGAGATCGCCTCGGTGGCCGGCAACCAGGGCATCGGTTTCTCGATCGTCGACAACGACTGCCTGCGCTGCTACATGGTGGTGACCCCCCATACCGATAAGAAGGGCGAGCTGCTTTCACTGGAGGAAATCGGCCGCGTATTTGCCCCTGATGGAATGATGGCCCACCTGAAAGGGTACGAACAGCGCGATGAACAGGTGCGGATGTCCCTTGCCGTGGCCGAGGCCTTCAACCGTGACGGCGTGGCGCTGGTGGAGGCCGGCACCGGCACCGGCAAATCGCTGGCCTACCTGGTGCCGTCGATCCTCTGGGCGGTGCGCAACAACGAGCGGGTCGTGATCTCCACCAACACGATCAACCTGCAGGAACAGTTGATCCGCAAGGATCTGCCGTTCCTGGCGCGTAATTCAAAGATCGAATTCAAGACCGCGTTGGTCAAGGGGCGCGGCAACTACGCCTGTCTGCGCAAGCTGGAGCATGCCGAAGCCGAACCGTCCCTGTTTCCCGACGAATCCTCGGCCGAGCTTACCAGCATCATCGAATGGAGTCACGCCAGCCAGGACGGCTGTCGCAGCGACCTGGCCTTCACTCCCCGCCATAGCACCTGGGAGGAGGTCTGCTGCGAGGCCGATCAATGCAGCCGATCGCGCTGCAAGCACTTCAACCGCTGCTTCTTCTACCGGGCCAGGCGTGAATCGTCGGCCGCCAGGGTGCTGGTGGTAAACCACGCGCTGCTTCTGTCCGACATCGTGCTGCGGAAAGAGACCGGGTACGATGCCACCGCGATCCTGCCCCCATTTACCCGGCTGATCTTTGACGAAGGGCACCATCTGGAGGATGTGGCCACCAGCCATCTCTCTCTGATGATCGCCCGTAGCGGCATCCTCAAGCAGTTGCAACGTCTTGTCCCGCAAAAGGCCAACCGGGCCGGGCTGCTGACGATCATCTCGTCGCGCATCGCCCGCGATCTGCCGGAATCACAGGAGGGGCTGTACTCTGAACTGTCAGGTCTGCTGGAGAGCCATCTGCTGCCCAAGGCCCACGACTTGGCCGGCCTGACCGAACAGACCATGGATTGGCTGGCGATCTCCGTGGAACATGATTCCGGAGGATTGGCCGGACGGGAGCAGAAGCTGCGCATAACGCCCGAGGTGGAGCGCAAGGTCTTTTGGAACGAGTGCCGCCAGCGGCTGCACGGGCTGGCCGATGCGGTCAACGACTACACCTCGGCCATGCGCACGCTGCTGCGCCGCTGCGGCGATCTGCCGGAAAAACTGCGTGAAAAGCTGGCCGACCAGCTGCTGGATACCGGCGGTATCGAAGGCCGTCTGCAGGCCATGGCCGACGGGTTGCTGTTCTTTACGACCGATGCTGAAGGCTACTGCCGCTGGATCGAGACCAGGAATGGCAGCCGCGGAGTGCAGGCCCGTATCTGTGCCGCGCCGCTGGATATTTCCGGGCAATTGAAGGAAACCGTGCTGGACCGGCTTAAAACGATCATCGTCACCTCGGCCACTCTGACCGTGGGGGGGCAGTTCGGCTATCTGAAAAAACGTACCGGTTTCGGCCTGTTGCCCAAGGAACGCCTGTCGGAACTGCAGCTGGCGTCACCCTTCGATTATGCCAGCCAGGTCTTCGTGGCGATACCGGAGAATATGCCGGAGCCTACCGAGCCCGGCTATCGTGAAGCGCTGGAAAGCCATATTCTGCAGGCGGTGACTCTGGCACGCGGCGGCGCCTTCGTGCTGTTCACCTCCTATGACCTGCTAAATCGTGTTCATGCCGCTTTGGCGCCGCAGCTGGCCCGGTTGGGGCTGACAACGCTCAAACAGGGCGAAACCGGTCGCCACGCTCTCCTGGCGCAGTTCCGCAAGGAAGGCAATGCAGTGCTGTTCGGCACCGATTCGTTTTGGGAAGGGGTCGATGTAAAGGGTGAGGCCCTGCGGCTGGTGATCATCACCAGGCTGCCGTTTCAGGTGCCGACCGAGCCGGTCCAACAGGCACGGGCCGAAAAGATCAAGTCCGATGGCGGCGATCCGTTCCGTGACTTTTCGCTGCCGCAGGCGGTGATAAAGTTCCGCCAGGGCTTCGGTCGCCTGATCCGCAGCCGTGACGACCATGGGGCGGTGCTGATCCTGGACCGGCGCGTGATCAACAAGAGCTATGGCAGGACCTTTCTGAGGTCGTTGCCGGAGACGGAGATAGTCAAGGGGAATTCGGGGGAGATGTTCGGGAAGATGGAGGCGTTTTTCAATTCCGAAAAAAGGTAGGGGCGCCCCGTTGGGTCGCCCGCTTTTGAATTTGATGTATGCCTTGGCAGGGCGAGGGTAAGCCAGTCACTCGCCCTTAAGTGATTGCCTTGATCTGCTTTTTGGCGCTGAAGTTGAAACACTGGAAATACAGCAGGCAAGTCAGCAGGAATGAAAAGATGGTTATGGCATACACAGGTATAGTTCCCACTGACTTCTTGGCGTCCGGCACGAGCGTTACAAAAACAACATAGAAAGCTACACCACAGAATTTCCACATATCTCCGATCAGACGCTTTTTGCGCAGAGCGCCCTGCTGTTCAGGCGTCAGGTCCGGATGATTACCTTCTATTTCTACACCAGCATCGCGCCAGGCAAGTTTGTAGACTGGCCAGATCAGAAGCAGTTGTATGATCATTGAGAAAATAATGCTACGCATGAAAAGCTCCGGTTTGTTAAGTGCAACGAACCTGCTTTGAAAAAAAATAGCCATTACAATCAGCAGACCGGTTAATATGGTCTGTACTATTCGATAGAGCATCATTTGTCGTTTAAGTTTTTTGAATTCCACAACAGCCATTGACATACTCTCCAGTATATATTTATAACTCTGTTTCAGAGCTGAATGCTTATAGCAGAATGCGGTCGGATTCACAAGCACGCAAAATGAATTCCAGGCCAAATAACTCTTCACCAGCCACTGGAGCAACTATAAATCAACAGATTGGATTGAGATTGTGATGCACTTTTTACGACGCATTTTTACGCCGGTCATGACCATGATCGCGATTCAGCTGGTCTGGATCACGCTGGTGGTGTTCTGGATTTACTGGTTTATCGGCAAGCACAGGGAGTTCAAGGCTTTAGCCGAGAAATACCGCCCGGAGCTTCTCGGGGGTGGATTGAACTGGCCGGTCATGGTTGAAGGGCTCGGCATGCTGCTGTTGATCCTGATCGGCGCTTATGTGATTTTCGTTTTCTGGAACCGGCAATCAAATCTGTATTCGCAGCAACGCAATGTCATTTCCCAGGTCACCCATGAACTGAAGTCACCCCTGGCTTCGATACAGTTGCACCT